>MKWU01003165.1_pt1 | contig 22422 bp, 20 predicted proteins | sample 809101 | NCBI WGS metagenome assembly MKWU01 (sample SAMN05860141, study PRJNA318959) | sponge metagenome | host: Aplysina aerophoba | place: Slovenia: Piran, Adriatic Sea, Gulf of Piran | collected 2013-05-07 | reverse complement strand
GCGTCTCGATGCCGTAGAACAGCACCGGCTTGTTCGCCACCGGGACGAGCTGCTTCGCGCTCGTGTAGGTCAGCGGCCGGAGGCGCGTGCCGCGGCCGCCGCTGAGGATCAGTCCCTTCATGTCGCCCTGAAGGCTTGCCGGCCCAGAGTCTAGCAGGTCCGCGTTGCGGCGCTGTGTTACGATTGTTGAGTTCGGTGACCGCTCCGCTCGTCCCCGCTTACTGAGTCATTCCCGCTGCGCCAGTCATTCATTTCGCCCATTTCGCGATGAGAGCTAAGGCTCGCAGCCCCATGCTGCATCCAACCATCCGCTGTGCGCTCGTGTTGCTCGTTGCGCCACTCCTCAGCGCCGGTCGCGCCGACGCGCAATGGAATGGGTTCCTGAACATCAACGGCTCCGTGCAGACCGATGATCGGACCGTCACGCACATTCTTGCGGAGACCGTGTACGGCGAGGAAGCCAATTACAAGGCCACGATGACCTCGCCCGGGGGCACCGTGCTCGACGTCTGGGCCGGCGGGCGCGTCTGGGGCAACTTGGGGATCGGCGTCGGGGCGACCGTCCTGAACGCACGCGGCACGACCGCTGTCTCGGGCTCCGTCCCTTCGCCGCTGTTCAGTGGACGCGACCGCTACCGTGAGGCGCCGCCACTCGAGCGGCCGGGGCTGAAGCACCAGCAGGTCGGACTGCATCTGCCGATCATCTACATGGTACCGGTGTCGGACCGCGTCCACGTCGTCGTATCCGCGGGACCGTCCTGGTTCCGGCTGCGTCACGATGCGCTGGCCACCGTCACCCGCACTGCCGAGGCCGCTCCCTACACCGAGGTCGCCCTCGCCGACTTCACGCCTACGGTGGAGGAGGGGACCGGCATCGGCTACAACGCCGGGCTCGACGTGACCTACCTGCTGACCCGCTTCTTCGGGGTCGGGCTCTTCCTGCGGTACACCGGCGGCTCGGTCGAGATGCCCTTCCCCGATGGTGCTCAGGCGGTGAAGGTCGGCGGAGTGCAGGGCGGCGCCGGCCTCCGGTTCCGGTTCTAGCCTCCGCCGGGGACCGTTCCCTCCAGTGCCCGCAGCGCGAGCGCGTAGTGAGCGGCATCGACGCCATGCGCCGGGGCGACCGGCGTCTGCGACGCGAGCGCGGCGAGCGCCCGCTCCCGATACGACGACTGCCCCGTGATGCGGGCCAGCCGCACCAGCACGCACGCAGCCTCACAGTTGGCGGTGAACGGGCGCACCGGCACCCGCAGCAGCCCCGCGTCGTCCGGAGCGTGCGCCCGGTCGAGGAAGCCCCCACCTCCCGCCACGTCCCACAGCCGGCGGACCGCGAACTGCATCAGCTCCTGAGCCACATCGATGTACGCCTCGCGCTCGGTCAGGACGTACAAGTCGAGCAACGCCGCGCTCGCCCGCACCTGATCGGCGAGTAGCCCCCGGACGCCCGACCCGTCGCCGGCGCGGTGCGCAATCCCGCCGCCGCGCTCGTAGGTGCCAGCCACCACGTGCTCGATCGCCTCGACGGCGCTTTCGAGCAGCGACGCATCTTCGAGCGCCCCGGCCGCCCGCGCGAGGGCGCGAGCCATCGAGGCGGAAGCGTCGGCATACACCGTGCGGTCGACGGGCGGCGGGGCGCCGCGCACCTCCCTGTCGTCCTCCGCGGCTCCGTAGTACGCCGGATCGCCCCGCTGGCTCGCGAACACCCCGCCGGTCGCAGGATTCCGGAGCGTTCGCCGCACGTAGTCGATCACGCCGGCCGCCCGCTCCCGGTAGTCCGCCCCGGCGCCCGCCAGGAAGAGACCGAGCGCCGCCGCGTTCACGTCGAGCAACTTCTCGGTCGCCGGCTCGGTCCAGTCGCGGCGCGCGCAGTAGCGGAAGATGCCGCCACCCTCGTGGTCGTAGAGCCCACCCCATGCCATGGCGTCGAGCGTTCGGTCGAAGATGCCCGAGAACGTGTCCTCCCCGGCCCGGGCGCGCTGCGACGCGATCTCGAGCGCGGCGGCATGCACCCGCTTCGGACCGGCGCCGAATCCGCCGTGCTGCGGGTCGAACTCGGCCCGGAGGCGGTCCGCCAACCACCCATCGACGTGCGGATCCGGCTCCGCGCCGGGCCGGACCACCGGGTGCGGCGCCGCCACGGAGCCGCGGGCGGCCCGCACCCCCCCCACCGCCGTGCGGCTCCGGCGCCGCGCCGGGCGGGACCACCGGGGGCGGCGCCGTCACGGAGCGGCGGCCGGCGAGGTCGTCGCGCTGCGCCGCGAACGCATCCGCGACCCGCGGCAGGAGCTCCCGCATCCGCTGCGGGGTGGCGTAGGTCTCGCCGCCGAGGATCTCGCCTTCCGGGGTGAGGAATGCGGTGGTCGGCCAGCCGCCCAGGCTGTAGCGCTCGCCGATGTCCGGCCGCGCGTCCGGGTCGACGCGGACCGGGACGAACCGGTTGCGAACGAATTCGGCCACCGCCGGGTCGGCGTAGGCCGAGCGCATCATCTGCGCCGTGCCCGGGCACCAGTGGGGACCCAGCGACAGCAGAACGGGGACGCGCCCGGCCCGCGCCTCCTCGAAGGCGGCGCCGCTCCAGGGACGCCACTCGACGAGGCACGTGGCCGGCACGCGGAGCCTCCCGGCGTCTACTCCTCGGTGATGCTCGCCGCGATGTCCAGGTCGATGCAGCCCGCGACGCTGTTGGCGGCGGGGCAGCCGCGGGGATGCCGCTCGACGGCGCGCTCCGCCGCGTCGCGCTTGCCGCGCGGAACCGTCAGGTCGTAGCGCACGCGGATGCGCGTGATGCGCAGCACCTTGTCGATCGCCTCGATGTCGCCCTCGACCGAGGCCCGAATCTTGTCGGGGGTCGCCGGAATCTCGCGCACTTCCAGTGCGCGTGCAAGGGTGCCGAGCAGTCAACCGCCGACCGCGCCGACCATGTAGTCGAGCGTCGCCGGGACCTCCTCGTCCGGCTCGACGCCGTAGAACTTCTTGATGCCCCCGTGCACGCCGAACCGGATCGGCGTGTCGAAACCGTCGAGAAACATCTCGCGAATGGGCCCCTTCACGCGCTCGATCCGCATGCGGCTGGTGTGAACGACGTCTGGCACGACAGGCTCCTTCCGGTCGCCCGCCCCGCGGGGCCGGCGGGGGGGGGGCCCACCTCGGGACAGAGTGGCGCGGCGCCCCGCCCGGGGGGGCGGGGGAGGCTGCGCCTCGCGTGAATCGCGTGGTCCGCTCTCCCCGATGCTACAATCTCCGGTCATGCAACAGTCAAGGTCGGTCCAGCGGGCAGTGTCTCTTCCGAACCTGGTGGCGGTCGTCGCCGCCGGCACGCTCACCTTCGTTTCCGCGGTGATCGCAGCGCCGGCGCCGGAGGCCGGCGCGCAGGCGCCGAGCTTCCAGTCGGAGACCGGCCCGGAGGGCGTCCGCAACTACACCCGTGTGGACGCCACCGTGGCGTGCGCCGGCGCGACCCCGCCCGAGGCGATGGCGGTGCTCCGCGAGCGGGGCTTCAACGCCGTCATCAACTTCCGCACCGCGGGCGAGAACGGTGCGACGGTCGACGCCGGCCGCGAGGCGGCCGAAGCGGCCGGCCTCAAGTACATTCACATTCCGTTCCGCCAGCCGAGCCCGGAGGTCGTCGAGTCGTTCCTCGCCGCGGTGGCCGAACCCGCGAACCAGCCCGTCTTCATCCACTGCGGCTCCGCCAACCGCGTCGGCGCGATGTGGCTCATCAAGCGGGTCCAGCAGGACGGCTACTCCGTCGACGACGCAGTGGCCGAGGCCGAAGCGATCGGCCTGCGCAGCGCCGCGCTCAAGGATTTCGCACTCGGGTATCTGGACGCCGGCAACTGACGGCGGCCGCCGACCCCGAGACGTGGCCAGCGACGACCCGGAACGTCTCGGCGACATGGACGCCGAGGCGTTCCGCCGGCACGGCTACGCGCTGGTCGACTGGATCGCCGCCTACCTGAGCGGCGTCGAGCGCCACCCGGTCCTGTCGCCAAATACGCCGGGAGCGGTGCGCGACGCGTTGCCGGCGACCCCACCCGAGACGGGCCTCCCGTTCGAGGAGACCCTGCGCGAGTTCGAGCGGGTGATCCTGCCCGGGATCACGCACTGGAACCACCCCGGATTCTTCGCCTACTTCGCCATCTCCGGCAGCGCCGCCGGCGTCCTCGCCGAGTTCCTCTCCGCGGCACTGAACGTCCAGGCGATGCTGTGGCGCACCTCGCCCGCCGCAACCGAGCTCGAGCAGGTGACGCTCGACTGGCTGCGGCAGCTCCTGGGACTCCCCGCTGGGTTCGAGGGGGTGATTTACGATACTGCGTCCATCGCCAGCCTCCACGCGCTCGCGGCCGCCCGGCACGTCGCCGTTCCCGACGTTCGCACGCGCGGGCTCCGCGTGCGCGACGACCTCGGACCGCTACGAGTCTACGCATCGGAGCAGGCGCACTCGTCCATCGACAAGGCGGTCATGACGCTCGGTCTCGGTCACGACGCGCTCGTGCGGATTCCTGTCGACGCCGACTTCCGCATGCGGCCCGGGGCGCTGCGGGAGGCGGTAGCCGGCGACCGGGCGCGCGGCGCGACGCCGCTGGCCGTGGTCGCCACGGTCGGCACCACGTCCACGACCAGCGTGGACCCGGTCGGACCGATCGCGCGCATCGCGGGCGACGAACGGATCTGGCTGCACGTCGATGCGGCCTACGCCGGTGCGGCGGCGCTCGTGCCGGAGACGTGCGACGTCCTGGCCGGATGCGGCGAGGCCGACTCCCTCGTCGTCAACCCCCACAAGTGGCTCTTCGTCCCGTTCGATCTCAGCGCGTTCTACTGCCGCCGAATGGACACCGTGCGCGCCGCATTCTCGCTGACCCCGGACTACCTGCGGACGCCGGAGGCCGGTGCCGTCCGCAACCTGATGGATACCGGCGTGCAGCTCGGGCGCCGCTTCCGCTCCCTCAAGCTCTGGGCCGTCCTGCGCCACTTCGGGTCGGACGGCATCCGGGACCGGCTCGCTGGACACACGCGCCCCGCCCCGCAATTCGCGGGTTTGGGGGGCCGGCGGCCCCACCTTCAGTGGACTGCGGCGGGCCCCCGGGCCCGGCTCGCTGAACCCATGCGCCTCGCCCGGCAATTCGCGGCTTGGGTGGACGAGAGCCCCCACTTCGAGCGTCTCGCTCCGGTCCCGTTCAGCGTCGTCTGCTTCCGAGCGGCGCCGCGCGGGTCGGCTCGCGGTCAGCACATGGGAGCGGAGAGCGTGAGCGACAACGCCGCGACGGACAACGTCGCGGCGGAAGTCGCCGGCTCCGCCGCAGCCGAGCTCGACGCCCTGAACGAGCGGCTGCTCGAGGCGGTCAACGCCACCGGCGAGGTGTTCCTCTCTCACACGCGGCTCCGCGGCCGCTTCGCCATCCGGCTGGCGGTCGGGCACGTCCGCACGGAGGAACGCCACGTCCGGCGGGCGTGGGAGCTGTTCAACGACAAGCTGCGCGCGCTGTAGCTCCGTCCGCCGCGCTGTCGGCGTGCGATCGTCGCCGATCAGTCGTCCGGACCGAGACGCCACGACTCGCACCACCGTGTGACATCGCCGCCGGGGTCGGGCTCGAGGGCCACGATGCCGTGCCGGGGGAAAGCGAGGTCCTCGCCGACCTGGCCGACCAGGCGGCGCAGGAGGCGGGCGATCAGCGGCATGTGCCCCACCAGCAGCACGTCCCGCGTCTCGCCCGCGAGCCGATCGGCCAGGATGTCGGACGGGTCGGCAGGCCGCAACCCGCGCACCATCGTGAAGGCCGACCGCGGGTTGCACGCGCTGCGGAGCACCTCGCCCGTCTGACGCGCCCGCAGCTTGCCGCTGTGCCAGATCGCGACCGGCGTCGCCCCGCGGCGCGTCGCCTCGAGAGCCAGGCGCTCGACCGCCGCGCGGCCCGCCGCCGCCAGCGGGCGCTGCGCGTCGACGTCCGCCGGCAGGGCCTCGCCGTGATGCACCAGGTAGATCATGGCCGGCCTCTCCCCCGCCAGTAAGCAGTGGCCCAGACCTCGGGCCGGAAGAGCGCAAGCACCGTCACCACCTCCAGCCGCCCGATCCACATCGCCGCGGTCAGGGCGATCTTGCTCACCGGGTGGAGCTCACCGAAGCTCGCCATCGGCCCGACCTCACCGAAGCCGGGACCGATGTTGCCCAGGGTCGCGGCGGCCGCCGTCACTCCGGTCACGACGTCCGCCCCGAAAGCGACGACCACCGAAGCGGCAATCGCGAACGCCAGCACGTAGAAGACGAAGAAGACGAGGACGGACCGGATCACCTCGTCCGGGACCACCCGGCCGCCGAGTTTGACCGGCAGCACACCGCGCGGGTGGAGCGTGCGCCGCAGTTCACAGAGCGTGAAGCGACCGGCGATCATGTGCCGCAACACCTTCGGCCCACCCGCCGCCGATCCGGCGCAGCCGCCGACAAACATCAGCGCGAGGAGCACCAGCTTCGTCTGGTCGGTCCAGAGCGCGAAGTCCGCGGTCGCGTATCCTGTGGTCGTCAGGATCGACACGACCTGGAACGACGCCCGCCGCACCGGCGCAGCGTCGCCCTCGACGCTCCAGAGAAGTAGGGCCAGCCCCGACGTTGCGATCCCGACGACGACGGCGTACACCCGGAACTCCTCGTCGCGCAGCAGCATGGCGGGGCGGCCCGCAAGCGCGCGATACTGCAACGCGAAGCTCGCACCCGCGAGCAGCATGAACACGCAGACAATCCACTCTATGGCGGCGCTGTCGTAGCCTTGAATCGATTGCGGGTGCGGCGAGAAGCCGCCCGCCGACAACGTCGTCATGGCGTGGCAGGCCGCGTCGTACCACGACATCCCGGCCAGCGCGAGGGCCCCGGTCTGCGCCGCGGTCAGCCCCGCGTACAGGCGCCAGAGCGAAGCCGCGGTCTTCCGGATCTGCGGCGCCAGCTTCTCCGCCGTCGGCCCCGGCGCCTCGGCGAAGAAGAGCTGGTGGACGCCGTGCGCGAGCCTCGGCAGCACCGCCACGACCAGGGTGATGACACCCATCCCGCCCATCCACTGCGTCATCGCCCGCCAGAAGAAGAGGCCGCGGCCGGGCGTGGTGAAGTCGGTCAGGATGGTTGCGCCCGTGGTCGTGATGCCGGACATCGACTCGAACAGCGCATCGACCGCGCCGAAGCCGACCCACAGGTAGGGGATCGCGCACAGGAAGCCGAAGAGGAGCCACACGCCCGCCACGACCGACAGGGCTTCGATCCGCCGCAGGTCGTCGTCCGCCTCCCGTGAGATGGCGACCGCCAGATGGCCCAGGCCGCCGGTGACCGCGCCACCGAGGAGGAAGCCGGGAACGTCCATCCACTCGCCGTGGATCGCCGTCACGACCGCGGGGGCGGCGAACGCTGCGCCGAAGATGCGGCAGATGCGACCGGCGACGTGGACGACGTGGACGAGGCGCATGGCGCGGCACTCAGTATCCGGTTCGAGTGGTTGGGAACGGGTTTCCGGCAAACCGTCTCGCCGGAGATTGCGGCTGGGCGAACCGCGCGACGTCGACCAGCACCAGCCGGCGGCCTTCGTCCAGGCTGGGGGCGAATGCCGCGCAGGACGCTCGAACGACCGCGTGCCGCAGTCGATTGGCGGCCGGACCGCGACTACGACTCCGTCGATCGCCTGCCGTGCGATCAGCGTCGACGCGCGTGCTCAGAAACGGATGCGGAGGCTGAGACCGCCCTGCCAGCTCCGGACCGACAACGGCTCGGACTCGGGTTCGGGGAGTTCTGCCGTCCCACCGACCCAGCGGGCGAAGCCCCCGATACCGGCCTTCCAGAAGAACGAGCCTGGCTCGAGGTTCCTCGCGAAGTAATAGGTCAGATCGATGCCGGCGTTGACCCCGGGAATCCTCCTCTGCGCGACGGCGCGCATGTCTCCCGCCGACGTCACCTCCTCGTAGCGGGGTCCCGTTTCGCTGGTATCGATTCCGGTCAGGCGGTCCCGCCTGACGTCGAACAGCGATGGGCCGCCCACCAACCGGAGGTCGATGCGGTCGGTGATCCGGAACGTCCAGCCGGCGTGGAGGTGAACGCCGACCTCCCTGAAGCGCGTGTCGTCCGGCGCGTGCTCAAACGTTCGTGGCCGGCCGGTGAAGAGCGGGTGGGGGACGGAACCTGACACGCGCGTGCCGGACATGGTCCGAAAGTACGTGAGCCCGACCCCGACGGCGAGCGACCTCCACAGCCGCCTTCCGGCGCCGACCCCGAACGAAGCGTCCTCCGACGGACGGTAGCGGACGTTGAAGGCGGCGGTCTCGTCGTACAAATGCTTCGAAAGGCGCTCGACCCACGCCTGGCCGGGGGGGCGGTACGCCGCGTCGAGCTCGAGGTACCAATTCGAGACGGGCTCTACGGCGTCCGCCGCGCCGGTGAGAGTCTGCGCTACCGCGTGCGAGCAGAGCAGCAGGATCAGACCCGCGGCGGACCCGGCCACCCTGCGTTGCGCGCCAATCCTTCGTCCACCTCCACCCGCCCGTTGCTCCCTGGAGTGCATCGTCGAGATGGACCTCGTGGCAAGTCCGTTCGCCGCCGGCCGTTCTGGCAGCCTGTTGCACGAGACTATACTCTGGCTGCAGCCGCCGCGCGGTGCGAACCAGCCGTGCCGCGTCGAAGCCCTGCGGAGCCGGACGGGCCCCGTACCGGACTGCGGGTCGTTACGCCGAGCTCACTCCGATTGCGACGATCCGAAACGCAGCACCAGCCGAGAGGGTGACGCGCGTTCACCGCGCCCCGAAGCGGGCGAAGAGTTGGTGGACGTTCCCGAGCGCCTCCTGCGTGCAGCAGACGATCAGTCGATCGCCGCCCTCGACCGTGTCGCCGCCGCCCGGCACGAGGACCCGGCCGTCGCGCAGCACCGTGCCGATGATGAGGTCGCGCGGCAGCCGAAGGTTCTTGACTGCCGTCGGCCGCAGACCTGCGGGTGCGGTCAGCTCGACGACGCGGGCCTGCCCCTCCTGCAGGATGGCGAGCAGGCTGCTGCGGCCGCCGTCGAGGTGGTGCACCACCGACGTCACCGCGGCGCCGCGCGCCGACAGCGCGACGTCGATGCCGACCCGCTCGAAGAGCCGGTGGTTCGCCGGATTGCTGACGCGCGTGATCACCTTCCGCACGCCGAGCTGCCGGCCGAGGAGCGACGCGAGGAGGTTGCGCTCGTCGTTGTCGATGACCGAGACCAGGACATCGCTGCGGCCGATGTCCTCCGATTCCAGCAGGGCCAGATCCGTCCCGTCACCCTGCAGGACGAGGGCCCGGCGCAGGGTCGCGGCCAGGAACTCGCCCCGTTCGCGGTCCCGCTCGACGACGCGGAGCTCCACCCCCTCCGTCCGCTCGAGGCGCTGCGCGAGGCGGAAGCCTACGTCGCCCCCGCCGACGATGGTCACTCGACGCGCCGCATCGCTCCCGGGCGGGGACATGCGGGTGCGAAGCTGCGCCATCCCCGCCCGGTCCCCCAGCAGGACCACCTTGTCCCCGGCCGCCAGTCGCGTCGCGCCGCGAGGGATGCGGATCGAGAGATCGTGCTCCGCCGCCACGATCACCACGCCCGCCGGAAGATCGAGCGCCGCCACGGGCGGCCCGACCCGGGGCGATCCGGCGGGGGGGCGGGGGGGGGGGGGAGCCGGTACTCCAGCAACTCTATGCGGCCCCCGACGAACACCCCGGCGTCGGTCGCCCCCGGCGCCAGGACCACGCGCTCGATGTGCGCCGCGAGCTCCGCCTCGGGCCAGACGACCTCGTCGATCCCGAAGTGCTGCTGCAGGCCGCGGGCGCCGCCCGTGACCAGATCCTCGCGGCTGGCGAAGCAGATCGTCCGCCGCGCGCCCAGCCTGCTCGCGAGCGCGCAGCAGACGAAGTTCACCTCGTCGAGGCGCGTCGCGGCGATGAGGGCCGCGCAGCGCTCGACGCCGGCGCGACGCAGCACGTCGGGGTTGGCGCCGCTGCCCGCGACGAACTCCACGTCGGCATCCGCGAAGCGCTCGCCGACGGCCGGGTCCGCATCGACGACGAAGACGTCGTGGGACGGCGCGAGGGCCTGCGCCAGCGGATAGCCGACGTCGCCGCCGCCGATGACGATGATGTGCATGCGCTGGTGCCGCTGCCGGCTGTATTCGGACGCGTGCCGGCGACGCTGCGATCGTATCGCCCGGCGCGCCGCACGGCGCGATGCCGCCGCGGAGCGGGGCACGGGCCGCTGTTCCGCACGGTGCCGCCGGGGCGCCAGGGAATCTGCAGGAGGCGCAAGAGGGCCGCCGACCCCCCGGTCCCGCCCGCACGGATCCGCCGGGGCGCCCCGGGAACCGGAACGGCTATACTGCCGGCCCATGGACGCCGCCACTCTCTCGCTCGGCGCGCTGGCGGTCGCGATCATCGTCAGTTGCACGATCCGGCTGCACGTCGGCTTCCTGGCCATCTCGCTGGCGTGGGTCGTCGGCGTCTACATCGCCGGGATGAGCGCCGCGGAGGTGATGGCCGGCTTCCCGACGCGGCTGTTCCTGACGCTGGCCGGGGTGACGCTGCTCTTCGCGCAGGCGCAGGCCAACGGCACTCTCGACCTCATTGCGCACAAGGCGGTCCTGCTCTGCCGCGGCAACGTCGGCGTGATGCCGATGATGTTCTTCCTGCTCTCGTTCGTGCTGGCTTCGATCGGCCCCGGCAACATCGCCGCCACCGCGCTGATGGCCCCGATGGGGATGGCGGTGGCGGGCCAGGTCGGCATCCCCGCGTTCCTGATGGCGATCATGATCGGGAACGGCGCCAACGCCGGGTCGCTCTCCCCCATCGCCCCGACCGGCGTCATCGTCAACGGCGTGATGGAGGAGATCGGCCTCGGCGGCTACGAGGTGTCCACCTACCTCAACAACATGATGGCCCACCTCGTGGTGGTGTTCGTCGCCTACTTCCTCCTGGGAGGTTGGCGGCTCCTGGGCCGCTACCACACCGGCGCGCTCGTGGTCCCGACGCGCGAGGGCGCCGGCGGCGCCGGGGGTGCAGAGGGCACCTCCTCCGGGGGCGGCGATGCGTCGGCCGGGGGCGCGCCGGGCGGCGCCGCTCCAGCAGGAGGCGCGTCGGGCGGCGCGGGCGACTTCGAGCGGCGCCACTGGATCACCATCGGCGTCATCGGGACACTCCTGGTCGGCGTCATTCTGTTCGACGTCAACGTCGGTCTCGGCGCCTACGCCAGTGCCATCGTGCTCGCGCTGCTCAAGGCAGGCGACGAGTCCGCCGCGGTCCAGATCATGCCCTGGCGCGTCATCATGATGGTCTGCGGTGTCACCGTGCTCATCTCCGTCCTGGATGCCACCGGCGGACTGGAGCTCTTCACCCGGGTCCTCGCCGGTGTGTCGACCGCGAACACGGTCACCGCCGTCATGGCCTTCACGACCGGCTTCATCTCCATCTACAGCAGCACGTCGGGTGTCGTCCTCCCGGCGTTCCTGCCGACGGTCCCGGGCCTCGCCGCGCAGGTCGGCGGCGTCGAGCCCCTCGCCATCGCCTCGTCGATGAACGTCGGCGCCCACCTCGTCGACGTCTCGGCGCTCTCGACCCTCGGCGCCCTCTGCATGGCCTCCGCCCCCAAGCACGAGGACAGCCGCAAGCTCTTCAACAAGCTGATGGCCTGGGGCCTGTCGATGACCGTCGTCGGCGGCTTCACGTGCTGGCTGCTGTTCACTGTCCTGCGCATCGGCATCGGGTAGGGGGGCGGGCGTTGCGGCCTACTGCGCGCCGCGCGGGACCGCGAGACAGCGCATGCCGGACCCAACCGCCTGGTACGACGCGCACGCCGACGAGTTGTCGGACCGCTACGAGGCCGTCCCTCCGGAACGCGTTCACGGTTGGCTGAAGGACCTGCTTCCCGCAGCGCCCGCCACCGTGCTCGACGTAGGCACCGGCAGCGGCCGCGACGCCGAGTGGTTCTCGCGGAAGGGCTACGACGTCGTTGCGGTCGAACCGTCCTCGCGCTTCCGAACGATCGCGCGGGAGCGTCGTGACGATCCCTCCATCCAGTGGCTCGCCGACTCGCTGCCCGGTCTCCGGAGGACCTTCAGGACCGGCCTGGCCTTCGACTTCATACTCGCCAGTGCCGTCTGGATGCATGTCGCTCCGTCCGACAGGGCCCGCGCGTTCCGCAAGCTGATCACTCTCCTCAAACCGGGCGGCGCGCTGGCGATTACGCTCCGGAGCGGGCCGGCCGAGCCGGCGCGCCGATTCCATCCCGTCTCGGCGGATGAAGTCCGGGTCCTGGCGCGGGACCACGGCGCGTTCGTGGAACGCGAGGTCGATGCGGATGACTACCTGGGCCGCGAGAACGTCCGCTGGACGCAACTGGCGATCCGCCTGCCGGACGACGGAACAGGCGCCTTGCCGCTGCTGCGCCACGTCATCCTGAACGACGACAAGAGCTCCACGTACAAGCTCGGGCTGCTGCGGGTGCTCTGCCGGATCGCCGACGGCGCCGGCGGCCTGGTGGCGCAGGTCGACGACGAGTGCGTCGCCATTCCCATGGGCCTCGTGGCCCTGACCTGGCTTCGGCTCTACAAGCCGCTGCTCGGCGCAGACCTGCCGCAGAGCCCCGCCAACACCCGCGGCGGCGAGCGGCTGGGTTTCGCAAAGACCGCGTACGACAGGCTCGACGCCGTATCGCACCACGATCTGCGGGTAGGCATGGTGCTCACCGGCGAGGCAGGCACGGCCCTGCACCGCGCGTTGAAGGACGCCGCCCGGACCATCGTGCACATGCCCGTGCGCTACATGACGTATCCCAACGAGAAACGCTCCATACTTCCCGTGCAGAGCGGCGTCGGCGCCATGCACTCGACGGCCATGGTTCGCTTGGACGATTCCTATCTCGCGAGTTTCGGGACCATGCGCGTTCCGACGCATCTGTGGGCGGCCGTGCAGCGCTTCACCGCGTGGATCGAGCCCGCCATCCAGGCGGAGTGGATGCGCGTCACGCGTTCGTACGCCGAGCGGCAGGGACGCTCGATCGACAACAGCCAACTGACTTCCGCCATGGCTTGGGAGGACCCTCGGCGAGACGTGCGCGCCGCGCGGGAGAGAGCCGCGCATCTGCTGTCCGCCCGGCAACTGCACTGCGTATGGAGCGGCAAGCGGTTGTCCGCGGCGAGCCTCGACATCGACCACTGCTTCCCGTGGACCATCTGGCCCTGCGGGGATCTCTGGAACCTCATGCCCGCGCACAGGAAGGTCAACCAGCATGAGAAACGCGACCGGCTTCCCACCGACCGGTTGCTGAGAGTGGCGCAGGACAGGATCCTCGCGTGGTGGCACGACGCGTATCGTGAGAATCCGAACCGAGTGGTGGCCGAGCGCTTCGCCCTGGAAGCCGCGGCAAGCCTTCCGGGCATCGTGCCCACGGATCCGGATCTCGACAGCTACTACTCCGCCGTGAACCTGCAACGGCTGCGTTTGAAACAGAACCAGCAGGCGCCGGAATGGAACGGCGGGCGCTATCTGTGACGGGCTGAGACAGGTGCTCCCCCGGGGAGGACGCCGCGTGAGACTGCTCCACTACCTGGAGAACCAGAACACCGGGCGGCGACCCTCAGGCGCGCTCGCAGGCCGCGATGGCGCCGCTGACCGTTCGCGAGACGCAGGCCGGCTGGGCCTCGGCCTCCTATTCCGTGGCTGACCGGAGAATTCCGCGGTAGGCCAATACTGCGGTACGATGCGCCGATGAGGTGGACAAGATGAGCGTCCCCTTCGACGCGGTCCTGGGCGACGACGTCCGGAGACCGGCCCGCGAGGCTGGCGTCGGACTCTCATCCTGGCCGGCCGGGGCGGCGGCCGCGAAGCTCCGCGCCGAGGCTCTGCGTGACTTCCCCGGCACGCGGGCCGTCACCATCGCCTGCTGAAGCCGCGACTGCTGCGGAACTCGATCGACGCGTCTGCGGCGGCACCCGCTGCCTCAGGCGCGTTCGGATGGCACGATGGCACTGCTGACGGTTCGCGAGGCCGCCGGCCGGCTCGGCGTCGGATACTCCACCCTCAAGCAGTGGATCTACAAGGGGAGCGTCCGGACCACCCGGACGGAGGGCGGGCACTACCGCATCTCGGACGAGGAAGTGGATCGCCTGCTGGCCGGCCGCGGCGCGCCCCCGCGACCCGGCGGGGGCAAGCGGACCGGCGGCGTCCTGGTGTCGCTGAGCGGCCGCAACCGGCTGCGAGGCGTGGTGGAGGAAGTGCGGCGCGAAGGGCTGCTCGCGCAGGTCCGGCTCCGGATCGGCGAGCAGCAGCTCACCGCGGTCATCACCCGCGACGCGGTCGACGAGCTCGGGCTCCGGCGCGGCCAGGAGGCAACCGCCATCATCAAGGCGACCGAGGTGATGATCGGCCGGGAAGACGCGCTGCGTTCATCCGGCTGACCCCGCGGCGGCCTGCAGGTCGGATAGCATGGGGCGGGTGGCCGCGTTCGGCCGCCGGAGGACGATCATGATGAGACCCAGGAGCTTGTTCCTCGCCGCGGCGCTGCCGGCGCTCGTGGCGCTTCTGGCGCTGCCCGCACTCGGCGGGCAGCAGGATGCTCCGCAAGCCGAGCCGTTCGCCGCCGAGGGCATTCCGGCCGTCCCGCTGCCGGACGGTCCGCGCGAGTACGACACGGCCACCGGACAGCGGATACGGGTGGTCGTCGTCGCCGAGGGCCTTACCTACCCCTGGGGGCTCGCGTTCCTGCCCGACGGGAGCGTGCTGGTGACGGAGCGGCTGGGCACGCTGCGGCGGATCCGCAACGGCGTGCTCGACGCGAACCCGATCGCCGGCGTGCCGGAGGTGTACAGCGAGGCCCCGCTCGCGGGGTTGATGGACGTCGCGGTGCACCCGGAGTTCGGCGACAACGGCTTCGTCTACCTGACCTACTCGAAACCGGTGGGGGACAGCTCGCGGGTGGCGCTCGCCCGCGGGCGCTTCGAGGGCGCGGCGCTTTCCGAGGTGCGTGATCTCTTCGTATCCGAAGGGACCACGGCGGGCGGCGCGGCGCGGCTGGCGTTCGCACCCGACGGGATGCTGTACATGACGGTCGGCGGCGCCTTCGGCGGCATCCGCTCGCACGCCCAGGACCCGGCCAACCACGCCGGGAAGGTGCTGCGGCTGCGGGACGACGGCACAGCGCCCGACGACAATCCGTTCGCCGGCCAGGAGGGCCTCGCCCCCGAGGTCTTCTCGCTCGGCCACCGCAACCCGATGGGGCTCGCGATCCACCCCGAGACCGGCGATCCGTGGGCGAGCGAGCACGGCGTGATGGGCGGCGACGAGGTCAACGTCATCCAGGCCGGGCGCAACTACGGCTGGCCCGACGTCTCGTACTCGCGGGAGTACTTCGGCCTCCGCGTGGCGGAGCAGCCGTGGCAGGAGCAGTTCGAGCAGCCGGAGATCGTCTGGGTGCCCTCGATCGCGCCTTCCGGGCTGGTCTTCTACACCGGCGACCGGTTCCCCTCCTGGCAGGGCAACCTCTTCGCCGGCTCGCTGATGATCGGCCGCGTCGCCCGGACCGGGCACCTCGAACGGATCGACTTCAACCGGCAGGGCCTCGAGCATCGCCGCGAGTGGCTGCTCGCCGACCTCCGGCAGCGCATCCGCGACGTCGAGCAGGGCCCCGACGGGCTGCTCTACGTGCTCACCGGCGGCGCCTTCCTCGCCAACGATCCCGAGGGCGGCGAGGCGGCCCTTCTGCGCATCGAGCCGGCCGAATGACGGACACAGGAGGATTCATGCGCTCGGTTCTCAACCTGACGATCGCCTCGGCCCTCTTCGCCACTGCCGGCGTCGCGGCGGCCGCCCAGGAAGCGCCGCCGGACGGCGAGCTCGTCTACCGGCAGCACTGCGCCCGCTGCCACGAGGGCTCCATGCCGCGCCTGCCGACGCGCGAGATGCTGCGGCAACGCACTCCCGAGGACGTCGAGATCGCCCTCAGCACGTTCACCATGCGCCGCCAGGGTGCGGCGCTAACCTCGGCCGAACGGCGCGCGGTCTCCGAGTACGTCACGGGACGGCCCCCCGGCTCCTACCGCGATCCGTTCGAGGTCATCCCCGAGAGCGCCTACTGCTCGGCGCCCGTCGGCGGCGATCCGCTCGCGGGGCCGGCTTGGAACGGCTGGGGCGCGGGGCTGCGGAACACACGCTTCCAGCCGGCGGACGCGGCCGGTCTGGACGTCGACGAAGTGCCGCGGCTGACGCTCAAGTGGGCGTTCGGCTTCCCCGGCGTCTCGGCCTCCGGCTCGCAGGCGAGCGTCGTCGGCGGGCGGGTGTTCGTCGGCAGCCGCAACGGGCTGGTCTACGCCCTCGACGCCGACAGCGGCTGCATCGACTGGATCTTCGAGGCCGACGGCGGCGTCCGCTCCGCTCCCTCGGTCGGGCCGCACCCCGGCACGGGCGAGGCGCTGGTCTACTTCGGCGACGCCTTCGCCAACGTCTACGCGGTCGACGTCGCCAGCGGCGACCAGCGCTGGAAGGTGCAGGTGGACGACCACGGCGACGCGATGATCACCGGCGCCCCGGCCCTCCACGACGGCCGGCTCTACGTCCCCGTCTCGTCGTTCGAGGAGGGCTCCGGCGCGATGCCGACCTACGAGTGCTGCACGTTCATCGGGAGCGTGGTGACTCTCGACGCCGCCGACGGGACCCGGATCTGGAAGACGCGCACCATCCAGGAGGAGCCGCAGCCGACGGTGCGGAACAGCCAGGGCACGCAGCTCTGGGGCCCGTCCGGCGCCGCCATCTGGTCCGCGCCGACCCTCGACCCGGGCCGCAACCGGCTCTACGTTGCCACCGGCGACAGCTACACCGAGCCCGCCGCGCCGGAGAGCGACGCCATCATGGCGCTGGCCATGGACACCGGCCGCATCCTCTGGACGCAGCAAACGCTGCCCGGCGACGCGTGGAACATCGCCTGCTTCGAGACCACCCCCGAGGGCCGCGCCAACTGCCCGGAGGACGCGGGCCCGGACTACGACTTCGGGAGCTCCCCCGTCCTGACCACGGTGGACGACGGGCGCGAGCTGCTGCTCGCCGGCCAGAAGTCGGGCGTGCTCTACGGCCTCGACCCCGAGACCGGCGAGATCGCGTGGGAGACGCGGGTCGGCGACGGCGGCATCCTCGGCGGCATCGAGTGGGGCTTCGCCACCGACGGCGAGCTGACCTACGCGGCGAGCTCGGAAGCGCTCGAGAAGGGGCCGGGCGATGCCGGCGGCCTCACAGCGGTCCGGGCGGCAGACGGCGAGACGGTCTGGGACGCCCCACCCTTCCAGGACACCTGCGGCTCGCGGGCCGGCTGCAACACGGGCCAGCCGGCGGCGGTTACCAGCATCCCCGGCGTCGTCTTCTCGGGCAGCCTCGACGGCCACCTGCGCGCCTACGACACCGCCACCGGCCGCGTCATCTGGGACGTCGACACCGTCGGCGACGTCGAGACGGTCAACGGCGTGCCGGCCCGCGGCGGCTCGCTGAACGGTCCCGGCCCGACGGTGGCGGGCGGGATGCTCTTCGTCAATTCCGGCTACGGCGCTTTGGGCTTCATGCCGGGCAACGTCCTGCTCGCCTTCGCGGTCGAGGAGGAAGAGCAGTAGAGCGGCGCCAGGGACGGCGTACGCCGTCCGGGCGCCGCTCAGTCGCGGAACGCGGCAGCGACAGGAACAAGGAGCACGCGATGCGGATACTGACACTCGGGCTGGTCGCCGGCCTGGCGGCCTTTGCTTCTCCGGCGGACGCGGCACAGGCGCAGCCGGTGACGACCTGCGAGGCGGAAGGACCGGCACGCCCCGTCTGCAGCTTCACCAACCCCGAAGACCTGGTGGCCCTGCCGGGCGACGAAGCGATTCTGGTCAGCGAGTACGGCGGCATGGAGGGTCATGTACCGGGCGCCCTGGCGCTGCTCGTGCTCGAGACGGACGAGCGCCGGGAGCTGTTCCGGGGCGGCGCTGCAGCCGGAGCGGCCACGCCCGGCTGGGGGGATCCGGCCTGCCCGGGGCCCATCACCGCCGCGTTCAGCCCGCACGGCATCCACCTGTCGGCACGTGACGATGGCGCGCTCCAGCTCCTGGCGGTGCAGCACGGAGGACGCGAGTCCGTCGAGTACTTCGAGGTGACGGGGTCGGGCCGCGATTGGGCCGTGGCGTGGCGCGGCTGCGTCGTGGCCCCCGACGACGCGTGGCTGAACTCGGTGGCGGCGCTGCCCGGCGGCGGGTTCGTCACCACCCGCATGATCGAGCGCCCGGCCGTGATGACCGACCTCGCCGAGGCCATCGCCGAGGCCGGGGGCGGCGGCTACGTCCTCGAGTGGCTGCCCGACCGGGGCTTCGCCATCCTCGGCGGGAGCGAGAGCGAGATGCCGAACGGCATCGAGACGTCGACCGACGGGCGGCTCGTCTTCGCAACCGGCAGCGGCGAGGTGCGCCGCATCGTCCGCGCTACCGGCGAGGTCGAGGCCCGGGTGCAGTTGGGGGCGCTGGACAACCTGCGCTGGGCTTCCGACGGGCGCCTGGCGGTGGCGAACTTCACGAGCGACGCGCTCGAGGACTTCGCCGTCTGCGTGCAGCTCGAGAGCGGGGCCTGTCCGATGCCGTTCCGCATCGTCGCCATCGATCCGGTTTCGATGGAGACCGAGGAGCTCTACAGCAACCAGGGGCCGCCCATGGGCGGCGGCACGGTGGGGCTGGTCATCGATGACGAGCTGTTCATCGGGTCGTTCGCGGGCGATCGCATCCTGCGCGTGACCCTGGACTGACGCCGGCCGGCGGATCGTCACGCGGCCGTCATCGCCTACAGCGCCCCGTACAGGTAGCTGCAGGCGATGACGGCGCCCGCGGCGCCGGCGACGTCGGCCGTCAGCCCGGCCGCGAGCGCATGCCGCGCGCGCCGAATCTGGATCGCGCCGAAGTACACGGCGAGGACGTAGAAGGTGGGGTCGGTCGCACCCGACAACGTGGTCGCCAGGTAGCCGATGTAGCTGTCGGGCCCGATCGCCGGATCCTGGATCGTCGCGGCCGCCAAGCCGAACGCGCCCGTCCCGGACAGCGGACGTACCAAAGCGACGGGCAGCGCCTCGGCCGGCATACCGAGCGGGACCGTCAGCGGGCTGATGATCCCGACCAGGAACTCCATCGCCCCGCTGGCGCGGAACATCCCGACCGCGACGAGGATCGACACCAGGTAGGGGATGATCCGGATCGCCACCTGGAACCCCTCGCGCGCGCCGTCGACGAGCACCTCATAGACCCGCACCCCCCGCACGGCGCCGAAGGTCAGAAAGGCCACCATCAGACCCGGAATGACCCATGGCGCGATCCGCGTGCCGAACAGCACGCCGACCGGGATCAGCATCAGGGCACCGCCCATCACCAGCGCCGAGACCCAGAGAGGATAGGCGCCGCTCGACGCTTCGGAAGGCGCCTCGAGCGCGGGCGACCCGCCAGCCTCCTCCGGCGCCGACGCCGGCGGGGGCGCCGCGGCGGGCACCACCGACGCGAAGCGCTGGTACAGCTTCGCCGCGGTGATCGCCACCGTGGTCGACATCGTGGTCGCAAACAGCGTGGTCGCCAGGATGCCGGCGGGATCGGCCGATCCGGACGAGGCGCGCAACGCGATCATCCCCGAGGGCAGGAGCGTGACGGCCGAGGTGTTGATGGCCAGGAACATGACCATCGCGTTCGTCGCCGTGCCCTTCTGCGGGTTCAACGTGTCGAGGGCCTGCATCGCGCGGATACCGAACGGCGTCGCCGCGTTGCCGAGACCCAGGGCGTTCGCCGACATGTTGAGGATGATGGCGCCCATGGCCGGGTGGTCCGGGGGGACCTCCGGGAAGATCCGGATCATGACCGGGCGCAGCGTCTTGGCGATGATCGTGAGCATGCCGCCGGCCTCGATTACCTTCATGAGGCCGAGGAACAGCGTCATCATGCCGACGAGCCCGATGGCCAGCTCGACCGCGCCGCCCGCCGACTCCACGACGGCGGTGGTCAGCGCCTGCATGGGCGACACGGCGTCCGGCCCCGCGGGCACCCACGTGAGCTGCCGGACGGCCGCGGCCGCAAAGGCGATGAGGACGATGGCGAAGAAGACGACGTTCACAGGGGTGGGGACCCGTGCGTTCGGTGGACACACCTTACCCCAAACGACGCGGCCTCGGGCAGTGCGGACGGGATGCCCGGTTCTAGCGCAGCTGCCGCGCACAGTCCAAGCCGTGCAGCGCTCCCTCGGGCGCCGCCCCCGCGGATACCGCCCCTGGCGGTTCTGTGCCAACCGGGTCGCCGCGGCCGAGCATCCCTCCGTTGGAGGCCGGGCGACGCCCGTTGTATGGTGTCAACATGGCGAGGCTGCGACATCCGAAGAAGGATGTCGAGGAAGCCCTTGTCGCGGCCGAAGAGGCGGGATGGATCGTCACGCCCACCCGCTCGGGACCCCGTTGGGGTGTCATGCGATGCGGTGAGGCGAGCCGTTCGGGATGTCAGGTTTCGGTCTGGTCGACTCCGCGTAGCGCGGGGGCTCACGCCCGGCAGCTACGGCGCGCGGTCGAGCGCTGTCCACACACCTGGAGGCGGTAGGGACGCGGGATGCCGATTCACCACTTCACGCTGATCCTCGATGGATCGGACGCCCAGAGCGAGACCACGGTCGACGCGCTGTTCGAGGCTGGTTGCGACGATGCACTGGTCGGTCGCGCTGAGGGAATCCAGTACGTCGAGTTCGACCGCGAGGCCGCCCGTCTGGACGACGCCGTCCTGTCGGCGATTGCCGATGTCGAGAAGGTGTCCGGCTTGACGGTGGCCCGCATCGCCGATGCCGGTCTGGTGTCGATGACCGACATCGCGCTGCGCATGGGCCGAAGCCGCGAGGGGGTGCGCCTTCTGGTCGCGGGAGCGCGGGGACCCGGCGGGTTTCCTCCGCCCGTCACCGATCCGCGGGGTCGATACCGGCTCTGGCGCCGGTCCGACGTGGAACGTTGGATCGCGACGCACCTGGCGAAGGAGGCAGGGTCCTCGGATGACGACTTGCTCGCGGCCATCAACGCCAGTCTGGAGCTTCGTCGACACACCCGACGGCGCCCGGGGCGGCAGGCTGTCCTGCGTGAGCTGGCGGGGCTCTAGGAGTCTGCGCCGTAGAACGGTGCAGACTCCTAGCCTGTGATGACGACACGGTCCCAGCACTATTGGGGTTCTGGAAGCGCGAGCTGCCTAATCATCGCAAACGACTCATGCATATAGACTTAAAGAATGACGGGTGGCCCTGGTTCCCCCGTTGATTACCACTTTCAGACCGGGAACGTAGGGGACCAGCGATGCCGATTTCGGACCGCATCGGCCATCAGCGTGACCCACGCATTCACGCGCGGGCCTCTTCACGCGCTCTCCTTGCCGCCCGCGTTCGCTTGCCCTCGGCAGCTCGGTCGATACACTGCCGGCAGCGCGTCGCCAGTTCACCCCGGACGGTCACGGCTCGGGGTCGCTTGCCGCAACTGCCACACAACCCCTCGGCAAGCCGGCTCTGCCGCAACTCGGCGCCCCGCCTTCGCGCCGCATCGAGACACGCTCCGCACCGTTGCCGCTTCCACCCTTGCGGGAGGCTCTCCGAGCAACTCACGCAACGCCGCTCCCCGGCGCGTCTCCGCCGACGCTCGGCGTTTAGCTCCCGACGGTGTGCCTGGCATCTCTCACAGATCGTCAGGCTGGCCGCTGCCGGACGCTTCAGACAGGCCTGACACACTCCCTCGGCACGCGCGCTCTCGCGGTACGCTCGAAGACGCGCGCTGTTGCGCAACCGCACACAGCGTCGGCAGATGAGTCGCTTGTCGAAGTCACGCAGTGGCCGCCGGCGCCAGCAGACGCGGCACAGCTTCGACGGAACCGGTACCGGTGGCGGCCGGTGGACAAGCTCGTCCCGGCCGTTCCAAACCGACTCGTAGTCGCTCACGCGCTCCGCCGCCACGCCGTCGTCTCCGCTCGCAACCATCGCCTTCTCGAACGAAATCCGTCCACTTGCTCGCGGTCGAGCACGCCGCCGTCCAGCGCCAAGCAACTCCCGGAGAACGTCGTCGTCCGCGACGCCCGCCGCTCACCGTGCGCAACGGCCACCGCCGCCTCAAGACGCGTCGGGCTTCAGGGCTTCCGCCACGATAGTCCGCCGCCCGCGACGCCGCGCCGGTCGCCGTGCAGGCGCCTTGGAGCGCCTGGGCGTCCCCAGCGTCGACCAGCCTGCTCGTGCTGCTCCCTGGGCAATGTCCCAGCACGTTCCGGAGCTTGTGAAGTGCGGCCGCTCGACGCCGGTCATGGCCGCCGCCTGTCGAAGTGGTACGCGCCCGCGAGCAGCACCAGCCCCAACAACGCCCCGGTCATCATGGCCGGCCCGTCCCCGGCCGCCAGATGCGCGCTCAGCGCGAGCAG
>MKWU01003163.1_pt1 | contig 22435 bp, 12 predicted proteins | sample 809101 | NCBI WGS metagenome assembly MKWU01 (sample SAMN05860141, study PRJNA318959) | sponge metagenome | host: Aplysina aerophoba | place: Slovenia: Piran, Adriatic Sea, Gulf of Piran | collected 2013-05-07 | reverse complement strand
GGGGCCGAGCGCTTCGCCCGCATGCGGGGCCTGATCGAGACGGCCCGCAAGCAGGGGCACAACCTTCTCGACCTCCTGCGGCTGGACCCGGAGGCGCCGGTGCCGTGGCTGGACCCCGTCCCGCCCTAACCCGACCTCGCCGGCGGGGGCGAACAGCCCCCCCCCGACCTCAGGTCGCCCGGGTAGGGGTATCTGAACAGTTACACCCCGTTGCTGCTTTCGTCCTCCGGGCGACCTGCGAGTGGCCCCAGCATTATGGCTACAAGTTGGTCAATACGTATGCCTCGGTGGCCGACAGATTTCTGACCGAGGCAACAGCCCGGACAGTAAGCGTCTATCCCAAGGTACTGCCTCCAGACTGCACCAGAGGCAATTGTCCTCATCCTCAACGCGTCAACGAGGAGCACAGGACGGTGCGCGCCCAGAGATACGCCCAAACGTATCTCTGGGCGCGCACCGTCGAATGTCCAGAATGCTCTCGGACGATTCCGCTGAGCCCCAATTGGCGACTTGATTCCAAGGGTACTGGGCTCAAACTGGTTACAGACATCGACTCAAACACCGCGAAATTTAAAATCGTCCATGACCGAACTGTCTGCTCGGACTGCCGCAGTGCCAAGAAGACCTGCAACACGACAACGCTCCATCCCGACGGACAGATCAGCCATGGTACGGTGACCCGGGCCATTGCCACCTGCCCTTGGCCGGATTGTGGTCGCACTACCTCAAAGGGTTATCTGGCCGCAGAAGCTCAAGCCGGGCGGATGGGACACCAGTTGTACTGCGTTGTCTATCGTGACTCATGGAAGGACAAGACCAAGGCCGGTAGGCCCAGAAAACGGAACACAACTTTCAGAGGATTCGCTGAAGTCAATCCCAATCGTGACAACAGTCCGTGGGTAACTGAGCATTTGGCCGAACGTGCCAAGCGTTGGGAACAGAATGACGTCTTGCCCAATGAAGACTTACAGTTTGGCAACAAGACTAAAGACGCCATCAACTATGGCATGCCAAAATGGAGCGGCATGTTCAGCCCGCGCCAGCAGTTAGCCCACGGGATCTGCGTCGAGGCCTTCCAGGACTTGGTTAAGCAAGACAGGCAATCCGGTGAATTGGATGAGTTGCGCAAGGCGGCCTGGGGCTATGTGGCACTGGCTTTCGACAAGCTGATCGGCCGCAACAGCCTGTTATCCAGATGGGATCCTGGAACAAATAGAGCAGCCAGCACATTCGACAGCCACGATTTCGGATTCAAGTGGTCGTATGCCGAGATGGCGAATGCGAATCAAGTAGAGGCGGATCAAGGGTTGAAGTGGGCTCTATCCGACGTTGGGGCTTGCCTGTCCGAGCTTTGCCGGATGGCCGGCCATCCAGAACCTGACGACGGAACAACAGGTGAACTGTTCGAGAAACGTCTCCCTGTGCACCAGACAGCACCGCCCACTACCGTCATCAACGGACCAGCTCAGTACACGGACTTAGATGATCACAGCATCGATGCCATCGTCATCGACCCCCCATACCATGACAATGTCTGCTACGCCGAGCTCTCCGACTTCTTCTACGTCTGGCTCAAGCGCACAGCTGGCTATGTCTTCCCCGAACACTTCACCGACTACCTGACCGACAAGGTCTCAGAAGCAATTGCCAGCCCGGCAAGATTCCGCGATCAATCGGCCAAGCGCGGCTCTGCCCGACGTCTGGCAACCGATGACTACTACTCCAAGATGCAGGAGATCTTTCTGGAGTGCCGGCGCGTGATCAAGGACAACGGCATCATGACCGTTATGTTCACACACAAGCGCACCGATGCTTGGAACGCCCTTACCTTGGCCCTCATTGAAGCCGGTTTCACAATCACGCGCACATGGCCGGTCAAAACCGAGGCGGAATCGTCCATGCACATCCGCGGCAAGGCCGCCGCACGCTCGACCATTCTCCTAGTTTGTCGTCCCAAGTCGGACGACGAGGGACGAGAACCCGCCGACTGGACTTTGGTTCAACGGATGATTGCCGAGGCCGTACGGAACGACCTGGACCATCTTGCACAGTACGATCTTACCCCTCTCGACACCTACCTGGCTTCCTACGGCACCGCCCTGAAGGTCATCAGTCAAAACTGGGGCACACAACGCGCCACGGCAAATCCGGATCGGCCCGAAGACCCCTTCAGCGTCACGGCCGAGGATGCCCTGGCTCTGGCCAGCCGTCAGGTGATGCAGTTCCGGGCCCAACAGATCTCCACCGATTGGCACAGCCGCAGTGCCGATCCCGCAACGAGGTTCTATGTACTGTTATCGGATGCCGTCCCGAACAGCGCGGTTCCCTACGATGAGGCAAGGCTCTTCGCCCAGGCGGCGGATGTCGAACTGGGTGACCGCATCCTGAAGCATTACCTGCACAAGCAAGGGGACAAAGTCCACATACTCAGTGCCCGGGAACGGCTGGCCAGACGCATCATCGGACGCGACCGAGTACCTCAGAACACGCTCGACGAGGTGCACACGGCCATGGCGATCGCTGCCCAGGAAGACACGTCCGAAGCCGTAACCTGGTTGGACTTCAACGGCATCCGAACTGAAGCCAACGATTTTCAGTACACACTTGAAGCTCTTCTACGCACGTACAAGCCCGGTCATCCCGACCTCGAACCGGCCCGGAACCTCTGGCGGACCCTCTACGGTGCACGGCGGTGGGACACGGCAGGCCTGTTTGAGACTACCAACTGAACATCGCCGCCATGTCCTTACGCTCACTGGACCTGCAACGCAGCTACACCCCCGACAACTGCGACAGCATCATCGGCCACCTCTACGTTCCGACGTTGGCTCAGGCGGTGCGATACGACCGCACCACGTACACGTTCAGCATGGCAGGTCTGGTCGAAGCCGCCGCGGGTTTGGCGGGTTTGGTAAACAACCAGGGCCGGATTCGGCTCATCTGTGACCAACAGATGGAGCCCAAGGTTGTACGTGCCATCCTGGACGGACACGCCGGTCCCGAAACTGAGCTTCTCCACAGGGTGGATCCCTCGGAATTGGTCACAGGTGAGGATCTGCAAGCCCGCGGAGACCTGGACCTCCTCACCTGGTTGGTCAAGCGGAGGCAGATGGAAATCCAAGTGGCCATCTGCGAGCGGATCTTCCACCCCAAGATGGCCACCATCACCGATGCCGCCGGTGACTGGATCGCCTTGCAGGGCTCGAACAACGAGAGCATCCAAGGTTGGGACCTGAACTACGAGTCGTGCAGCGTCTTCACCAGTTGGCAGGAACTGGAGCGGGCACAGGATGTGCAGGACCACTTCGACCTGCTCTGGGCAAACCGCTCCAAACACGCCCGGGTGATCCCGGTGCCGAAGGCATACCGGGAACAGCTGATCCAAGCCGCACCCAGACAGCGCCCCACAATCCCCGTCACACCGCCAACACCAGCCGCGAACGAGTACTGGAACCGCATCGCCAAGGCCTTGCGGGACGATCCGCACAGCACCCCCGCGACGATTCCCATCAAGCTGTGGCCACATCAGGAACGGCTGCGCGCTGGCTTGGTTGCGCACCCGCGCTTCCGCAAGCTGATTGCCGATGAAGTGGGCTTGGGCAAGACCATCCAGGCCGGGATCATGATGAAGACCCGGCTCAATGCCGACCCGGACCGCCGCTGTCTGGTCATCGCGCCGAGGGCGGTGCTGAACCAGTGGCAGGACGAACTGCGTCACTACCTGAACATCGACTTCCCCGTCCTGGACCGCCTAGGCCACCGTGAAGGGCTCGTGTATGCCGACGGCACTACGGAGCCGTCCTCATCCCAACCGTGGGAACACCGTCATCTGATTGTTTCCTACCAGTGGCTCAGGCTCCATGTGGACAGTCTCCCGGCGGACACGGACTACTGGGGCACCGTAATTGCCGATGAGGCACACCATGCACGAGCGGAAACTCACTACCTCAAGCTTTTGCGGCACGTAACCCGATGCACACAGGACTTGCTGCTGCTCACGGCAACACCCATGCAACTGCACGAAGACGAACTCTATACGCTCCTGAATGTCCTCGAACCCAACGCACCGCAGGAAGGACTGGCCGAGTTCTATCGGGATTCGACACCGGATCAGTCAACCTGGCTGGAACTGCGAGCTGCCTATCGCGCGGCCTTCCCGGAGGGCGACAAGGGTTCGCTGGCTTGGGTATACCGCGACAACGACATGTTCATCCGGAGCCGCACCGCAAGATCGGATGACCGTCACTCATCGGCCCAGGCCATGCGCACCCATTACCGACAGGAGGGCCTGATGTCCCGGAATACCCGGACCAAACTTCGGCAATACGGGCAGCACGTTGCCACACGCAACGTGGAAGACATCCCCATCGCGATGGAACCTCCGTTGCGAATGCTCTACGACGAAATCGACGACCTGGCCCGCAAGGTCTATCGGGACTCGATCGACAAGGGTGCCTTGGGGTTTGTAATGACCGTCTTCCGCACCCGTCTGTCGTCGTCTCTTCCCGCGTATGTTCGTACCTTGCAGGCAACGCTGGAAAAACGTCGGCCCCAAACCGGAACCATGAACTTCGAGGATGCATGGGATGTTGAAAACTGGGACGAGGTGTCACTGCCGGACGCTGCTGACATGCGAGCCCTGCACCAGGCTTTGCAAGCGGCAACCGGTTTGTCTTCAAGCCAGGACCGCAAGCTGAACCGACTATTGGCCGAGTTGGCCAGTCTGCGCCTCGCGGGCCATAGGCGAATCATCATCTTCACGCGGTTCACGGATACACAGTCCTATATCGAACAGCACCTGCCACAGCAAGTCCCCGCGTTCATTCTCAACGGGAGGCACACGGCCGAGGCACGAAGAGAAACGGTGGCGAAGCTCAGGGACTCCAAAGACGCATGCCTGCTGGCAACGGAAGCCGCCGGCGAAAGCCTGAACTTGCAGAGCTGCTCAGCCGTCGTCAACTACGACATTCCCTGGAACCCGATGCGTCTGGAGCAGCGCATCGGCCGCGTGGACCGGATCGGCCAGGAACATGACGAGATCGCCGTCGTCAACCTCTTCTACGAAGGAACCGTCGAGTACGACGCCTATCGCGCGGTTCGGGAACGGCTGGACAACATCGAGGGACAGGTCGGTGTTTACGGAGCCATTGTTGCCGCGGCCGCGGCCAGCAGTATTTCCAAGGCTTACCGAGACCCGGCTGTGGCCTCTGAACTGAGGGAGACGCTGGCCCGTTTGCCCTTTGAGCAGGTTCCCGACATCGACTGGGCCGCGGAACCGCGTCCGCAGCCGACAAACCCTGTCGTCACGATGGCCGACCTGGAGACTCCGTTGAACGACGCCAAACTTCTGCCCGATTCCTGGAACGTTGAGGCAAGGGGCGGCTCACACTGGCGGTTGGAACGGCCCGGATGCCCACCGTGCATCGTCACCACGGATCGGGTGTCGTTCGACTATGCCCGGGAGCGATTGGACTGGTGGGGGCCGGGCCACCCGGCGTTCGATACCGCCCTCAGGCAGTTCGCAAGCGATCCGGCAACGTAACGGCAATCGGCTACAGTAAACGGTTGGGGATTTGGCGGACAGAGACACTTCTCGCCCTGTGCAGAGGACGCGGCTGAACCACATCAAGACTCGAGGAGTAGTAACAGCTTGCGCCAGTCCCGCAGGGATGGAAAGCAACGCGCGGCAGGCGCGGTTGGACCCATTGGGACCCGCGAAGTTCAAACCGATCAGACCCTGTGACGCTTTTCGCAGGACAGGCACGTTCGCGTGATCCGGTTCTGGTCGCATCTTAACCAAGCCTGATGTGCACAACAGATACCAATGGACAAACTTGGTGGAAAATTGAAACCATAACAATGAATTGATAAACAATTATTTGGATTTCCGTTCAGTTTGATCTATCCTAAACGGAATGACTTGACCACGGCAGCAACCAGGTGAAAGTGGAGTGGCGGACGAACAATCCTCCGGCATGAATCACGATGCTTTGGTGCGCCGGGCCTTGGGCGATCCGGTTACCGCCCGCGCCTGGCTACAGGCACGGTTGCCGGAGGACATGGCCCAACATCTCAACTTCGACACACTGCAACGAGTGCCGGGATCATTCGTCGACGAAGCTTTGAAAAGGTCGGAAACGGATGTGTTATACCAATCCATTATACTGTTGTTACTTGACATGTTGGCGGTTGCGAAGGGAAGGTGTGCCATGACCCGCAAGGTGAGCATAGACTGGGCTCCCGAGGACACGGCGGACGCGCTGCACGCGCAGTACCGGGCGGAGCCGGTGGCCGAGGTGCGCACGCGGCTGCAGGCCCTGTGGCGGCTGCGCCTGGGCGAGGGGCCGACGGCGGTGGCGGCCGGGGTGGGCGTGAGCCGCAATTCCGTGCAGCTGTGGCTGCGCTGGTACCGGTCCGGGGGCCTGGCCGAGGTGCGGTCCCATCGGCGAGGCGGTCCGGGCAAGCCCTGCTTCCTGACGCCGGCGCAGCAGGAGCAGGTGGTGGCGGAGGCGGCCCAGGGGGTGTTCGGGACGGCGCAGGCGGTGCGGGACTGGATCGAAGAGCAGTTCGGGGTGGTCTACACCCGCGACAGCCTGTACACGCTGCTGCCGCGACTGGGGATCCGGCTGAAGGTGCCCCGGCCCCGGCACGCGAAGACAGCCCCCCAGGCCCAGGCGGCCTGGCAAAAGGGGGGCTCGGGGAGCGTCTGGCCGCGGTCGGCCTAAAGGCGGGGCAGGGGATCGTGTGGGGCGACGAGATGCGCTTGGGCCTGTGGAACGCGGTGCGCAAGGTGTGGGCGCCGCGCGGGGTGGCCGTGTCCCGGGAGGTCCAAATCGGCCGGTCCTACCTCTATGTGGCGGTTGCCCTCGATCCGGTGACGGGGTGGCTGTGGTGGGCCTGGCAGCAGAACATGAAGGGCGAGGAGATGGCCCGCATCTGGGGGGCCTGGGCCGAGGAGCCGGACATCGACGGCTGGGTCTGGGACGGGGCCGGCGGCCACAAGGGCAAGGACATGCAGGCCATCGAGGCACCCCAAGTCGTGCAGCCGCCCTACGCCCCCGAGTTGAACCCCGTGGAGCGCTTCTTCCAGGAGCTGCGCCGCGGGCCCTGGGGGACCGGGTCTATCCGACCCTGGAGGCCAAGCAGGCGGCCCTGGAACCGATCCTGAGGGCCTGGCAGGCGGATCCGGAGCGGGTCAAGCAACTGTGCGGCTGGCGTTGGATCCGGAAGGCCCTAACGGATTTGCCCGCGGACACACAAGTAATCTAACCATATTGGATTGGTATTATTCGAGGTCCGGCACGACACGGACCAGCCGGTGTATGTATATGTACTGGTCGAGCACCAGTCCACGGTGGATTTCTGGCTGCGCCTGCGGCTGCTCCGCTACCACGTTCGCATTTGGGAATGGGAAAGGACCCAACGCCCGCGGGTGGGCACGATCAGCCCGATTGTGAGCGTGGTCCTGCACCACGGCCCTCGGCCATGGTCGCCGCCCACCCGTTTCGAAGACTTGTACAATGACGAAGTGCGGAACCTGCCCGGTGCCTGTCGCTTCAGCCATGTCTTGGTGGAGCTGCACCGCATGCGGCTGGAGGAGGCGCGCGGCGACGAGTACGGCCGGGCGATGGAAATGCTGCTGAGTGACCATGGGCGCACTCAGGCCGATCGGTTGGCACAGTTGCTGCCGCCGCTGTTGTCGGCGATTCGGGCCACGCCCGGCGGCCCCCACAAGGTGGTGACGCTGGTGCGGTATTACGCAATGGAGTACGGAGGAGCCATGAAGGACATTCTGACCGCGGAGGATGAGAAGTACCTGGAACAACACGAGCACTCCGGCATGACCCGGGAAGACGTGGTCATGTTGAAACTCCTGGAGGCGAAGCTTGAGCAGGAAGGCCGGGAGCAGGGCCTGAAGGAGGGAAGGATCCAAGAGCGGATTGCCAACATTGAAGGCATGCTGAAACGGGGACTCTCATGGGAGACCGTCGAGGCAATCACCGGGGTTGATGAAGCCGGCCTGCACAGACTTCGCGAGGAGTTGGACAGGTTCTGGGGCGATAACGACAGTGATATTGATTGATCGTCCTCAAGGAGGCCATGCCATATCCCGTCAGATTGCTTGTGCGTGTCATCCTGCACAACAGCTCCGGGAATGGGTGCCGTCGCTCTGTTTCGAGGCCTTGCACAACATGGAGTTGTAGCAATCGCCTGGTGCCCGTCGCTTCTGGTTCAGACGGGCACACACGAGAATGCCTGCGCCAGGGCCATGGAGATGCTGCTGAGCGACCATGGACGCACCCAGGCTGATCGGTTGGCACAGCTGCCGCCGCCGCTGTTGTCGGCGATTCGGGCCACGCCCGGCGGCCCCCACAAGGTGGTGACGCTGGTGCGGTATTACGCAATGGAGTACGGAGGAGCCATGAAGGACATTCTGACCGCGGAGGATGAGAAGTACCTGGAACAACACGAGCACTCCGGCATGACCCGGGAAGACGTGGTCATGTTGAAACTCCTGGAGGCGAAGCTTGAGCATGAGGGTCGAATCCAAGAGCGGATTGCGAACCTCGAAGGCATGCTGGAACGGGGTGGCTCGTGGGAGACCATCGAGACACTCACCGGGATTGACGAGGCCGGCCTGCACAAACTGCGCGAGGAGTTGGACAGGTTGCAGGGCACCAACGGCAGGGAGGTTGATTGATCATCCTCATGGAGACCGTACCGTATCCCGCCAGATCGCTTGTGCGTGTCATCCTGCACAACAGCTCCGGGAATAGGTGCCGTCGCTCCGTTTTGAGGCCTTGCACAACGTGGGGGTGCAGCAATCGCTTGGTGCCTGTCGCTTCTGACACTTGTGGTAGTTCGGACGGGCACACACGAGGATTCCTGCGCCGGGCAAGGAGGATGCCCTGGGGGAGCGGGTCGTCTCAAGCCAGGGCCAGTGCCGTCCCCGCGGGGTAAAGCGCAAGATGGGCAACTACCCCATCCGGCGGGCCGGCCCCCTGGACCGCCAACACCACGCCTGAATGCCCTTGATCCTGGCTCCGGCGTGCCAAATAGACAGTGGAGCGAACCAACTCACCAGGCAATTGGTGGTCGGGAGATGCGGCAGTCACGCATACGGCGGACCAGGCCATGCCTGCATTCCAGCAGACGCTTCACCAACAAAACCGACACCGTGCCACCGAGGCCATCGGCTTGACATGCAGTAATCACACTCCCACAATGGGGCGTGCCGTCACGGTAACACGGAAACCATGCCCGAACCCTTCAACCTCCCCCCGCTCCATACCAACCGGGCAGATTTTCCCAATATCCGTAGTAGACGTGAATTCTACGTGGACAAGACTCGGTTCTTCAGGGACTTGTTGGCTGTAACCGGAGAGTGGAACCGTCTCTACAACGAACCACCCCCCTTGCACCATGGCCATTTGTTCCTGGCGCGCCCCCGCCGTTTCGGCAAGACCCTGTTGATCAACACCCTTGAAACCTGGTTTCAGGGACTACCGCCGGAACACCCTGCCAGTGTCGCGGGGGTAAGCGGTTCCAGCACCCAGCTCGCGACGGATCTTCCCGAGCACTGGACATCTCCCGCATGGTTGTGGGACGGCTTGGCCGGGATCGAATGGCATGGGACTCATGGCTGGCATCCCGTCATCCGGCTGGACATGGGGCAGGCCGTCAACCCAAACCTTGGCTCCCTGCAGGACAAATTGCAAGCTTGCCTGTGGGGGGCGGCCACACTTTGGCGACAACGCGGCGTGGATTGGGGCAACCCCGACTGGGAACCGCCAACGCGCCATGATGCGCCGGATGTCATCCTGTCCGGCTTGATCAGAACCCTGGGGCAACACTACAAGCGAAGCCCCGCCGTGCTGGTCGATGAGTACGACGCACCCCTTGTGGAATTCATTGGCACGGATGTGGACCCGTCTCGGGCCTTGGCTGAACTGCGTCAACTATATCGGGTGCTCAAGGACGACCAAGGGAAACTCTACTGCGTCTTCATGACGGGCATCACTCGTTTCGCCCGCAACCACCTGTTCTCCGCCGTCAACAACATGACGGACATTTCCGACATGTCTGCCTACGGTGCCCTCTGTGGCTTTACGGAACGTGAGGTGGACCGGAATTTGGCTCCCTACCGGGAAACCTTGGAAACCTTGGACCCTCGGTTTCAGGAACAGGATGTACTGGGCGAATGGCGAAGCTTCTACAACGGCTACCGCTTCGCGCCCCATCCGGACACCCCGCGCGTCTACAACCCGTTCTCCCTGCTTCGCAGCCTGGATCTTGCCTTGAACTCCGGCGACGCCCGGGAACGGGCCGCGGAGGGACACTGGCCATCCCCGTGGAGCGAATCCGGGCATCCAGGATTGTTGGCCCGTCTCGCAGCGGACAAGAACAATCCGTTGCCCGACACCGTGCGAGAGGGGGATGGCTTCCTCTTCTCAACTCCGGAACCAGGACTTGCCAACCTCACGCGGCCGGATTTTGCCCGCCTCATGCTGGATACTGGGTACTACACCTGGCACGGGGGACACAACGGTGCATCGGCGTACCTGAACTTCCCCAACCGGGAAGTGGCGGAGTCGTGGACCTACGACATCCTAGGGCTGTGGGAGCACGCACCTGAGCGGGACGGAAGTCTAATCTCGGACCTGAAAGCTTTTTTGGCGGCCAAGGATGTGTCCGGCTTTTGCCAACGGCTGGAAAACTTTATTTTTGGCATCTCGCACGTGAACCTGCAAGGCGAAGCAAGTTTCCGCACTCTGCTGCAGGCGTTGCTAATGCAGATGGACTTCCCCACACAGTCGGAGAAGTCCACGTTGGGAGGACGTTCAGACCATGAGATCCAAGTCGGCAACCGGGTTTATGTCTTTGAGGTGAAGTACAACCGGCCTGTCACCGAGGCTCGGAACCAGATTCGAGACAGGCAGTACGGACGTGAATACGTGGGGACCGGCCTGGATATGGTTGCAGTATCCCTGTCCTTTCGACGGGATCTGAAAGCAGGCCCCCGCTTGGAGTGGAAGACTGACGATCTGGCCGAACTGCTGACGGATCACGAGGAATCGACCTTGCCGGATCGCAACGGGCCGTACCTTGGTCCGGAGTAATCCTCTCTGAAGCCAACTGGAACAGAAAACAAGGACTGCGTGTGCGGCCCTTGTCGAGATCTCAGATGGTCCATTGCGGAACGGCTGATCCCCTCCGACTGCCCGAACCTGGAGGAATCCCCGGAAGTCCGCTACATACCCCTTTGTTGGTTTCAGCAACCCTCATTGCCGCAGTGGTCGCCCAAGGTCTTGCCATTCATTCGGCGCGGCCCGGTGATCCGGACCGAGAGCGGTATTCCAACAGAGCTGACCGCCCCACCACATCCAGGATGCGAACCATCGCCTCTCTGCCGTCGGCATCGGTGAGCCGCAGATCTTCGTTGAAGGCAAAGTGGACAGGTTGTTGCTTGCCTTGGTTGATGGAGATGTTGGACGCATACAAGTAAGTCCGGTCCAGTGTGTCCCAAATCGGATTCAGTCTCCCCGATATTCCCGGAATGTGGCCGGTGGCTTCCTGAAAGATGACGGATCCGCCACCGGACAGGGGCGACAGTTCAAGAGCCAGTGGTCGTTGTGCAGGAATCCAATCCTTTTCCAGGCCGGCGGCAAATCCTTGCAGTCCTGCAAAAACGACCATCGGGAGATCGGTGGTGTACAGGTCGATTCTGGCCTCTCCGTTGGCATCTGTGACGGCGAGTTTCCAAGTCTTGTTCGGATACAGCGCCAACACGGTGGCTCCCGCCAACGGCTCGCCTGCACAACTGCGTACGGATACCACGGTGTTTGTAGGTGCGAATTCCAGGACCGCGGAGGGGATGGTGAGACACAGCTCCGTTTCGTCCACTAATCGGAAACTGGGAAGGGAACCACACAACTCTCTGGTTTCGCGTCGAATTATGGGAACACCGTCTCCACGCCGCTCCACGAAGAACTGTCGGCCCTCCGCTCCTTCCAGGCCGCCAACGTTAATCCTCCCGAGGGCTGAGGTGAGGACCTCGTTGCGGGTGGACTGACGCTCCCCCATGCTCTCGACCGTGAGGTTGTTGGGCAACCCACCGGGAGACCAGATTTCCAGCCGATCCTCGAACATGGACAGCCTGATCCTGCTTCCCTGTATGGAGTAATCCCGGTGCACCACGGCGTTGACCATAGCCTCGAAGAGTGCCTTGACACTGTACTGGGGAACATCCTGGCGCGCAGGATCCTTGCGCGCTGCAACGCTCATGTTGCGGACAACGAAAGCCAAGGCCTCTGTGACTTGCTTGTTGAGAGGCCCCCTGATTTCCTGGAAATCAAGCTGCCCGGACGCTCTGTCACCGCCCCTGTAACGGGTAGCGGTCATATAGGCGTTGGGAAGCCAACTTTCCGGAGAACTGCTGCAGAGGAGAATGCCGGCGACAGTAGCCCGAACCGTTCGATTCTGGTCCGGCGCCAAGAAGCCCATCTTCTCCAGAGTCAGTTCAGGAGCCGACAGTTGTTCGGGGCTGAGCAAGGGTTTCCAGAGGGCTTCTTCAAGCGTTCCGAATCCGGTCCCTTCCACAGGTTGCTTATCGAACCACAGGAAGCTGGACTGTCCGCGTCTTTGGGCGAGGCGCAACCTCTCCTCACCGGACATCCTCTTCTTGGCGCTGCCAACCCGGATGAAAGCAACGCCGGAACTTTCATGAAGGACATGACCCTCGGGTACCTCGACACTCAGGAATGCACTGCCATTGGGGGCGGTCCTGCGAACGATTCCTGCCCTGACGGGCGGGCGTATGGAATCCGAACACACTTCGACGATTAGTTTCTCCAATGCATCCATCTGTTCGCGGGACATCCCCACGACATCCCCGGTGTCGGTGACTCCACACAGCAACATTCCGCCGCTTGCATTTGCAAAGGCGGTGATTTCGTCCGCCCAACTGCCGCGTTTCGGTTCGTCCGGCCGGTTGCCCTTGAATACAACCTGTTTGAATTCCCAATAACCGTCTTCGCCCAGTTGCAGATGGGAATTGACTTCCGTGTCGCTGTATGTCATGGCGCATCTACCGCGCTTGGCTGAATTGACTGGCAAACCCTGGGCAACACTTGATGCTCAGGAAACACCACAGTGGGATGCGCCATCAAGTTTCATTGCACTATTGGCAGCAGACGGCCTCAGCATCCGGAGCCGAATTGTCTTGGTGGAAGGCAATGATGGCCTCCGCAACACTGTCCACCAGAACGTCCAGCATGGCCTGTCCCTGTTCCGCGGTACCCAAACTCGGTTGATCCGAATACCCGTCCGCAGCGACCCAGGCCCCCGGCACCGCGGCGTGCCAGGGATTCTGCTCTGCCTTGGATTGCGTGGCCCGGGTTTCGGCCATCGCGGCCTCGGAAACCAGGTCGGGCCGCACGGCCCGCATCAATGCGGATTCGAAGATGCCGGCATGGCCCGGGATCAAGTCACTGGTGATCAGGCCGGCATCCGTCAACGCCTGCCGCCCGATGTCCCAATAGTCCGCCGCCCCGGTCACGGCCTGCTTCCCGTGCCGATGCACGAAGTCCTGGGCAACGATACGATTGGGTGCGGTGTTGCCCCCGTGGCCGTTGACAATGAGAAGCCGCGGGAAACCAGCCAGTAGCAGTCCTTCCAGAACTTGGTGAACGGCACCGATGTATTGATCACTCTCCAGCGACAGCACGCCCGCGAACGGTCGATGGTGATGGGAGTTGCCCCAGGAAAAGACCGGTGCGACGAACAGCGTGTTGGGTCCAAGCCGCGCTTCGGCCTTCGCAACAGCCCTGTGCACCACCTCCGAGCACAGCAAAGTGTCCACACCAACCGGCAGGTGCGGACCATGCTGTTCGATCGATGCCGTCGGCAAAATTGCCGTGCCCCGCGGCGCATGCATGGCAATGGCGTCTCGACTCAGTTCCTGAAGAATCATGGGAATGCCCCCGGATGCGTTTCGGTCCGCTCCTACGGTTGAGGGCCGTTATCAACTGTTTCGCAACAGTTCCTGGCCCTCCGCCCGGTCACGATAACCCTTCAACAAAAGGTTGGGCCGCTGGAAGCTTTGACCAGCCACCTGCGGGTTCTGCGGATCCCTGAATCCAATCCGCACCAGCCGTCTCGGTTGGTTGGTCTGGTTGATGTAGGACCCGTGGACCGTCCACAGGTGGAAGGCCACGACATCGCCCTTCTTCGCAGGCACCGGCACCGTGTCCGTCAGGCGATAGTCGTCTGGCGGCAGGTAGTAGTAGACACCCTCCGCCGTCAGGTGCTCCAGGGCTCCCTGCTTGTGGCTGCCGGCTAGGAAGCGGATCTCCCCGTTCTCCTCGTTGGTGTCGTCCAAGTGCACCAGCACGTCCACGAAGCCCTTGGCCCGGTGGGGGTAGAAGGGGCTGTCCTGGTGCATCGGGAACGGATGGCCGCTCTGCGGCGGCTTGATGTGCAGCGTGGAGTGGTGCAGCTCGACGTTGGGACCGATCAGGTCGCTGACCGCGTCCACCAGTCTGGAATTCGTGATGCCGCGGAACCAGACCTCCGAGTAGAACTGGAGGTCGTGCATGGCCGTGAGCTTGGACTGGCGGGCCACGTCCGGGTCCATGTAGATGTTGCGCCAGTTGCCTTCCCAACCGGGGCTGGTCAGGGCCCACTCGGCCACGAGCTGATCCAGTTCGTCCGAAAGTTCCTGTGTCTCTTCCGGAGTGAAGACCTCCGGTATGTGCAGAAAGCCGTTGTCCTCGAAAAAGGCGACGTCTTGGGAATCCAGCATGGAAATCGATGCTCCTTGGATGGTCTGCGCCAATCCTGTGGCGATGCCGGGATGCGGCCGGAACAGGATCAGGCCATGTACGGAAGGTAGCCCGTCCTGTCGGTCCGGGCATGCAACAGGTGGCCCTCCGACGAGGTCACGAACAGTTCATTCAGGTCCGCACCGCCAAACGCGCAGTTGGTCGGCCGGTTGCAGGGCAGGGGATGGGTCTCGAGCACTCGCCCCTGCGGCGTGAACACGTAAATCATGCCTCCGGGACCGCTTTCCTCCCAGCCCGCGGTGGCCACGATGTTGCCCTCGCTGTCCAGGCACATGCCGTCGATGCCCCGGTGGGGATAGAAGTTGTGCAGGATTTGGACGTTGCCCAGGCTGCCATCGTCCAGCACGGAATAGGCCCGCAGGTCGCGGCTCTGACCTTCACCGTACTTGCTTTCGGCCACGTAGAGGATTGATTCGTCCGGGGACAGCAGGATGCCGTTGGGCGAGGTGGTGTCGAAGGTCATCCGTTCGCAGGCCCAGGCACCGTCCACTCCCTGGGTCAAGCGCAGCACCGACTCGTGATCCAGTTCCATGTCGTCGCGGTAGTCCCCATAGCGGGGATCGGTAAACCAGATGCGGCCCTGGCTGTCGATGGCCAAGTCGTTGGGACTGTTAAGGCGCTTGCCGTCCAGTTCACTGCACAGGTCCTCAAGCCCGCGTTCGTGGTGGTGCCGGGCAATCCGGCGACCGCCGCCCACGCAGGCATAGATGTTGCCGGCACGGTCGGCCATCAGGCCGTTGCTGGCTTCCGTACCACCGCAAACCTCGCCGACCCCGCTGTCGGGCCGGTACTGCATGATGCGGTTGCCCGCAATATGCGTAAAGAACAGCATGCCGTTGATCCACAGGGGACCCTCGGTAATGCCGTCCAGCTTGGTCAGTTGTTCAAATTGCCATGTCATTCGTCGGTTGCCTCCATTGCAGACACAGGTTCAACCATCACGATGTCTCCGGCACTGTGACCGAAGGTCTCCGGAGCATAAACCTCTTCGGCGTGGGCCGGCGGAACCTGGAACGTGCCCGCCGTGGTCGCCTCGGCAATGACCGCATAGCTGTAGACGCCGCCGTACAGACGGGAAGAATGGATCAGGGCCCGTTCCGACAGCAGCTGATCATGGTCGTACCACCACCACCACCAATACCACCAGCTGCGCCCGGATGCGTCCGTGTTTGGATCCTCGATCGGCTGTGAACCGGCCAGGGCCGGGTTGATGGCTTCCAGACCGGCCGGCAGCGGCACCGACAACCGCACGTGCGTCCGGGGACCGGGGGTCACCAGGGTGGTTTCCACGCGCACCCGCGCTCCCAGCCGAACATGCCAGGCACCGTCCGCATCCTGCCAAACGTCCTCTTCGTTGTCGATGGGTGCAAAGGTCCGCAGTACCGTGAAGCCGCGGTCCAGGCTGTCCAGTCGAATATCCTCGGGCACATATTGCAAGCCCAACCGGTAGTACAGCCGGCCCGTGCCGTCCCGGGCGGTGTGGATCCGTTCCGGGTTCTGCTCCATGAGCCATGCCATGGGCAGGTCCAACCGATGGGTCGCGGTGGACCGTTCCCGGTACTCGTCGCTCACCACCAGGGTGTCGTCCAGCCAGACATGGGCGGCGAAGTCCGGCTCGTCCGATTCGTACTGCCGGAAGTACTGGCTCATGGCAAGCAGCAGCGACAGATTGTCCATGGGAGAGCCCCAATGTCCCTGACGGTTCAATCCGCCCAGCATGCCGGACACGATCTTGGGAATCACATCCGACTCCGGATCAACGGTCATGACCGCCTGCAGCATTGCACCCTCGCCCCGGCGCGACGACTGGAACACGGTGTACCCGTCGGTCTCCCGATAGCCCTGGATGAAGGAAGCCTTGCCGGACGTCTCCTCCACGCGGTTCAGCACGAACCGCAACAGGTCCGCCACCTCGTCGGCAGCACTCGGCTCCCGTGCCAGGACCAGCATTGACCAGCCAAGCACTTCCAGCGGATGCTCGTCCCACGGCGCTTCGGCCAGGAGACGGCTGGCCCGGACACTGTCGACATCGTCGGCCAGGGACCGAATCCACAGGGCATAGGCCCTGATCAGGCGCCGGGTTCTGGAACTAACCAAGGAATCGCGGGAATCGAAGGCCTGACGGATGTTCCGCAGATAGTCCAGACCCTTGTCCAGGGCCGTCGCATCCACCCGGTAACCCTCGTTGCGGGCTTGGACCATGGCATGGATGGCCTGCACCGACACATAGACCCGTGAAGGCCGACCCTTGCGCCACCAGGGAAACCCTCCGTCCGCATTCTGGTACTCAAGGAGTGCATCGATATGGTCCTGGATCTCCCGGTCCGCTTCCTGCGAAGTCGGCAGATCAGGGACGGAGAAGGCGTAAAGGACATCCCGCATGGACGTGTTGGCCAGAATCGCGGAAGACAGGGCGGACGGATCCTCCCACCGAACCTCCCGCAGGGATCGGTAGCTGTCCACCAGGGTCTGCAACTGCGTGGACGAAGTCGTCACCGAAAATGTGCCGAAGCCCGGCAGGACATCCGGCGGGACCTGCAACGCATGCAGCGCGGGTGCATCTTCAACCACACCGTAGGTCGCGAACCCCTGGCGGGCGGCTGGCCGATAGACCGGCAGCTCCTCCAGGACATGGTCCTGATGCGCTGCATTGAACACACTGACCTGAAGCCGGGCAATGCCTGTTTCCTCTGCGCTGGACGGAATCTCCACCAAACTCCGACTCCGGGCAGGTACCGCCAACGTGTATCCGTCAGCGGCCAGCCCCGAAGCCGTGGCACGCGCCAGTGACAGCCGGTCGCTTTGCAGCACCAAGGTCACGTCCTGATCCGTAGACGCCGGATTTTCGACCAGCAGGGGCAGCAGGGCCTGGTCACCGAAATTGAGGAACCGGGGCCACTGAGTGCGGATTTGCAGTGGCAGGCTGGCTGTCAGCGAGGTTTCCCCCTTGCCAAAGTGTTGCTCGCCGGAGGTGGCAATTGCCACGACCCGGTAGCGGCCGACGGTATCCGGCATCGTCCAGGCCTGTGTGTACACCCCTTCGGCATTCGTGGTGCCATCGGCAACAAAGACGGCCAATGGTCGGAAGTCCGCGCGCACCGTGCCTGTCATGTCCGGGCCGGCAGTTTCTGCACCGTCATCCATCGCGGCCATGTCGGCCGACTCCGCCATGGCCATCGCCGGCTCCGGCGCGGCTGCAGTCGCGGCCACGCCCATCAACCGGTCCAGCCCGAACCGCGCCGACTGTTCTTCCTCGGCGACATCCATGCCCCCGCCAGAGCCGCCAAGGTCCATGGCCGAAATGTCGACTGTGGACTTCAGATAGTTCCGCAACCGATATTCGGACAGCGACGGGTACCGGTGCCGGTAGAACGAATCCATGGGGTTGCCGTGGGAGTAGTTCGCCAAGGCCAGAATGGCTTCGTCCACCACCAGCAGGGTTACGGGGGCGTCCGCCACCGGATTGCCTTCGGCATCGCTTACCAGTACTTCGAGCGCGGCCTCGGAACCCGGTTCCACCGTATCGGCCGCGAGGTTCGGTTCCACCTGAAGTTCCCGGGCCAGGGGCGGCACGGCCAAGTCGGCCGAACCGGTGGCCATCACCGGCAGCCCGTTGTCAACTTCCGCACCGGACAGGAACACCTGCACATACAGGTTCGGATAATGGCTGTCCGTGATTGGGATCTCCAGCATGGCCTGATCCGTCTCGATCGCCAGCGGTTTTGCCTCCACGATTCCGGATCTGTTGGTGACATACAGGCCGTAGGCCGGGGTGAACGGCGGAACCACCATTACCTGGGCGGTGTCCCCGGGCTGATAGGTTTCGCGGTCCGGCACCAATTGAACGTTCTCCTGCTGTCCGGTTTGCAGGAACAACCCGGAGCCAAACACCCACCGCTCGAGGCGCGTCAGGTTCGGACGACTCAGCGAGTCCCGCACGGTGATGCTGATCTGCCACTGGCCACCGCTGGCGAACTTCAGATCGCAGAACACCGGCTCAAGGGCGGAGACCAAGGTGCAGGAGCGCACCTCGTCCGTGCCCACGGGCAGCCGGAAACCCGTCTCAAGACCCGGGAGCGAGGCTTCGACGATGATCTCGGCCCCGGCCACCGGGGATCCGTCGATGCCAACGACCACCAACTCCACCGGATAGGCCTCGTCAATCCGAGCCAGGTACGTATCCGTGCGCGCCCCGACGTACAGGGAGGCGGGATGCACCAGGGTCCGACTCGACCCGGTCTGGGTTTGCCGTGACAGATCCTGGACCGTCGCCGAAGCGGTGACGGCATAGGGTACCGGCAGGTCCGCCTCCGCCAGGACCGCCACCGCGTGGCGTCCCCGGACATCCAGACTGCCGTCCAACAACGCAGACCCGTCGTCTTCGCCGCGCCGCGGGCCTTCGAACCAGACTCCGTGCCGCCACGGGAACCACCGGCCAAGACCAAACTGGTAGCGGTCCCAACCGGGCGGACTGTACTCGGCTTGGCTTCCGGCAATGCGCCAAGTGACATCGGCGCCGTCCAGCGGTCCCCCGCCGTAGTACCCGGCCCCGGCTTCGAACAGGAGTTCCGAACCCAGCCAGGTATCGGTCCCGGGACCCATCACCGACACCTCGAATTCCGGTCGCCGGAACTCCTCTATCCGGTACTCGAGGTGGGCCCAGTGTTCTTCCACTTCGTTCTCCGGAGCCGCGGACATCTCAATCCAGCCGCGGCCGGAATTGGCGTCCTCCGGCACGGGAAATTCGAACACGAAGCCGCCGTCGCCCTCGATGTCCAAGTTGGCCCTGCCCGCCTTCAGTTCGTTGCCGCGGCTGTCATAGGCCTGCCAGTTGATGCGAACGACACTGCCGGGAGGCGAGACGAATCCAACATCGCCCTCCGGCGTCTGCTCGACTTCCCGGAGCCATCCCCGCACGGTCACCTGCTCGCCGGGCTGATACAGGTTGCGGTCGGTGATCAAGTGCCACTGCAGGCGGCGTTCGTCGTCCGACCAATGCCAGCGGGCCTCCCATTCGCTCCACACGGATTGGGGCAGAAGCGCCAGGTCGTCGCCCATGCTCGCCTCAAGCCACAGGACTGAACCGCTCCCGCTGTCCGCTGCTTGCCGGGTCCCCGATCCCGTTAGATCAAACACGGCCTTGCCGGCAGCATCGGTCTTGGCCACAACCCCCTGTGGTTGAAGCGTGATCGAGACTCCCGCCAGCGGCTCGCCGCTGGCCAGGTCCGTCGCCAAGGTCACGAGTTGCCGGCTGTCGACATAGGCATCCAGCGCCAGTTCGGTCGACTGCACCCACACCGGATAGTTCTCGATGTCCCACGGCAGCAGGGCGGGCCGCACCAGCACAAGCGCCAAGTGGCCCTTGCCGCTCCGCAGCCAGGGTTGAAGGTCCAGCGTTGTGATCGTCAAGCCTTCGGCCGACGTCTCAAGGCGCAAGGTTTGGTCAATGATCGGCTCCCGGTCAAGAAGTCGGTCCGCCCCGCCCGGGGATTCCCAAAGGAACTCCCTGGCCGCCAGGAACTCCGGCCAGTCGGCCGGCTCCACCCGGTAGCCCAGAAGACGTACCCGGGGGACATTGGCCGAAACGATTTGGAACTGTCCACCCGTGTCCGACGGCAGGACTTCCATGACTTGCGGGCTGTAAAGAAATCGATCCTGTTCCCCCACATGTACCCGGGCCGTTTGCGGCTTGGACAGCGTCTGTCCGAACGAATCCCGCAGCCCCGGCAGGAACGTCAGGGTGTAGGTGGTGTTGGCCCGAGTTTGGCCACTGATGGTCATGCTGCCCCAGCCAGCCTCCACCACGCCTCCCGGCAACGGCGGCTCCACCTGGATCAGATCGGCGGCAACGGACTGCGCATCAAGTTCATGGTTGAACCAAACGTGGAACGGCTCTCCCGGCCGACACGAGCAGTACACGTCCCCAAGCCGAAACTCGCCGCGCGTCCCGAATGAGGATCGCTGAATCTGCGTGGTCGGCAGGGGTCCCTCGGCCGAGGGCGCGAGCGTCTGCAGGGCCACGGTGACGGTGGTTCCGGCCGGAAGTGGCTGCCGCGGTTGCAGGACCAGGGTGCGGTTGTCCGGGTAATGCTCCAGGAATTGCCAGGCACCGTCGGGCAACGCGTGCAGGTGGGGCCGCAGGGCCGTGAACTCGAGTTCACGCCCGCCCGCCAGAAGGTTCAGGTAGGGAGTCAACGTGGCCGCGTCGATCGCCTGGTTGAAACCCAGGGCAATGGGTGTGTCCAGCCTTCCCGGATCGCGCGCGTTGTCGTTGGGCCAAACCTCAAGCAGCTTCAGCGGCTCGGTTTCGAATTCCCAGACAAACTCCGATTCCAGCTGCGTACCCGTTACATCCTTGACCGTGTCCGGAACACGAACGGTGTACCGGGTCGCACCCGGCATGCGCCCCTTGGGCTGAAACAGCAGGGTTTGCGTGCCCAGCCACATCCACTCGCCTTCCGGTTGGGGGGTTAGTTCGACCGGAAGATCCTGGTCCGCAACCACCGCCTGGCTCGAAATCGGGACCATGGGTCGGGAGAAGGTCAGCGACACGTTGGGGGAAAGGGCCACCTCGCCTTCCGGGGCATACCGCAGGACAGACAACGACTCGGCAACCGGTGAAGGCCGTTCGGCTGCCCCCTCGGGCGGAAACACGGACGGGCGCACACCGGAATGGGCCGGTGGTTCGCGCCGCTCGGTCGGCAGCAGAACCCCCGCCGCCGTGTCGTCGTTCACCGTCAGGACAGGCAGGGCATCCAGAGCCTGCAGAAGTTCCGATTCCGAAAGCTGCACCGCCGCTGCCGGCTGAGGCTGGGCCTGCGCGCCCCGGCCCCCGTGTTCGGACACCGACACACGCAAGCCCGTGTCCAGGCCCTGACCGCCAAAGTCCTCCTGAACACGCACCTCCAATTCGGTGGAGGCAGTACTGGCCTGCGGTTCCGCCACAACGGACGAATAGGCCACCTCCCTCGTCCCACGGCCGTCGGTTTGACAGGCCGCCAAGGACAAGGCCAACAGACCCACAGCAACCAGCAGCCAACCGTTGCGCACGGCGGTGGACCGAATCGAATTGGTGGATGTGGACGGATGGCCTATTGTCATTGGTAACACCTCTTCTTGGCAGGACCGTTATTGTCCGCTATTCCGACAGGACCATTACGTCAAACCTTGCAATCGTGGCCTCTTCGTTTTCCAGAATCTTCGTCAACAGGTCAAGCCCCTCGGTCGCGGCACCCACAATGTAAATGTCGTCCAACTGGTCACCGAAGGCATTGCCCACCGTAAGAAACAACACACCGCCAAAAACCTGCCGTTTTTTCGTGCGGTCGGACACGTATCCCAGCAGTCCGGCCTCCTTCGGTTCTCCGCTGTACTGCTCAAAAGGCAGTGTGTATCCAACGTTGGCAGTGGACCCATCCAAGGATCCCATGATCAGAAGGCCTATGTCGGGGTTGCGGTAGAACTTCAGACCGTCGAAATAGCCCAGGTTGGCCAGCACCATCAGGTTGTTGACGCCATTGGGCGCGATCTGCGGGAACAGCTCGAACGTAATGGGGCCATGGGTGGTCTCCAGCACGGCGATCAACTTGTCG
>MKWU01003162.1_pt1 | contig 22436 bp, 13 predicted proteins | sample 809101 | NCBI WGS metagenome assembly MKWU01 (sample SAMN05860141, study PRJNA318959) | sponge metagenome | host: Aplysina aerophoba | place: Slovenia: Piran, Adriatic Sea, Gulf of Piran | collected 2013-05-07 | reverse complement strand
GTAGCGGGCCGTCAGGCTGACGCCCTGCTCCTCTGCTCCTTCCTCGCTGTGGGCGGCCAGCCATCGACCACGCAGCTCCACTGCTACCCCCGGTGCGCCATAACGGAGTCCACCGGCCAGTTCCACGCCACTGCCTTCCAGCCCGTCGCCACCGTCCTGCCGCGCGGCTGCCTCCAGGAAGGGTTCAAGGAAGGCTTCTCCTTCCAGAGAGAAGCGACGTGACGCTTCCAGACCGGTGCGTAGCCGCCAGCTATCGGCGCTCAGATTGTGGATCACCTCCGGCCCATTGCCGGTCTCGATACGGGTGACGGCTGCATCGGCCCGTAACGCCAGCGCCAGACCGGCCACATCGGGAAGGGATTTGCGTACCCCCAGCGACGCCATCCTCATGGAGAGAGTACCGGTTTCCCGCTGCTCGTCGGCTGGTGTGTGGCGGGCCTCGCCCCAGCCGACGCCCACGACGCCCTGCAACTCCATGCCGTCGGTTAGCTGCCAGCGACCGTAGGGGTAGAGGGCGGTCAAGCTGGTCTCCAGCCGCCCCTGCAACGGGCGGTCATCGGCCGCTGCCGCCATCGTGGCGCCATAGTCTGCCTGACCCTGCTCGTGGGAGAGGGCCATTCCCGCTACCCAGCGACCGGAGCGGGCGTCCAGCCCCAGCCAGCCGCTGCGTAGCCAGCCGTCGTAGTGGGTCTCCTCCTCCCTGCCACCAGCGAAGCTGGCTAGATCGCCACGGCCCCACACCGACCACAACGGTCCCTCTTCCTCAAGGTTGACATCACCACTGTCCTCGTTGCCGGCGGCTCCCAGACGGAGGGACAAGGCGCTTTCTCCCAACAACTCCCCCAGCGCCAGCGACTGGTTATTCCATACCGCCATGCCTACACCGTCCGCTACGCTGGCCCCACTCTCCAGCGACACCGGCTGACCCGCCAGGGACAGACCACTGACGCCAACGGCTCCGAATCTGGCGCCGATGGTGTCCAACGCGCCCGACATGGACCTCCTCGCCATCTCCGCCAGGGCACGCCTTGACGCTTCCCTCACCCGCTGACGATGCGGATCTACCGCTATGGCGACGGCAAAAGTCAACGTCGCCTCGTCACCATCGGCGTCGGTCGCTGTCCAGGTGTATTGCCTTCCATCCTGCGGTGTGGTGGGCGTGCCGCTCAGACGACGGGTGGACAGGTCCAGCGTCAGACCATCTGGCAGGGACGGCGTCAACGCATAGGTCAACGGGCCGTTGCCACCTGTTGCCGCTGGCAGAACGAGTGGCGTAATCTCCACACCCTCGGTGTAGGACTGGTCGGGCACACTGGTGGACCCGAAGCTGGGCTCGAGATCCGGCAGTGCGTCATCACTGGCACTGTCGCCGCCACCGCCAGTGCCAGCGGTGGTGGGCGAAAACAATGGAACATGTCTCGGCTCGATGATCACGCGCGTCATCCCGGCGGGAGGATCGCTGGCCTGTCGCGTTGCTGCGGTCCAGCCGGATGCACTGGTCGTGGTACGAATCGCGAAACATTCCGACGTGTCCAGTCCGCCGTCGTCGGCCAGCGGGAAACCAACTCCGGCCTCGGTTTGTCCTGCCGGAACCGTCAGCGTAGTCGGCGGGTTCGTCAAATCGTTGGCATCGGCCTTCCGGTCGGTTGAGGTACATAGTCTGGCGCCATCCACCGCGTCCTCGCCGTATAGTGGCATCAGGGTGAACTCCACGCCACCGGACGGGGCCGGATCACTCAGTTGCACGCGTATGTTCAACATAGACCCCTCCGGACCGGAGGCGGCCAGAAACGGATTGAACGTCGCTGCCCGCATCACGGTCACTATGTAGTCTTTATTGACGTTGCCGTTCGCAGAGGTGACCCGCACAAGGAGGACGTTCTGGCCTCCAGACAGTGGGATGGCAGCACTCGCCGAGGCACTTGTCGCTGTGGCCAGGGTTTTGCCCTGTTGGCCGACCCGCACGGTGGAGCCGGTCGCACTCGCAGTCGGGGTGAGCTTGACGTGCGTGACGGTGTTTGCTACGCTCGCTGCGTAGTCCGTGGTGGATGCGGCAAAGGTCGCGGGGGCCAGCGTCAGTGCCGTGAATGTGCCGTCCGCGCTCGCGCTGCCCAATACGGTCAGGGTGGTATCGTTGGCGGTGTCCGGCGTGCCGGCGCCAAATACCCAGGCACCGAGAATCGTGTCGGAGACGACTTTCGCCCGTACCCGTACCCGGTAGGTAGTGGTGTCGGTCAGGCTCGATATGGTCTGCGAGCTCGACAGCGGTTTGGTCTCGGTGCGGCTCACCGCTACCCAGGCGGTGGCAGGGTTGTTGCCTGAGGCCGCTGCATTGTTCGCCACCGTGGCCGCATTTGCCGAGGTGTAATGCACATCGTAGCCGTTCGGGCCGTAGGACGGGGCGGTCCAGGACAGTTCCAGCCGGTCGGTGCCCGGCGTGACGGCGAGGTCGGTAGGTGCGGCAAAATACCGCGGTACGTCTACGGTGTAGGTCTTGGTGGTGCTGCCGTCTTCGGCCGTGACCTTGACCTTGACGACTGTCTGCGCTCCGGGTATTTCCAGCGGCCAGGCCGCGCTGGCCTGGCCGCTGGTCACCGTACTCAGGGTCGGCGCCACTGCCGGGCCTACCTCTACCGTGGCGCCGGGATCGCTCACCGTCGGGGTCAGCTTGACGTGCGAAATCGTGTGCCCTACCGGCGCCGAGTACTCCTCAGTAGCGGAGACGAAGGCGGGATTCAGCGTCACTGCCGTGAACGCCCCTGAGGCGCTCGTGCTGCCGGATACCACCAGGGTGGATAACGTGGCATCGGTGGACAGGATTCTGGGCGTGCCAGTGCCGGTCACCCAGGCACTGGAGCCCCCGTCGTTCTTCGCGCGCACCCGTACCCGGTGGACGGCACTATTACTCAGATACGGAATCGTCTGCGTGGTCGTTTCGTCGAACCGGTCGACAAATGTCCAGGCGGTGGCAATTTCGGATCTGGGCGCGCGCCTCGCCGCATCGTCCGCGACTGCGTTGGTACCGCTGGCGGGTGCCCTTGTGACGTCGACATCATAACCCGTCACTGTGCCCGGTGGGGCCGTCCAGCTCAGTCTCAGCTCCTTGACGCCCGGCGTCACCGTCAGACCCGTGGGGGCGGCGGGGGCTCGCCGGCGGGGGTGCCGCTCACCAGCGAGCTCCAACCGCTCCACACCTGACCCCAATTCGCTTGCATCGACACCTCGTACTCGGTGCCATTGGTCAAAGTACTACACGATGTACAAGCGGCGGGCGGGACAGACCGGGTACGAGACGACTCAGCGCGCTCGCTATACGTTGTGCTGAATTCGTGGCCGGTAGCGGATGGTAGCCAGGAACCGGCCTGGTTGCCGGCCTGGTTCGGATTGGTGTCCTTCACCCGCCAGCGCGTCCTGTAGCGTAGCACTTGCGTGGAAGGGTGGCCTCCAGTGTTGAAGGTCGCGGTCAGCTTTCGGTTGCCCGAAGCCACCTGGACGGTTGGCGCGTTAACTTGCGCCTCGGCGGGCGCGGCGTGGAACAGCGAGAGCGCGCCGAGCAGCAGCGCAGTGGGGGCAGCAGTGAACAAGCCGGGAACGCCCAGCAGCAGCGCCAGCGGACGGCCGCAGGCGTGGGAGCGACGCTCACGACACAACTCGGGCCGGGCCAAGCCTGCCGCAAGAGTGGGGCCGGGTACCGTGCGCCAGCTTGGTCTCGTAACTAACCTCATGACCGTTGCCCCATAATTTGCACTACTGTACCAGTACACTAAATTCTACTCCTTTTCTGTTACAGAAGATACATTTTTAATATTCTCTTCGCTAACCATCATATCTCCCGTCGCTTCATGCACGCCTCACACCCATGGGAGATACTCTCCCAATTCCACCAGCTTCGGATTGGCTTGCTCATGGGCTTCTGGCGGCCTGGGGTTTCCGATGCGCTCCTTCAGCCGGACCGTGTTCCGGTAGGACTTATTGCGGCAAACCTGACTAGGGTGTGGTCCATGGCGCGCATGGCGACGACCTTTTACCCACCGCCTGTGGGAATCGTCGTGACCCAATGGCGGAACTCTTCGTCGCGTCCTTCCGTGACGGCCTGGAGACGGTGGCGGAGTTGCTCCATGACGGGGCGCTCGGTTGCCAGATCCGTGGTCTCAATGCGACGCACAGGGGTGATGCGGGCGGCGGTGCCGGTGAGAAACACCTCGTCCGCCAGGAGCAACTCCGTCTTGTCAATGGCCCGCTCCACCACTTCGTACCCCATGGACCGGGCCATGGTGACGACACTGCTCCGGGTGATGCCCTCCAGAATGTCCTGATTCACCCCCGGCGTGTGAAGTGTTCCGTCCCGAACAATGAAAACGTTCATCCCCGAGGCTTCACAGACTTTTCCCTGGCTGTTCATCAGGATGGCCTCGTCGAAACCACTTTTGACGGCCTCTGTCTTGGCCAGGGACGAGGTGATGTAGGCGCCGCTGATTTTGCCCCGCAGGGGCAGGGAGCGATCCTCCTGGCGTGTCCAGGAACTGAAACGGCAACTCACCCCCTCCGGCGAGAGATAGTCCCCCAACTCCAGACCGTAGATGAGGAAGTCGGTCTCGATGCTGTGGAGGCGCGGGGCAATGCCCACGTCGCTGGTGTACACCAGAGGACGAAGGTAGATCGGCGCCCGGGGCTGGTTGGCCTTGATCACTGCATCCACAGCGGCAACGATCTCCTCGCTGGATAGAGACGTGTTGAGAAAGCCGGCGCTCTGGCTCAGCCGACGGGCGTGGCGATCCAGACGGAAGAACAGCATCCGATCAGCACCACCGGGGTCCGGAATGGCCCGCAGGCCACCAAACGCTGCCGTGCCGTAGTGAAGCGCATGGGTGGCAACGGAAAGCTTCGCCTCGGCAAAAGGTTGGCATTTGCCCTCAAACCAGACATAGGGAAGAAACCCATGCATTGTGGTGACTGTTGAAGGTGTGATTCGATCTTCCCACCTTCCCTTCCGAACCACCCGAAAATCCGTAACCCCATGCATCGTCTCGCAGCCCTTCCCGGTGTTGACGACGGCCAGGACGGCGCACTGCTGGTGGAGCAGGAGCCTGCCCCCGTCCTGGTGCTGACCACCTCGGATACGGACCTGGCCACCATGGCCGTCGTGCTGGAGCGCTCCTCCCGGCCGTGCCCCGTTCGGGGCCTGAACGTTGCCGCTCTGAACCATCCTTCCGTGGTGGACCACTACCTTCGCACCACCGTGGCCACAGCCCGGGTGGTGCTGCTGCGCCTTCTGGGGGGGCGTAGTGTGTGGAGTTACGGCCTGGAGCGTTTACAGGAGTGGCAGGCCGCCGGGGGGTGCCTGGTGGTGCTGGATGGAGTGGCTCCGGATCCGGAGCTGGAGAGCCTCGGCAGCACCTCGCCAGAGCTGACCAGGGCCTTGGGGGACGCCCTCCGTTGGGGTGGTCCCGACAACCTGGCGGCTGTGGTGACAACGCTGCAAGACCTGGCTACCGGCGCCGAGCCGCAACTCCCCCGACCGGCGCCCCTGCCGGATCCCCTCCCCCACGACTGGCGCCAGGACGACCAGGGACCGGCAGTGGGGGTCCTGTTCTATCGGGCACTGGCCCAGGCGGGTGATCTTGCCCTGGTGGATGCCACCGTGGCCAGCTTGCGCACAGCCGGACTGGCCCCCAAGGCGTTGCTGATCAGTGGTCTGCGCACACCCGGAATTCAATCCGGCATTGTGGCCCTCTGGCGCCGGCAAAGGGTGAAGCTGGTTCTCACCACTACAGGATTTGCCGCAGCAGGGGCGGCGGAAGATGCCGCCACCCTCTGGGACGAGCTGGATTGCCCCGTGCTCCAGACGGTCTGCAGCAGCGGCTCCCGCAAGGCTTGGCAACAGAGCAGTGTGGGTCTGGGACCCCGGGATCTGGGGATGCAGGTGGTGCTCCCGGAGCTGGATGGACGACTCCTGGGGCGTGTGGTGAGCTTCAAGGAGGTGCAGCAGCGCCACCCGCAACTGGACTGCCCGTTGTTTCGCTACACGCCGGTGGAGGAACGGCTGACATGGTGTGGACAATGGGCGCGGGCCTGGTTGCGGCTGGCCGCCACCCCGCCAGACCGGCGGCGGCTGGCCGTTGTTCTGGCCAACTATCCAACCCGCAACAGTCATCTGGCCAACGGCGTGGGACTGGATACTCCGGCCAGTGTGGCGGCCTGTCTGGGTTGGCTGGCGGCGGCGGGTTACGGCGTGGTGGGGGAGTTACCCGGCAACGGGGATCAGTTGATCCACAAGCTCACCCTCGGGCGCAGCAACGATCCCCGCAGTCTACCCCTGGCGCCCATGGCCCACTTGCCCCTGGACGCCTATGAAGCCTGGTTTGCCCAGCTCCCTGCCCCGGCACGCCAGGCGGTGCTGGAGCGCTGGGGATCACCGGAGCAGGACGACCATCTGGAAGCCGAGGGCTTTGCCATCCATGGTTGCCGTTTTGGTGCAGTGGTGGTCTTGATTCAGCCCGGTCGCGGCTACGAGCGGGATCCTCAACTCAGCTACCACAGTCCGGATCTGCCGCCTACCCACCACTACCTGGCCACCTACCACTGGCTACAAACGGTTCACCGCGCCGACGGGGTGATCCACTTCGGGAAGCACGGCAACCTGGAATGGCTGCCGGGCAAAGGTGTGGGTCTCTCCAGTAGTTGCTTCCCCGACGTGGCCCTGAATCCCTTGCCCCATCTTTATCCTTTCATTGTCAACGATCCGGGGGAAGGCGCCCAGGCCAAGCGTCGCAGCCATGCCCTGATTCTGGACCATCTCACCCCACCGCTCGCCCGGGCCGGCCTCCACGGTCAGGAGGCCCTCCTGGAGCAACGTCTGGACGAGTACTGGCAGGCGCTGCAACTGGGCAGCAGCCGCGCACCGCGGCTGCGCCGGGAACTGGACGCACTGCTGGCGGCACTCCACCTGGAGGCCGAAGGAGACCTGGATCAACGGTTGGAGCAAGCCGACGGCTATCTCTGTGAACTGAAAGAAGCCCAGATCCGCACGGGGCTGCACTGCTATGGGGTGGCGCCGGAGCCACGGCAGCGGCTGGAACTCCTGCTGGCCCTGGCCCGTTGCCCACGGGGTGACCAGCCCGGTCTCACCCAGGCCATGGCCATGGATCTCCACCTGGCGCTGGATCCCTGGAGCAGTGAAGAGAACGCAGCACTGAGCCCGCAAGACCGGCAACGGCTCCGTCTTCCCGCCACGGCCCGCTGTGCCGGTGACGCCATGGCCGTGCTGGAGGACCGGGCCATGGCGCTGCTGGAGGGTCGGGGCACGGCGCCGGGTCCATGCAGCCGCCACTGTCTGGAGCAGATCGCTGCTGATGTGGCGCCCCGCCTGGATGCCTGTGCATCCCGTGAAAAAGATGCACTGCTCCGTGGCCTGGCGGGGGGGCGGATCCCCCCGGGACCTGCCGGAGCCCCCACCCGCGGCCGCCTGGACGTGTTGCCCACAGGGCGGAACTTTTACAGCGTCGACCTGCGGGGGCTTCCCACGGAAGCCGCGTGGGATCTGGGACGCCGCGCGGCAGAGTTGTTGCTGGAACAACACGAGCAGCAACAGGGTGAGCCCCTGCGTCACCTGGCCATGAGTGTCTGGGGGACAGCCACCATGCGCAACGGTGGCGACGAGATTGCCCAGGCCCTGGCACTCATGGGGGTACGGCCGGTGTGGGACGGCCAGCAACGGCGGGTGGTGGATCTGGAGGTGATCCCCCTGGCCCAACTGGGCCGCCCCCGGGTAGACGTGACGCTGCGGATTTCCGGGTTGTTTCGAGATGCGTTCCCCAATCTGGTGGATCTGATGCACCGGGCTGGCCTGCTGTTACAGCAGACCACCGGCCGATATCTGGGGCGGATGTACGGCTCGGCGCCAGGGGCCTACGGCGCTGGTTTGCAGGGGCTGATGGACAGCGGTGCATGGGAGACCACCGCGGATCTGGCCACCGCTTTCCTCAACTGGAGCCAGTGGCGCTACAGCAGCAGTGCCGCGGGTGCGCTGCAAGTGCATCAAGACCGGGACGGGCTCTGCACCAGGCTGCAGCAGGTGGACGGGGTGCTCCATAACCAGGACAACCGGGAGCACGACCTTCTGGATTCCGATGACTACTACCAGTTCCAGGGCGGCCTGGCTGCAACGGTCACCCATCTGCGCGGCCAGGCCCCTGCCCTCTGGTTTGGAGACCATGCCCGACCGGAACGCCCGCGGGTGCATCGCCTGGCCCGTGAACTGGATAAGGTGATCCGCTCACGATTGCTGAATCCCCGCTGGTTGGAGGGCATGGGCCGGCATGGCTATCGGGGCGGCTTCGAGTTGAGCGCCAGCCTGAACTACCTGTTTGCCTACGACGCCAGCACCGGGGTGGTGCCGGATTGGGCCTATGGCGCAATTGCGCAGCGGTGGCTGCTGGAGCCCGGCAGCCAGGCCGCCCTGAAGCGCAGCAACCCGTGGGCGCTACAGGAAATGGGAGAGCGGCTTCTGGAGGCGCACCGCCGCGGCCTCTGGCAAGACGCCAAGGGGGAGCAGATTCAGGCTCTTGAGGCACTGGTGCGCCAGGTGGATGCCGACCTGGAGCTCGGTTAGCCGGTTACGTCCCGCACCATGGTGCGGAAGGGATCAATGGAGCCCGGCTTGTTGCTGAGAGAGCTCCTGGGCACGGCACGACCCTGCTGGGCTGTGTCGGCGGCTTTCTTCCTTTTTACGGAGCCACCCCGCAGCCGCTGGGCCAACTCCTGGGGGCTCATGGTCCGGGCAAAGGTTTTGCGCACCTTGCTGCCCAGGGCGGCAGCCGGCGCCGGGCCGTTGTCTGCGGCGGCGGCCCGGGCCTCCGGCACACTACCGGTGGCCTTGGTCACACGGGCATCCAGGGCGCCCACATCCTGAACCACTTCACCCCCCTCCGGGGAGGAGGCTGATTTCGGGAAGGTGTGGCGGATGGTGTTGGAGGAGCGCAGGTAGGACATGTCACCTACGGTCTGCGCCGCGTCACTGTCCAGGAAAAATGCCTTATCGCTATTGCCGGTGTCTTCAACCTGGCCGGGTTTGGCACGAAACCGGTCGAACAGTCCCATGGGCTGGGGAGGCGAACAATAAAAATTCTAGAGAGAATTCAAGGCGCCGTTGCCGCGCCAGCCGTGTTGCAACGATCGTGTTGCAACGATCCACACAGCCGGCGGCATCAGCGACTGTTCAGGTTGGTGCTGTGGGTGTCTGTCCCGCAACTGGCCAGCAGCCCCAGATCCTGGCGCAGTTGATCCACGTCGTCGCAGATCAAGGGCGACGGGCGCCACCGGGGCAGCATTTCGTAGTCGTACCAACTCTCCACAGCGTCGAACTTCAACTGCCAGGCCGCCCGGATCAGACTGCGGAAATCCATGCGGTAGCGGGCTGGATGGGCCAGGGCGGCCAGGCCGCCCGCTGCATGAACGGCGCTCACCACAGCCGAGGCCTGCAATGTCTCCCCACAGGCGGCTTTCCCCTGGAGATAGGGCATCAGGGGTGCTTCCCTGCCATAACCCAGGGCAAGAATATGAACAAGACAGGTGTTGAGAACGGCACTGATCTCGACACCGCGCCAAAGCCTGGGGGTGGCGTGCCCCTGCTGTTGCAGCGTCGCCAGGGTTTGTTGGGCAAGGGGGTAGGCCTGGTGGCTGTGGTGGTCCGTAATGGCCAGATGCTCCAGCCCCAGGTCGGTCGCCTGAACAGCCAGCTCCTCCGGTGTCAGGCTACCGTCGCTAGATGTGGTGTGGCAGTGAAAATTGCACCGCCCGGGGCAGCTATGGCGGTCGACCGTCGCCAGAACCTTTGCCAGGGGATGGGGAAAGGAGCAACCGTCAGGTGCCCTGGGAGAGGGTCTGCTGCTCCGCATCCCTTCGACGCTTACGGGCATAGAGTTGAATGGCCAACGCCATGAAAACAACAAGGGCCGCCACCAGCCATGTGGCGTAACCCGTGGGGAATTGGGCCTTGAAGACGGCCAGCATCACAATCACCACCAACAGCAGTGTGGGGGCTTCGTTGAGGGCCCGCAATTTGCCACTGCTCCAGGTACATACCCCTTGCTCCAACTGCCCCATGAGTCGATAGCAGAACAGGTGGTAGGCCAGCAGCAGGGCCACGAAGGCCAGCTTGACGTGTAACCAGCTCTGGTGCAGCCAGCCGGGATCGGTTGCCAGCAGGCCGACGGCCATGGCCACCGTCACCACCATTCCGGGTGTGGTGATGATGTTGGCCAGCCGTTTCTCCATCAAGGTGTACTGGGGCTTGAGCACCGCCTGGGCGTCCGGGCCGAGGGTGTCCGCCTCCGCATGGTAGATAAAGAGGCGCACCCAGTAGAAAAGGCCGGCGAACCACACCACCACCCCAATGACGTGGAAGGTCTTGAACCAGAGATAAGCCTCTGGCGGCAGGTGCAGCGCCATCAGGGAGGGGGAGCTCGGGAATCAAAGCTTATTACAGCACACCTCACTCGGGTGTGCTCTTCACCCATGCCCTTCCCCCGTCATTCCCAGGCAAGCGGGGACAAGCTTCGCAGGGATATGTTCTCACCACCAGCCTGATGCAGGCCATTTGTACTCCCCTTAGCTCTCCAATACTTTGAGAGTGAGCGTCACAGGGAGATGGAAAGCAGTCAAGGCAGGGTGTTCGAGAGCTGTGGAGGATAGTGGATTCCCGTGTAAACGGGGATGACGGGGAAGAGTGGATCCACCCTCACCCTCACCCTCAGCTTTGGATCCTTCCCAGAACGTCCCTAAATATGCTACTTTGGTAAGGATGCTGACCGGGAAATGAAATTTTCCCATATCCAATGGTTCGGCGTCTAAATCTAGACCACTACACACTGATCCCACCAATGCGCTACCATTCTGAAATGTCCTGCTTCCTTCGCCTAAAATCCCTGCCCCCCTCCTTAACTGATAGATGGCTCGATGGGGCAATCTCAACAGCTACTGAATACACTGAGGCTCCTTCTATCGGCAACCATAACGATGAGTCTCTCGTTGAAGGACCAAAAACTCGTCATGGCCACTTCATGGTGGACGACAGTTTCTTTTCCGCCTGCATAGAGAGAGAGCTGAGAAATCAGTGGTGCCCAGTAGAGATTCGGTCTCAGGAAGACGCAGCAACACCGTGGGATGCTGAAATCTTGATCCGTACGACTGACCACCATGGCCCTGAAAAGACCATCTTCCATTTCGTAGTTAGGGACCCTACATAGCAAAGTGCAGAATCTAAAAAGCCTCCTCAGCAGAGCCTTTTAGTAGGCTCTTGCATGGCACTGTCCAAGTGGTCCGTAGGCTAGAGAGCACCTCGGAAAATCGCTTTCTCCCCATCTGAAAAAACCTGCTGTCCCATGAGAGTTCCTTCCACAACTGACTTTCTCATGGTCAGATGGGACCCCATGGGGAAGGTTGTCCAATTTTTCGAGTTGTCTGCTAGTATTGTGCCCTACGGGCCATGCCTGATAGGTTCTCACTCTTTTCTTAGAAAAAGACTGTTCAGAAAATTGGATGGGTCCAAGAGGATTTCTTCAGCGGCTTCTGAGGATTTCAGTTCAACATCGCAATACCTTGCTCAAAAGTGGGTGGAAGAGAGTTATCTCATGGCAGCCACAATAAACCGTTCTGCGCTCTCATTTCAAAATCCCTCTTTTTTGCAACATGCTCAGTGGAGTCCATCCGTCTTTATCTTGTGCATTGATATCAGCGCCAGCATCCAACAGAGCCTGCACCACTGCTGGAGTCTCACTAACTGCCGCCGCCGCGTAGAGAGGCGTCCTTCCGTCTTTATCTCGTGCATTGATATCAGCGCCAGCATCCAACAGAGCCTGCACCACTGCTGGAGTCTCGCTAAGTGCCGCCGCCGTGTAGAGAGGCGTCCTTCCGTCTTTATCTCGTGCATTGATATCAGCGCCAGCATCCAACAGAGCCTGCACCACTGCTGGAGTCTTGCTAAATCCCGCCGCCGTATAGAGAGGCGTCCATCCATATTTGTTCCGTGCGTTGATATCAGCGCCAGCATCCAACAGAGCCTGCACCACTGCTGGAGTCTTGCTAAATCCCGCAGCCTTATGGAGAGGCGTCTCTCCGTCTTCAGTTCGTGCGTTGATATCAGCGCCAGTATCCAACAGAGCCTGCACCACTGCTGGAGTCTTGCTAAATCCCGCAGCCTTATGGAGAGGCGTCCATCCGTCTTCAGTTCGTGCATTGATATCAGCGCCAGCATCCAACAGAGCCTGCACCACTGCTGGAGTCTCGCTAAGTGCCGCAGCCATGTAGAGAGGCGTCCATCCGTCTTTATCTTGTGCATTGATATCAGCGCCAGCATCCAACAGAGCCTGCACCACTGCTGGAGTCTTGCTAAATCCCGCAGCCGTGTAGAGAGGCGTCCATCCGTCTTTATTTTGTGCATTGATATCAGCGCCAGCATCCAACAGAGCCTGCACCACTGCTGGAGTCTCGCTAAATCTCGCCGCCGCGTAGAGAGGCGTCCATCCGTCTTTATTTTGTGCATTGATATCAGCGCCAGCATCCAACAGAGCCTGCACCACTGCTGGAGTCTCGCTAAGTGCCGCAGCCGCGTAGAGAGGCGTCCATCCGTCTTTATCTTGTGCATTGATATCAGCGCCAGCATCCAACAGAGCCTGCACCACTGCTGGAGTCTTGCTAAATCCCGCAGCCGTGTAGAGAGGCGTCCATCCGTCTTTATCTTGTGCATTGATATCAGCGCCAGCATCCAACAGAGCCTGCACCACTGCTGGAGTCTTGCTAAGTCTCGCCGCCGCGTAGAGAGGCGTCCATCCGTCTTCAGTTCGTGCGTTGATATCAGCGCCAGCATTGAGAAGGACCTTTGCTGTTACCAAATCTCCTTCACCTGCCGCAACGTGTAGTCGGGTTATGCCGTTTTCGTCGGCAGCATCCAGATTGGAGATGGTCTTTCCGTTCCCAGATTTTCCCTGATCATCTGTAGTGTGCAGCGGAGCCTGAATCACAACCTCGCCACACTCGTTTTCAATTACACGGACAATGCCCCATTGCTTTCCTGTTCTTGCAATGTCAAGAGGGGTCATGCCGGATGAATCTCTAGCATTCGGATCAGCGCCGTTCCTGGCCAGAATCTTGGCTACTTCCAAATGTCCATTGCTGGCTGCTATATGTAGGGGAGTGAGGCCAACCGAGTTTTTAACGTTCAGATAAGCTCCAGCATCGATCAGAATTTTGGCCACTCCCAGATGTTCATTGCTGGCTGCTACATGTAACGGAGTGGCGCCACCTGGACTCTGAACATTCAGATCAGCGCCGGCATCGGCAAGAACCTTGACGACTTTCACATGTCCTTGAGCAACTGCCAGGTTCAGCGGGGTTTGTCTCCCTTTTTCTGTGGCGTTAAGGTTGGCGCCAGCCTTGATGAGAGCTTTCACCACGTCTGGATCCCCTGCACACGCTGCCTCGTGCAGTGGAGTTCTGCCCTCTTGATCGACGGGGTTAGCATAGGCGCCAGCCTTGATGAGGACCTTGGCGATGTCTCCATGCCCTTTTGTCGCCGCCAAATCCAACGGCGTATTGCCAATCTTGTCTGCAAGATTCAGATCCGCGCCAGCCTTGATCAGAGCCTTGGCAATGTCTGGATAGCCCTTGTATAGAGTCTCGTGCAGTGGCGTCTTGCCGCCTTGATCGACGGGATTGACATGGGCGCCAGCGTTGATGAGGACCTTGGCGATGTCCCCGTGTCCCCACGTTGCTGCCACATCCAGGGGAGTATTGCCGCCCTTATCCTTGCAATTCAGATCAGCACCGGTGCTGATGAGCGCTTTGGTCATCTCTATATCTCTTTTCATAACCGCTACATGCAATGGAGTTATGCCATTTTTGTCTTTAACATTAACATCAAATCCCATGTTAATAAGAGCCATCGTGATCGTTAAGTCTTCCTTCGAAATGCCTGAGTGTAGAGGAGGCATGTTGTCTTTATCCGTGATATTAAGCTTCGCACCCGCATCAATGAGAGTTTTCGCGGTTTCTCCATGCTCTAGAAACACTGCAATGTAAAGTGGAGTTGTGCCGTCTTTATTTGTGGTGTTCGGGTCAGCGCCAGCCTTGATGAGCAGCCGCGCCATCTCTGGACGGCCTTCCTTGGCTGCCACGTACAACGGGGTCATGCCATCCTTGTTTTTTGCATTTGGATTGGCGCCAGCCTTGATGAGCAGCCGCGCCAAGCCTGGAGATCCGTCCCTGGCCGCCCTGTGCAGGGGGGCAATGGACTCGAAGACCCTCCAGAGCAATGCCAGAAGAGAGCATCCGATAAACACCCAAAATGGCCCACCCATGACCGCCCACACCAAAGCCAGAATTCCGGCGGTGACGGACACTGTGGTTACAGACAGGATGCGCCTGGATCTGGACATCAGTCAGGAGAGCAATACATGGTTGTAAATCTACCACCACTTTACTGAGCAACCAACGATACTTTTACAAACCCTTATCCCCATTGCTAGAGGATCATCCCCGCTGACCTGTTCATGGTTCAAAAGGGATTGAACATGGGTAGAGCCTGGGGAACAACCCTGCTCAGTCCCTTGCCCATTGGAAGGGGAAGGGGTCGTTTGCTAGCGCCCGGGTCCCCATTGGCGCCACCAAGCCCTTGGAGGCGGCCCCGACACCATCCGGGGCGACCTAGCGGTGAATATTGGCCACAACGTGGTCCATGGCTCCGATGGCTCCGATGGCTCCGACACTATCCAGTTTGAAATTGGCCTCTGGTTTCAACCGGAAAATCTTAGCAGTTGGCAACCGGCGGATCAACCCTGGCGCACCGAGTCTTGAGCAGGGACCGAAGAAAAGCGGTTCCAACGGAAGGCATGGAGGAAAGGGGCGGAACAGGGGGTGCTGTGGAAGCCCGCCGGGCCAGCGTCCATCACAGATCGTGGAGTTCTGCGGTGACGGCAGCCAGGGAGCCCGCGGGGAATTGGGCCTTGAAGACGGTCGGCTTGACGTGTAACCAGCCCCACCATTCCGGGTGTGGTGATGATGTTGGCCAGCCGTTTCTCCATCAAGGTGTACTGGGGCTTGAGCACCGCCTCTGGCGGCAGGTGCAGCGCCATCAGGGAGGGGGAGCTTGGGAATCAAAGCTTATTACAGCGCACCTGACGGCAGCGCAAGGGTGAGAAGGAAGAATAGAGGCAGTGGCACGACAACGGTGCATCAAGACGAGCAACGCTTTGACCTGTTGGTGGTGGGGGCTGGCTCCGGAGGCCTTGCCGCTGCAAAACGGGCCGCCTCCCATGGAGCCTCCGTGGCGGTTGTGGAAGGCAGTCGGGTGGGGGGAACCTGTGTAATCCGCGGCTGTGTGCCCAAGAAGCTGCTGGTTTACGGCTCGGCCGTGGGGGAGCAACTGGCGGATGCCCCCAGCTATGGCTGGCCGGTGCCCCCTGTGGCGCCCCGGACCCAGGTGCTACTGGACCATGTGCGCCGCGAGGTGGATCGTCTGAACGGCATTCACGAGGCGGCCCTGAATCGCGCCGGTGTGGTGTTGGTGCGGGGGTGGGGCCACTTTCTGGACGCGCGGCGCTTGCAGGTGGGAGAGCAGGTGCTCCGGGGCGAGACCGTCCTCATCGCCGTGGGGGGTCAGCCGGTGCGTCCGGATCTGCCTGGAGCCGACCTGGCCCTGGTGAGCGATGACCTGTTTCTCCTGGAGCGCTTTCCCGGCTCCATGGTTGTCGTTGGCGGCGGCTACATTGCCTGTGAGTTTGCCTGCATCCTGCGGGGTCTGGGGGTCGCCGTGACCCAGGTGGTGCGGCGCCAACTGCTGCGGGGTTTTGATCGGGGTTGCGTGGCCAGCGTGGAAGCCGGAATGATCGAAAGGGGCCTGGTGGTGCGCAAGGGGGTATCTCCCCAGGCCATCCGCAATACCCCCGCCGGTAGAAGGGTGGAACTCTCCGACGGCAGCAGCGTGGAAGCGGAAACCGTTCTCCTGGCCACCGGCCGCAAGCCGCGACTGGACGGGTTGAACCTGGAGGCTGCTGGCGTGGCGGTGGAGGGGACGCGCATCCCCGTGGATGGTGATCAACGCACCAGCGTCCCCCATGTATTTGCCGTGGGAGACGTGACAGATCGGATCAACCTGACACCCGTGGCGGTGGACGAGGGGCGCGCCTTTGCAGATTCCCGTTTTGGCCGGAAACCCCGCCGCACGGACCACAGCCTGGTGGCCAGTGCGGTGTTCACCCAGCCGGAGCTGGCCACGGTGGGGCTCTCGGAGGAGGAGGCCAGACAACGCCATGGGGAGCAGGTGCGGGTGTGTGAGGCCCGTTTTCGCAGCCTGTCCCGCGCTTTGCCCAAAACCGGCAGCCCTTGTCATTTGAAGCTGGTGTTGGGTCCCGAGGAGCGGGTTCTGGGCTGCCACATGGTGGGGGAGCACAGCGCCGAGATTATTCAGATGGCCGCCGTTGCCATGGGAATGGGGGCCACCAAGGCGGATTTTGATCGCACCATGGCCCTCCATCCCAGCGTCAGTGAGGAGTTTGTGACCATGGGATGAGGCTTTACGATGATGAGAAAGCCGTCTCCGCAAGAACAACGAACGCGGCTGGAAAAGGCTGGATTCGGAGTGGTCGAATGCGCCTTGTGCGACCGGCCCACGGTGCGTCCCGCTCATTCCCATTCAATGGTGCCGGGTGGCTTGCTGGTAATGTCATACACAACGCGGTTAATCCCTTTCACCTCGTTGACAATGCGATTGGAGATGCGCTCAAGCAGGTCATGGGGAAGACGGGACCAGTCGGCAGTCATGCCGTCCTGGCTGGTGACACAACGCAGCACAATGGGGTAGGCATAGGTGCGCTGATCTCCCATCACCCCCACGGATTGCACCGGCAGCAGCACCGCCAACGCCTGCCAGATCTCGTTGTAAAGACCAGCGGTCTTGATCTCTTCCCGTAGAATCAGGTCGGCATCCCGCAGCATCTCCAGCTTGTCTTCCGTCACCTCCCCCAGGATGCGAATAGCCAGGCCAGGTCCCGGGAAGGGATGGCGGCGCACAATGTCTTCCGGCAGTCCCAGGCTGCGGCCGAGTTTGCGCACTTCGTCCTTGAATAAACGCCGCAGCGGCTCCACCAACTGAAAGCATAAGTCCTCCGGTAATCCACCCACGTTGTGATGGCTCTTGATCTTCACCGCCACCCGTTGTCCCATCCCGGGATCCACGTTGGTGCCAGCAGATTCAATGACATCGGGATATAAGGTCCCTTGGGCGAGATAATCAAAGGGACCAAGACGCTGACTTTCCTGTTCAAATACACGAATGAACTCATCGCCAATGGCTTTGCGTTTCTCTTCCGGATCCGTCACTCCCTTCAGCCGATTGAGGAAACGTTCTCGGGCCTGGATGTGATGCACGTCAATATGAAACCGTTCCCGGAAAAAACCCATCAGGAACTCTGTCTCCCCCTTGCGCATGAAGCCCTGATCAATAAACACACAGGTGAGCTGTGGGCCAATGGCTTTATGGAGCAGAAAGGCCAGAGTGGACGAGTCGACTCCACCGGAGAGGGCCAGCAGCACGCGCCGTTCCCCCACCATGGCCCGCACGTCGGCAATGGCCTCTTCCGCCAACGCCGCAGTGTTCCAATTGGGGCTGCACCCACAAACATGGAAGACAAAGTTGCGGATCAACTCCATGCCGCAGGTGGAATGGACCACCTCCGGGTGGAACTGGACTCCATAAAAACGGCGTTGGCAGTCCGCGACGGCCGCCAGGGGCGTGTTGTCCGTATGGGCCAGGCGGGTGAACCCTTCGGGAAGGCGACTCACCTCGTCCCCATGGCTCATCCACATGGTGGAGCCATGGTCCACGTTGGTGAGCAGATCCGTGGGATCGTCCACCCACAACCGGGCACGGCCGTATTCCCTTCGCCGGGACGGCTCCACCTGCCCACCCAGTTGTTGCACCATCAGTTGCATCCCGTAGCACACCCCCAGCACCGGGATGCCCAGGTCCCAGAGGCCGGGATCACACTGGGGCGCCCCTTCCCCGTAGGTGGAGTTGGGGCCACCGCTGAGGATGAGCCCACGGGGCTGCAACTGTCTCAGTTCCGTGGCGCTGGCGCCGTGGCCCAGCACCACGGAAAACACCTCCGTCTCGCGGATGCGTCGGGCAATGAGTTCGGCGTACTGGGAGCCGAAGTCCAGGATCACGATAGCGGGATGGCGCGCCAGGTCCCGTCGTAATTCACCGTTCGGATCCGCCACCGTGGGTGGCTGTGCCAGAGCAGGAGACGACACCATGGGAGCGCAAACGGACTGCGGTCAGCCTAGGCTCAGGACCCGTCATCCGAGCGTGTCATCTCCCCTCCGGTGGAGAGGGGCCATCTAGATGTATAATCATATTTTGGATAGTCGAATAGTCAAGCATACCCGTTGAAGAAATACCTGTTTGCTTCTGGAAACGCTTCACCTCTTCGACCATAGTAGAAGTCATCACGTATCGTTGCTGACGAGGGGCACAGATAACTGGATCTGATATATCTAAGGCATAACCGGCATTCTCGTAAATGCGAAGCTCTGTATAAGTATTCATCATTTTATAGTTTTCAATTGCATGTTTATCATCTTCGCTGGAACGGGCCATTTCAATGAGAAAATGAGCTTCATTGAAAAGCCACACTGCCTTTGCGTAATCCTTGGCTTGCTCACTTTTCTCTGCCTCGCTGACCAACTTCGCTACGCGTGGCAACTCTTGCCGGGCGGTGCCAATATCAACCGAAGTCCAATATGGGCACTGGCCACGATTGGGAGCACTGGATGGGTCAGGGAAGATGTTATAAAGAAAGATATTAATATCTCTTTCGGCCTTGGATTGATCTGGGTCGACCTCCTTCAAACGTGCAGCAAGTTCGTTATATAGTCTTCTTATTCTTATGGCAAAAGGGACCACCGTTCCCGACGTCGCGCCCGACCGCTGAGCAAAACTGCTCCTCGCTCTGATCCAGAAGCGTGGGAGAGCCGGGGTGTGGTGGGCTTCAACCTCTTTCTGGAAGCCGTTCCCCGGATCGTGTGTGCAAAACAGGCAGGTAGTACGAGGGAATACATGAGGGAACGCCGTGGCCAGGAGCCGGTCATGCCCATGGCTCTACGTCTCTCCACAGGCCGAAGCAGGAACCCGTCTTCATCAGGAGGTGCAGGAATGTACAGCCTGAAGCAAGGAATCCTCGCTATTTACAGCGGGGAGGATGTCAACCGACCCGGAGCCATCCAAGCCTTATTTTCTTTAGTCGTCTTCAGTTTTTAGATGAACAGGATCTGGCTTCAATTTTTTTGATTCTGCAGGAAATTCTACCGCAATGAAGAAAATCTATCTTTGATGATTTTTCGGATATTTATCTTGAAGTAAATGTCAACATAGCGAGCAATAATGGTAAGAATGATCGGCCAGATCAATATGGATAGTGATAGCATAAAGAACTTCGGTAGCAATCTCGGCTGGCCCTCTGCCTGGGTTGACCATGGTCCGTTCCCCTCGCTATTTTTCGCTCTCACTTGTATATGATACGTGACATCATTCTGCAAGCCCGTGATTGTTGCTTCACGGTTTTGGGAATCGATGGAGCCATCCCATTTTTTCCAGGTAGCGCCGTCGTCGCTTGAGTATTGCAAATCGTAGTCGCTAATCGGAGTACCGCCGTTGTCGTTGGGGGCGTCCCATTTGACATGTAGTTTCCGATTGCCTGGCTTCAGGGTTGGGGTGAGTGGTGCGTTAGGTATGCCGACCGGTTTACTCCGCACGGAGGCGGACCATGGTCCAGGGCCTTGATCGTTCCGTGCTCTCACCTGCACGGCATAGGTGGTGCCGTTATCAAGACTGGCGATTGTCGTTTGCAAGGAGTTTTGTACATCTGCCGAGGTGTGCCATTCTCTCCAAGTAGAATTATCATCAGCAGTATATTGAACATCATAACCGGTGATCTGATCCCCACCATCATTATCGGGCGCATTCCAGTTGACATGGAGTTCGCGGTTACCTGGTATCAAAGTTGGTGAAGCCGGTGCGGCTGGTGTTGTTGCTGGCTGGCCTTCCTCCCAGACCGACCATGGCCCGTTCCCCTGGCTATTTCCAGCTCTCACCTGTACCCGATACACCGTACCGTTCTGCAATCCTGTGATTGTTTCTTGCAAGCGCTGCGAGTTGACGGAAGCGTTCCATTGGCTCCAAGTAGAGCCATGATCATCAGAGTATTGAATGTCATAATTCACAATTTCAGAGCCGCCATCATCCACAGGGGCAACCCAGTTTAGATCTAACTTTTGGTCACCTGATGTCAAGTCAAGTTTGGTAGGCGCCGCTGGAAAACCTACTGGCTTTGCATGTGCCAAAGCAGACCATAGCCCATCACCCTGGCTATTTCTGGCTCTTACACGTACAGTGTAAGTAATCTCCTTATCCAAGTTGGAAATGTTGGTCGTCAAATTATCCAACTTTAATGAGGTATGCCATGGCCGCCAATTGGAGTCGTGATCACTCTTGTACTGGATATCGTAGCTAGCAATCGGAGCGCCACCATTATCGGCGGGACGATCCCAACTCACTTGTAGTTCATGATGATGTGGTGTCAAGGTTAGCTGTGTTGGTGCACCAGGTGTGCCGGCGGGGCGATCCAGGGCTGATATGGACCATGGTCCATCACCCTGGCTATTTCTGGCTCTCACACGTACATTATAGGTGACACTATTCTGCAAGCCCGTGATTGTTGCTTCACGGCTTTGGAAATCGATGGAGCCATCCCATTCTTTCCAGGTAGAGCCGTCGTCGCTTGAGTATTGCAAATCGTAGTCGCTAATCGGAGTATCGTCGTTGTCATTGGGGGCGTCCCATGTGACATATAGTTTCCGATTGCCTGGCTTCAGGATTGGTCGTCCCGGTGCAACGGGTACACCCAATAATTGCTTGCTTGAGTGGTCAGACCATTCTCCATCACCCTGATCGTTCCGTGCTCTCACCTGCACAGCATAGGTGGTGCCGCTGCTGAGACCTGCAATGGTCCAGGGTTGTTGCGAATCTGCCGGGACCTGCAATATCCGGGTGCTCTCTTGATCACTTGAGTACTGGATATCGTAGCCGCTAATTGGAGCGCCACCGTCATTGGAAGGCGCATCCCAACTGACCTCTAGCTGGTGGTCTTTCTGTGTTAAAGTTGGTTTATTCGGCGCCGCCGGGACGGTTGCCGGCTGACCCATCGCCCAGTCCGACCAAGGTCCATGGCCCATCTTGTTGATGGCTCTAACACGCAGATGGTAGGTAGTACCGTTTTTCAAGTTGGTTATCTGATCGCTCAAAGTTGTTGACTTTGATGCTTCGTTCCACAGAGTTTGTGTTTCACCACTGTCGCTAGAGTATTCAACTTCATAATCTTTAATTTCAGAACCAGCCAGATCAACAGGAGCAACCCAGCTAAGCTTCAAATTTTGATCACCTGGTATCACATTCAGTTGGGTAGGCGCTGATGGAACACCGACTGGCATTGCCTTTTCCAAGGCAGACCATTGTCCATAAACATCACCATCTCTGGCTCTCACACGTACACTGTAGGTGGTGCCGTTTTTCAAACCCGGGATCTTGACTTCCAAGTTTTTCAACTGCGATGGTATATACCAAGGCCGCCAAATTGAACTGCCATCTTCAGAGTATTCAATATCGTATTGAATCGTTTGGGAGTCTGGATAACCTTCAGGTTGCTTCCAGCTCACGGTCAATGTGCTGTCGCCGGATTCTACAGTTGGCTTTGCTGGTGCAGCGGGTTGTGCCCTGGCAGAGGTTCCCAGGAGAAGCCCCAGTGATTGATCCATCGCGATGGACCAATTCAGCGCTCTGCCAGTGTATGTTGTCAGGGAAAGTCTGGGGAACAGGTCACTACAGAGGAAGAGCGAACCAGCTACAACGGGAGCTGCCAACACTCGGGGAAGACGACGACGAGAGGAGCGAGTCATTGGAGGCGGTAAGCAAAGGTGAAGGTTGTAAACAAAGGTGAACTGGAAGCAAGCCGTAAAGCCTTAGGAAAGGGAAAGAGCGCCAGCCGGAGGCACAACCCGGCTGGCGCTGAGCTCCGTGCCGATCTAGAGATCGGAGCGGAGTTGAAGGAAGAGGCGGTTGTCGTTGTTGCCGGAGGAGCTGTTCCAGCGACTGGCGCTCAGGTCCAGGTCCAGACTGTTGTCCAGTTGGTAGCGGATACCGGCGCCGTAGGTGGTGCTGTAGTCTGTGGTGTCGAGCCGGGTATAGGGAGTGAGGAGGGCAGTGCCGTTGCGGAAGCCGTAGGCCACCTCGGCGTGGAAGCGGGCGGTGAGGGGGGTTGTGCCGACGGCCAGCTCTTGTGTGGGGTCGTAGGAGAAGCCGCCGCCCTCCTGGAAGAGCTGGAGTTTGT
>MKWU01003161.1_pt1 | contig 22446 bp, 17 predicted proteins | sample 809101 | NCBI WGS metagenome assembly MKWU01 (sample SAMN05860141, study PRJNA318959) | sponge metagenome | host: Aplysina aerophoba | place: Slovenia: Piran, Adriatic Sea, Gulf of Piran | collected 2013-05-07 | reverse complement strand
TGCCAGGCAGGCTGGGGCGGCAAAAAAGACTGAAGGGCTTCAGTATCTCTTGCCGAAGGAGAACGTTCTCGTTGACTTGCCAGGGGTACTTCTACATTGCTCCGACAAGATACTCCCGGGAATCCGGTTGGTATGATGAGGGGCTGCAATCCCAGCAATCCGTCATCACGCCTGCGGCAGACCTTCGGCGCCGTCAGCTAGAGAATTCCCATGAAAATTTTCCTGGATACGGCCAACCTCGATGAACTGCGGGCCGCGGCCGCACTCGGCATCGTGGACGGTGTTACGACGAACCCGTCGCTGATCGCCAAAGAGGGCCGCTCGAACGTGGAGCAAATTCGCGCCATCTGCGAAATCGTGGACGGTGATATCAGCGCCGAGGTGGTTTCGACCGAAGCGGAAGAGATGATCCGGGAGGGCCATGAGCTGGCGGCGATCCACCCCAACGTCGTCGTCAAGTGCCCGCTGATCCCGGAGGGCATCAAAGCGACCAAGGTGCTCTCGTCGGAAGGGATCCAGGTCAACGTGACGCTTTGCTTCAGTGCGTCGCAGGCATTGCTGGCGGCAAAAGCCGGCGCCTATATCGTCAGCCCGTTCATGGGCCGCCTGGACGACATTGCGTCGGAAGGCACCGAACTCATCCGCGAGATCATCACGATCTACGAGAACTACGACTTCCCGACGCAGGTCCTGGCAGCGTCGATTCGAGGACCGATGCACGTCAAAGACGTCGCCCTGGCCGGGTCCCACATCGCGACGATGCCCGCCAAGATATTCCATCAACTCTTCAAGCACCCGCTCACCGACATCGGCCTGGAGCAGTTTCTCGCCGACTACAGGAAAACTTTGGCGGAAGTTGCCGTAGGGTGAGGTTGGGGAGGCGCAGCTCGCGTCCGGCAGAATTGTTCCTGGGTCATCCGCTTTCGCTGCAGGCGTTCACTTGGAAGCGGCTCCGGAAACCAATGCGGCTAGAAGATCCGGCGAAGAAACGGGTAGCCATGCGATGTCTCAATCGTCGGGCAAGTAAGGAGCAGAGTTCTGATGCACTACGGGCGAATGCAACGGGGGGCTTGATACCGTTTTGGTGCCCATGGAACCGGTCTTGGCGGTCCGCTAGTGGAACAGAATCTGCAAGTGGTTTAGAATCAAGGGAGTAACTCCCCAGGGCGGTTAGCTCAGTTGGTTAGAGCGCCTGCCTTACAAGCAGGAGGTCCCGAGTTCGAGTCTCGGACCGCCCACCATTTCACGAAATGCGTTGCAAGCCCCGGGGCTAACCTGCATTTCTCACCACCCGACGGCCGAAGCACGCGATACGACCGCCATAACTTCGCTTTTCCTTCGCAACGCTTGCTTGCCGTGCTCGACGTACGGTCAAGTACGCCTGCGCGCGCCAAGCGGCGCGCGCCTCGTCCTGACGGCCCTCTCACGCACTTCACCGCGCCGCGTGGTGAAAAATGCAGGCTAATGGGGACTGCCGGGAAGATTTCTCCTCGGGAAGCAGGTCACAGCCTCTCTCCCGCTGCGGGCGATGACTTTGGCCGACTCCGGACATACGTCCTTCACGGACTCACGGACAACGGCAAAGCCGAACGAGTCACCCAGACCGAACTTCATGAGTGGACCTACCCCCACACCTGCAACAGCTTCAGCCAGCAGTCCCAAGTCTTCACACCCTGACCGACTCCATTGCTACCATTGGCACCGGACGCTCGCCAGTCTCGAGAACATGCGGCCATCAGTCGAATCGGTCTGACGAGGAACCACCTGTCGAGGTTCCGCAGCCAGAGCACGCTCTCGGAGCCGGCCAGTCGGGATCTCCCATCGATTCTTCGCTATTCAAAGACATCCACGCCAAAGCAATTCCAAGAGAGGTTCGCTACTAACTCCCGAGAGGAAAAAGCATATGAAACGTCGCATCCTACTGAAGTCAATGGCGGGCCTGGCGTCGGCACCGCTGATATCCAGATCAACGATGCCGGCACAAGGGGACGATAATCCCATCGTGCGGGAGAACCGCAGACCCGGGACCGTCGAGTGGCAACTCCAATACCACCGATTCGATGACCCCAGGACGTTGGCCTCGTACCCGCTCAACCGGCGTCTTCGTTCTTCAGCGATCGAAGGTTACGCTTCGAAGACCAGTGTCCTGAAGGGCGAGACCATCGACTTCATGGTCAGTCTCGAACCGCCGGGACGCCTATTGATCGATATCTACCGAATGGGATATTACGGAGGCGCTGGTGGGCGCCACATGGTACGGATGGGGCCATTCAAGTGCGAACCTCAGGCCGTGCCCATGATGACCACGGAGCGGCTGCGTGAATGCCGCTGGGAACGCTGCACACAACTTGCCATTCCGAAAGACTGGCCGAGCGGAGTCTATCTGGCCAAACTGACGCGGGACGAGCCGGCCGGTTTTCAGAGCTATCTCATTTTCGTCGTCAAGGAACATCGCCGGTCCGACGTGCTCTGTCAGGTGAGCGATCTCACTTGGCAGGCCTACAACAAGTGGCCCGGCAACGACTCGATTTACGACGACGGCACACCCAACGTCTGGTATACCGGGCCGAACGTACGGGTGAGCTTCGATCGACCCTACGCCAAATATTGCCAAGTGGTGGACGCACCACTCTCAGCGGGATCCGGAGAGTTCCTGCTCTGGGAACACCCCATGGTCTACTGGCTCGAGCAGCAGGGTTACGACGTGACCTACTGTTCAAACCTGGACTTGCAATTGGATTCCAGGATTTTGGATTCAAGCAAGGTCTTTCTATCCGTGGGCCATGACGAATATTGGTCCCGCGACATGTTCGATGCCGCTCGGAAAGCTCGCGACGACGGTCTCAGCTTTGCATTTTTTTCAGGAAATTCCGTCTATCATGAAATCATTTTCTATGACAGTTCCGTGACCAACGCTTCCTGCCGAGCCTTCGCCCGAAAGGAATTGTTTGCGGATGAAGAGAAGTTGATGGGTTCCACGTCGTACGGCTCGGGCTACGGCGATTGGATCGTCACCCAACCCAAGCACTGGATTTACGAGGGCACCGATCTGGAGGCCGGAGACAGGATTCGCGCCGTGATTGGCTGGGAATATCACGGCCCCCCATTGGCGGATATCGAAGGTCTGCAGGTGGTGGCGTCCGGCCCCATCTATCCACAACGAAGCTCACAGAACGAGATCCGCCAGCATCGGGCGATTGTCTACCCATGCTCCAAAGGCAACTGGGTCTTCAATGCAGGGACGATCTGGTGGCCGGAGGGACTGTCACAGCCGCCGGGGCACATACCCGCTCGGACTTCAGGACGGGCAGGGACGTTTGGCGTGAACCCCAAGCAGCAGCGCATCACGAAGAATGTCTTGGATCGCATGATCCGAGAATCGCCTCGCTCTTGATCCCGAAGATGGGATGCTGTATACAGCATCGAACCGTAGCCTCATAAGTTCCGTTGTCTCTACTACCGGATTGCTTATTTCTTTTTTCTCCCGACGCAGCTCGTCGGGACTCTTCAATGTCAGACACCCACCTGTTCCGGAGAGAACGCCGGGGCGACCTCGCGATTTGCCCATTTATGAGAGAGTCGTGTTCCAGCAGAGCTGAGATACCTACGTTCTTAACAACAATTCGAAATTTTTGAAAGGAACTACAAAACACGAAAAATTGTTATTTGTTCACTAAGAATTATGATCATGAGTCTTACATCCACGATTTTATTTGTTTCATGTCACGACCCGCGCGGAGGTTGGATGCCAGCGAGGGAACAGCGACCGTGCCAGAGCAGATTCAGGGCAAAAAGCCAGTTGGCTGGGGCAAGTTCAGGCGAAAAAAGATCACATGCGGCAAGGTTTAGTCCGTAAACAGCAACTCTCGCCCTTCATCTCCAAGACACAGTTTTCATATGTCCGGGCCTCAAACGACTCCGGCGGGAAATCGTAACGCGTTACGAATACGACGAGTCAGATGGTCGGGGCGCGGAGATTTGAACTCCGGACCTCCTGCTCCCGAAGCAGGCGCGCTACCAGGCTGCGCCACGCCCCGATCTGGGGGAACAGATGAGAGAGCCCACAAGGGGCAAACTTCATTCTATGTCATGCGCCGTCTTGCGACAACGACAGCCGACTGAGCCTATTCCTTGAGCCGATTCAGTGTGTAGGCGGCGATCGTTGCCGCCAGGGGCTCGCCGTCGGCCGCCTTGATGCCGGACGGCCGCAGGTCGTAGACTCGGCCCGGGACGAGCTTATCCAGCGTCAGGGTTGCACGGGAGCCATCAGCGGAGAGTTCAACTTTCTCGACCTTCACCGGGATCAGATCGGTTTTCGGAGAGCCGTACTTTGCATGGTACCGGTAGTAGTAGCTGGTCATCGAATAGGCTGACTTCTGTGCGGCCGTTGCTGGATCGACCGGCTTCGTGAACGTCAGCTCGAAGCCCTCCGGGGTCAGCTTCATCGACAGAATATCCATGGGAACCCGGCCGGTCCACGTAATCTTCTGAAGGCCCTCGATCGAGCCCCAGATCCGGGAAGTCTGCGCGATGTAGAGGCTCCTTCCATCAATCGAGAACGCCATACGGTTGTTCGCCATGCGCAGGCCGTTCTCATAGACGAACGGGAAGGCGGCTCCCTGGTATTCGCCGCCAACGACTTCCAGGTCGACGCGGTGGATTCGCGGATAGGTCCATTCGGCGACGAAGAGCTGTCCCGCATAGGGACCGAACCCGCCCCCGGACCCGTCGAACACGGGGTGGGCGACCGAGCCGCCCATATTGTTTTGTGGAAACAGGATCGCCGGCCGCTTGCGCTTCCGATCCAGCTCAGCGATCGGGATCTCAACGGGGTCTCGACCGGCGAAATCCGGATGCCAGTTCAATGATGCCGGGTGCCCGTGAAAGGACCTTTCCGTGACGTGATGCAGCGGCGACGTTCCCACCCAGTCGCCCTGGTTATCCGCTAAAAAAAGCTCACCCTCGGGACTCATGCCCAATCCGTTCGGTTGCCGGAAGCCGCAGGCAAACAGAGAGAGTTTCCCCGCCGGAGTGATCTTCACCGCACAACCGCGGTACGGGACCGGCGAGTAGTGGCCGACCCGATTGACCTTGCCCTCTTCCGGATTCTCGGACTGCCTCCCGCGAACCGTCATTTCGCCTCGTACCGGGGGCCGTGGTTCCGCCCCGCGGGAAGCGAGACCGAGGCTCACGTAGAAATTGCCGTCAGCGTCGCGGACGGGTCCCGCGATGAATTCGTGATAGTTCCCGGAGAGCCCCCAACCGTCGGACAGCGTTTCAAACAAGTCGGCTTCGCCGTCGCGGTCGGTGTCGACGACTCGGGTCAACTCCGGAATCTGAGCGACAAAGAACTCGCCATGCCCGCCGGCCAGGATGCCGAGAGGGTTGTGCAGTCCCGTAGCGAAGCGCCGCCAGCGACCGGTCTCGGTGTCGAGCGAGTAAATGTAGCCGCGCCGGAAAGTCGCATACAAAAGGCCGTCGGGGCCAAAGCAGATTGAACTCACTTCCGGGGCGATGCCCTTTGGCGTCGGGACGGATTCGACCCGGTAAGCGTCCGACGGGACTTGCGACGCGAGCCTTGCCGCGAGGCACAACCACATCGCTACTGCCGGAATTGCGGCGATTACCCGCCTCGAGGCACGAACCCGGGCGCTAATTGTCGTTTCAGCGATCAATTCGTAACCGCCGTGATCGTCATGGTGAAGGTAACGTCCCGGCCTGGCGGAATGCGGAATCGACCGTCAGCCGCCGCGGGCAGAGAGGACTGAATCGAGTAGCCGGCTCCTGGAGCCGCCAGCAACCACATCGGCCGATCCACTTCCGAAACCCGGAAATTCCGCACGATGCCGGAGCCGGATTCGTTTGCGGTAATCCGCTCATAAACATCCAGGGCTTCTACCTGGTAGTGGAACACCGGATGGCCGTCGACCAGCCGATATCCTCGGAAGCGCCGCTGCGGGAGATACTGCAAGTCGTTGATGCGGAAGGGGAACCCGCCGGAGCGAAAAAAAATCTCGCCGATGATCTCAGCCGTGCGAGTCAACCTGGATTCCCTGTCGCGCTTCTCATAAAGCGTGCCGGTCATATCGACGAAGCCGCCGAGCCAAGCGTAGCGCAGCCGCGATTCTCCGGCGTCGAAACAAAAAGAGACGCCATCGGGCAATCCGACCGCGATCGCGGCCGGTGTGGCTTCCGGCATATCGAAACGAATGACGATGGGCTTGTCAGTCGCCATCGGAAGAGCTTCGCTGCCTTGTTCGCCGAGGGCGTGCTCGAAGCCTTCGGGGAGCGGCATCTTTTCCCCCAGGGAAAGCGCGGCCCACAACGCATCGATCTTGGAACGCGCGACATCGGCCGGGAGCGAACCAAAGTAGTTGGGCATCGAGGTGCCGGACAGGATGCGCGCCGGGTCCCGCATCCAACGGCGGAACCATTCAGGCCGGACTCTCCGCGCGACTTCCGTGAGCGGCGGGCCTTCTTCACCGAGAGCATCGTGTTCCCCGAAACCATGACAGCCGATACATCCCAGGCCGCCCGCCGCCGTGTCGGTGCCGAGCATGTCCACGCCGACTGCGCTCATTGGCGAGATCTCTTTCGGGCCCGTCATATGCGTATCCGGTTTCAGCCCCGCCGAACGCGCAAAGCCGTCAACCAACGGCCGCAACAGCGCCTCTTGGTATTGCGGCATGCGAAGTTCGATTTCGCCGTGATTACGATGGGCTCCGCTAAGCACGCCTTGCAGCCACCACTGCGTCATCCGCCAACCGAGACCGGTGAGGGGCGGCCCCGTTTCTGGAATCGACATTGTAGGTTTGGATGAGTCCAGCGCATGACAGCTCGTGCAGCGCAGTTGAGCAAGCCGCCGATAGAAACCGTAGACCGGGGCCGGACTGATATCCGGAGCGGTGCGATACCACTCCACGAAGGCCGTCAAAGCGCGGCGTTCCTCAGCAGACAACCGAAAACGGGGAACGGACCCCGCCGGTTCATGGGATAGACACCCTCGACCGGAGCGCAGACTGCTCATCTCCGGCAAGCGGCGCAGCGGTTCTTTCTCCTTGTCGGAGGCCAATTCGTGACAGGCCGAACACCGGGCAGAGCGAATCAACTCCTCGCCGCGATCCACATTCCCGCCAGTGAACGCAACCTCATAGGTTTCATTCCTCGAAGCAACCAAAGCGCCTGCCAGTTGCTTTGCTTCCTGGGGAGTCAGGTTCAACGACGGCATCTCGGCGCTCCGATCGTGCGACGTTGGGGCTTCGAGGTATGCGGCGAGTGTCGCAGCATCCATCTTCGACCCGAGCCCGACCAGGTCCAGCGAGTTTCGCTGATGACAGGCACGGCACCCCAGTGAATTCAATAGAGATCGTCCCGTTTCCCGATCACGCCCCCCGATCCTTCCGATATCCTTTAGCGGCTCTTCGGAGACTTGAGCAGCCAGATAAGCAGCAACGTCGCGGTACATCCGATCGCTCCCGAGGCTGTCAGGCATAAGAGCGTCAGAACGGAATCCGGAAGGGTCTCGTAGCCAGTGATAGAGCCACGGGCTCTTCCGCCGCGAGCCAATCCCCAGAAGGCTGGGTCCCGGACGAGCGCGCAGGGAGGGAGACGCCGCATCGTGGCAGTTCGCACAGCCTAGTTTTTCCGCGAGACGGCGGCCCTTTTCGATCCATAGATGATCTTCGTCCACCTGCCGAGGGTCGTGAAAGAAGCGGTCCGTGGGGATCGGCTCCCAGTCGAAGTGCTCCGCTTTCCACATGAGTTGCAGCACTGCCGGTCCGGCCTGACGCCGGTATTCGATGCGAATCGTATGCCGCCCCGGATTGAGCGGCACCCCGCCCGCGCCGACCGCATGTCCGTTAACGGCTATTTCCGAACCGCGGAAAGAATAAGTCCCGGCCCTCAGAATGGACAGCCAGCCGGTCCACTCGGCCTCGAACGAAGGACGCAACGCCGGATGGAGTGATTCGTCGGGATGCAGATAAAAGTTCGGTGAAGCGACCACCAGATTGACGGACCGCTGATGGTCGCGGTATTCGCCGATGAGGCCGGCCGCCATGTCCTGCGCCGCCAGAGGCGTCCCCAGCAACAAACAGACTGCCGCCCAACGAATCATTCCTTGTATTTTTCCACGTCAAGGCTTTGCATGGCGGGGGTGGATACGATCGGGAAAGCGCATTGCTCGTCGACACGATTGCAAATTCCGCCGGGGACCTTGCATATTTCCTGCGTTTGGCGCACCATACAGCCAGAACCCGCAGAGGAGAACCCCATCATGTCCGACAACATGCTTGACCGCCGCAGATTCCTGAGCAGCTCGGCCGCCGCCCTGGCGGCTGCTTCATCCACTCCCGTTGCTCAAAGCGCCAACGATACCATCCGCGTCGGTGTGATCGGCCCTGGCGGCCGAGGCACCGGCGTCATGAAAGAGTGCATCGAGTACGGCAGCCAATTCAATGCCCGCGTAACCGCAGTCTGCGATATCTGGAAGCAGCGCCTCGACGCCGCGGCGAAGGTCGTGGGTGAATCCTACGGGACCGAGGCAAAGACGTATCCGCGGCACGAAGACCTGCTGGCCGACAAAGACATCGACGCTGTCATCATCGCGACCCCCGATCATCAGCACGCCAAGATGCTCCAGGCCGCCGTCGAAGCCGGCAAGGACGTTTACTGCGAGAAACCGATGGGCAACGTCATCGACGAGTTGAATGCGGCCTATGAAGCGGTCCGGAGAACGGGCCGCATCGTCCAGAACGGCACGCAGCGCCGCAGCTATCCCCGCTACCGAACGGCCATGGATTGGGTTGCGGAGGGCCGCATCGGCGATGTCGTCAAGGTCGATGTGGTCTGGAACGCCTACAGTCCGTTTCGGTGGGCCAAAAAATCCGAGGAGCTTGCTTCGCTCAAGGAAAGCGACGTGGATTGGAACGCTTTCCTGATGGGCAAACCTTATCGTCCTTTCGATCCCAAGATCTATCGCTCGTTCCGGCTGTTCCGCGAGTTCTCCAGCGCAATCATCGACCAGTGGATGACTCACGGCATCGACGTCGTTCATATGCTGACCGGCGAAACGTATCCCGTGACAGTTGTCGCTGAGGGAGCGATCCTCAAGTGGCATGACTATCGTGAGAATCCCGACACGATTCAGGTCGTCCTCAAATACGGGCAGCGGGGCAAGGAATTTCTGGCGACGTATGCGACAACGCTGATCAACGCCTCAGGACGAATGACCCGCGTGCAAGGCACGAAGGGAACGATGGTGGTTGAAGACGAATGGAAAATCTCGGGCGATGGGAGCAGGAACCCGAATACCCTGCAGGAGACGACGGAGATTCCCGAGAAGGCCGGCACGAAGCACCACATGGCGAACTGGCTGGACTGCATCCGGCGACGGGCTCCACAAGATCTCTACGCTCCCCCCGAAGCCGGATACGGGCATTCGGTTGCCTGCATCATGTCGACCGACGCTCTATGGAGCGGCCGCCGCATGCGCTTCGATCCTGACACGGGAGAGATCAGCGAAGGCTGACCTGCCTTTCTCACCATCCGACTCGGCTCTGTAGCGGCGTTCTGAAGATGCAACGACGAACTTTCACGAAGATCCTGGGCGCGGGAGCCACACTAGCCGCGCAGCGATCGAAAGCCATGACCGAACCGATCGAAGTCGGCGTGATCACCCACGCCGGCGGCGCCCACCTTGGCGCTTATTTCAGCGCTCTCGCCGACACTCCCGAAGTGAACCGCGTCGTGCTCTCCGATGAGGGTGGCGAAAACACTGCGGCCGCCCGCAGCGCCCTGGGAGCCAAACTCGCGGCGGCCTACTCGACCCCGCAAGAAATGTTCTCCCGCGAGAAACCTGTCATGGCTCTGGTCTCCATGGAAGCGGGTCTTGCGCCGCCGGCAATCGAGGCCGCGCTGGAGGCCGGTTGCCATGTCATGTCCGAAAAGCCTTCGTGCGTCCGCGTAGAAGATTTCGAGAAACTTGTCGAGAAAGCCAACGAGGCCGGCCGACACCTGATGCTCGCGCTTGCGAACCGACTCAACCCGGAAGTCCGCGAGGCCCGCCGGCTGATCCAACAAGGCAAGATCGGCAAGATCTACGGAGTAGAACTCCACCTGATCGCCGACCAGACCCGGCTGACCCGTCCCGAGTACCACGAACGCTGGTACGCCCAGAAGGCGCGGGCCGGCGGCGGCCACCTCATCTGGCTCGGCATTCACTGGCTGGATCTGGCGATGTTCCTGACCGGCTTGCGCATCGCCGATGTGGCAGGTTTCGCGGGCAATGTAGGAGGACAACCGATCGACGTCGAGGATTCCGCCGCTGTCGCACTGCGGTTCGAGAACGGCGTCTTCGGCACGATCATTTCGGGCTACTATCTCGACAAGGGTTACCACTCACACATCAAGATCTGGGGATCTGAGGGGTGGCTGCAGATCGAGAGGCACGGCGGCCTTCCCCTTCAGTGGTACAGCCAAGGCGAAGAACAACCCCGGGTTCACCGGGTGGAAATCTTCGACGGACCTTCCGGGTACACGCCTTTCGTGAAAGCATGCGTGCGCGCGTCCGCCGGTCTCGATCGAGCACCACTCAGCTCCGATGACAGCCTACGCGTGCTGAAGACCGTTTTCGCGAGCTACCGCGCCGCAGAAACGGGGCGGAGACAGACCATCACATAGGGACGCCCTTTCAAGAACACACCGGAACTGGCACCCAACGCGTCGGGAACATCCGATGCGGACGGTGGCGCTCTTTGGCAACGGGAGGACGTAAAGCAGAAAGAGTGTTTTTGCTTTGGGTCGTGGGACTCTTCGATATCAAAAGCAAGACGGAAGCGGTGGAATTACCCTGCTTTGTCGGACAATCTGCTGCGACGGCTCGTTTTGGCCCAGAAAGCAGAAAGCACCTACGCACCGTCGGGGCGCAGGTGCCCTCGCTAACTGTAGAGAAGCCTCGGGCGCGGAAAGTCCACGCGACTATTTTCGAGCCGGCTCCAGCTATTTCACACTGTCAACGTGAATGCTGTTGCCACTCAGTTTGCCGGAAACAGTCACTTTGTCGCCGACTCTGTCTTTTACCGCGTCCTGATTGTGAATCTCGTACACCTTGCCGCCCTCGCCCTCTTCGACGAGAACGATCGGTTCGCCTTTCCCGACGCAACCCTTGGCGCATCCGGCATGACCGGCGGCAGCCTTGGCGCACTTCTTGTCACTGAGATAACCGGTGTATTCGCCGGCCATGCACACACTGCTGACCAGCATCATGATGGCCATCAGCGCCAGAATCCGTTTCATCTATTTATATCCTCCTATCCGTTCCGAAGAAAGACCGTCTCTTCCTCAGAACGTCTCCATACTATACACCATTCCCGCGTATTTGGCACGACCAGAATTTTTTATCCAAGATAATCCTGAAATGAGAAATGAGCTTGGGCTGGTCAGGGACAGCGCCCAACGACTCTCCGTAAAAGCCGTTGCCCCATACGCCGACACCCTCTGTTTCAGGTGCGCGTCAAGGCCGCTCTGCCTCTTCCGAGGTGCCTCGGCAGCGTCGGTCTTGTTGCAGACGGTCAGCCCGAGTTCAATACCTTCACCAGTTCCGCCACGGCATCGACACTATTCCGGAAGGCCGCCTTTTCCTCGTCGACCAACGGCAGCTCGTAGATCTTCTCGATACCACGGGAACCCAGCTTCACCGGAACTCCGACAAACAAGCCGTCAGCACCGTACTCGCCCTCGAGATAGGCCGCGCACGGCAGCACTTTCTTTTTGTCCTTCAAGATCGATTCGACCATCTCGACAACAGCCGACGACGGCGCATAGTAGGCGCTGCCGGTTTTCAGGTACTTGACGATCTCCGCCCCGCCATTGCGGGTGCGGTCGACGATCTTGTCCAGCGTCTCAGCGTCGATCAACTCGGTAACAGGAATCCCCGCCACGTTCGTGAAGCGTACGAGCGGGACCATCGTATCGCCGTGTCCGCCTAGAACGAATGCGTTCACTTGCTCGACCGAAACGTCGGCGGCCTCCGCGAGAAACGTCCGGCAGCGCGGCCACCCTCTACCCCTCTTGCCCCACAAAACAGACTGCCTCCACTTGCTCCCCCGAAGCGGCGGCGCCCCCCGCGAAAACCGCCCGGAAGCGGGCCGTATCCAGCACGCCCGCCATTCCGATGACGCGATTCTTGGAAAATCCGCTCTCGTCGTAGGCCACATGGCACATCGCATCCAGCGGATTCGACACGATGATCAGAATGCTGTCCGGTGAGTACTTCACGGCCGACTTGACACAGGCCCGCATAATCCTGGCGTTGCCGAGCAAGAGGTCATCGCGGCTCATGCCCGGCTTGCGAGGCGAGCCGGCCGTGATGACGACAATGTCGGAGTTGGCGGTGATCTCGTAATCGTTCGCCCCGCTCACCTTCACGTCCGAACCCTCGATCGGCGCAGCCTCAAACATGTCGAGCGCCTTGCCTTGAGGCACTCCCTCGACGATGTCCACGAGCACAACGTCGGCTAATTCCTTGTCAACGAGCCGCAGTGCGCAACTCGCCCCGACGTTTCCCGCGCCTACTACGGTAACTTTGGGTCTCATCTGCTTCTCTCCTTGTCGTCGTGGTCTCAGACCTGAGGCGACATGTTCTCAATGATTGCCGAAGCGAACTCGCTGGTTTTCACTTTCGTTGCGCCTTCCATCAGGCGGTGCAGATCGTAAGTGACGCGCTTCTGGCGAATGGTTTCGGTGATACCAGATTCGATCCTGTCCGCCGCTTCCTTCCAGCCCATGGACCGGAACATCATCGCGCCGGACAGAATCACGCTCGACGGATTAATCACGTCTTTGTCGGCGTATTTCGGAGCCGTGCCGTGTGTCGCCTCGAAGACGCCGTGCTCGTCGCCAATGTTGGCTCCGGGCGCCATGCCGAGTCCGCCCACCTGCGCCGCGCACGCATCGGATAGATAGTCTCCGTTCAGGTTTGTCGTCGCTATTACGTCGTACTCCGCGGGACGCAGCAGCACTTGCTGGAGCATCGAGTCCGCAATACGGTCCTTGACGACGATTTTGCCCGGCGGCGGATCGCCCTCGAACTCACCCTCGATCACACACTGGTCCGCGAACTCTTCCTTGACCAGCTCATATCCCCAATCTCTGAATGCGCCTTCGGTGAATTTTTGAATATTCCCCTTGTGCACCATGGTGACGCTGCGACGATTGTTGTCGATGGCGTGCTGGATCGCGCGGCGCACCAAGCGCTTCGAGCCGGTGATGCTGATCGGTTTGATTCCAACACCGGAATCCACGCGGATCTTCCGGCCCATCTCGCCGTTGAGAAAGCCAATCACCTTAGCCACTTCGGCGCTGCCCTGCTGCCACTCGATCCCGGCATAGACGTCTTCGGTGTTTTCCCGGAAGATCACGACATCGAGCTTTTGGGGATTCCGTACCGGCGATGGCACCCCGGGGAAATAACGGACCGGCCGCATGCAGACATACAGTTCGAGCAACTGGCGCAGCGCAACGTTGAGACTGCGGATCCCACCGCCCACGGGCGTGGTAAGCGGTCCCTTGATGGCGATATGGAACTCTCGGATGGCGGCAAGGGAATCGTCGGGCAGCCACGAGTTGAAGTGATCGAAGGCCTTCTGCCCGGCGAAGATTTCAAACCAGGCGACCCGCCGGGTTCCACCGTAGGCCGCCTCGACCGCACCGTCGAAAACCCGTCGCGCCGCTTTCCAAATGTCCCGGCCTGTGCCGTCACCCTCGATGAACGGGATAATCGGGTTGTCCGGGGTGATGAACTTCCCTGATTCAACTTGAATGGTATCGCCATTCGACGGTACATCAACCCCGTTGTATGAACTCATGCATGCTCCCGTTCGTGGCTGGAGGCCCCTCCGTTTCCGGACACAGAGGCGTCTTCCCAGTTTTGTTTCGGGTTGCGCCCAAGAAACGGTGGAAGGATCGAACCTGACCGGCGTGTTCGGATGTATAGAACCTCAGGCTCGGCTCATCAAAAATGGAATTGTATCAACTCCCTGCGAACCCGAGCAAACTTCGCCGGCAGGTCATCAGACTCCAGAGACGAAGGCTCCAGCCTGAAGATGTTCGCGTGGATCGAGGCGTCTCTGCTGTGGAAAGCCGCGGCCAGTTTTTTTCTTCGCTGCCAAGGTTCACATTCGAGCCAAGTTGACGCGGCGATCCGTTGTCCTGCTTGCCGGTCTGAGGGCTTCCTCGCCAGCACTCCCGCGACAGGACCGACCGTCCTGCAGCAGCGCGCTTGTCGTACACTCGCATCGGCTATGCGTGGGAGACTATCCGTAGCACCTTGCCGCTGAACCAACCGGTGGGTCGATCGAAAGTCAGCCTGACGTTATTTGCGGACCCGTCAGGCCGGTTCGGGTGGTGGCTTCCAGGCATCCACCACCTGTTCGAACCGTTCGGCCAAAGCGAGGATCAAGCGATCTTCAAACGGTCGTCCCACGATCTGCACGCCGATCGGCAGGCCCTCGTTGGAATGTCCCACCGGGACGACGACCGACGGGTTTCCGAGAAGATTGAACACTTGACAGTATGAAAAAGCCATGGCATAGGTGACTTCGCGGCCGCTGATGGTCCAAGACCGTTCGCGGTGACGGAACGCCGGAATCGAAGCCACCGGACAGATCAGCGCCCGATACTCCTGCATGCGCGCAAGAAATTGCGCGCGCATGAGGTCCCGCGTGTCCCATACCTGGAGAAATTCACGCAGCGAAGCCCTGCGAGAGTCTTCCGGCGGCTCCAGCAGATCCTGAACCAAAGCGTGCAGTTGATCTTCTTTCCCTTCGATGAGCGGCTGGAGCCGTTCGGCTCCGGCGATACTGAAAAGCATCCACCAAAGCTCGTGCGCCGACTCCAGACCCTCGGGGCTGAACGGTTCGACGCTGAACCCCTGGTCCTCGAAGACGTTGCAGGCGTCGCGCACCGCTTGTTTCGTCTCGCTGGTGACGGGCGTCACGCCGTCATCCTCGTAGAAGCCGATCTTGACCCGGTGTGTCAAGTCCGCCCCGGCACCTTCGGGCGCGTATGGGCCGCTCGAGGGATCCGCCGCATCCTCGCCCATCGTGGCGTCGAGAACAAGCTCCAAATCAAACGCACTCCGAGCAAGAGGACCCACCGAAGCCAGCAGGGCGGACGGTCCGATGCAATCCGGCCAGTGGCCTGTTCGGGGGATCAGCCCTGCCGTCGGCTTGAACCCGTAGAGACCACAAAAATGCGCCGGCACGCGAATCGAGCCGCCTCCGTCGGAGCCGATCCCCAGCGCTGAGCAGCCCGACGCCACGGCCGCCGACTCGCCTCCGCTCGACCCTCCGGCCGTGTAGTCCGGATTCCAGGGACTGTTCGTACGGCCATAGAGCAAGTTGTCAGTCTCGTACGCGGCCAACAAGTCCGGGACGTTCGTCACACCAAGGATGAGTGCTCCCGCCGCTCGCAGACGTTCGACCAGCACGGCGTCACTCTCCGCGATGTGTTCTTCTCGCAGCCGCGTGCCGCATTCACATCTCAGCCCCTGTACCTCGATCGAGCTCTTGATCGACATGGGAACGCCGTGAAGCGGCCCTACCCCGTCGCTCCGTGACAAGATCTCTTCAGCCTTCCGGGCCTCACGCCGCACCCGTTCAGCATCGAGGTCCACAAACGCATTCAGACTCGGATTGACCTGCTCAATCCGCTTCAGGTGCGTATCCACAACCTCGATCGGCGACACTTCCCGCTTTCGGATCAAGTCAGCGATCTTATACGCCGGCTGAGCGTTCAAATCGTCCATGTTGACAAGTCATTACAGCACATGCTTGACGAAAATCTTTCAGTATTTCAGACACCCAAACTCAAGTAAAAACAAGCCCACAAGGAACGAAACTCGAGACCCTGCCATCAGCAGCCCTTTCGGCGATCCTCGCTGCTTGCGCCGGCTCGACAGTCGGGAGAACGTCGGTAACGGGCGAATCCACCGTCGGGGACGATGCTCTCAAAACGGTACGCAGTATGAGTCCGCCGAGTCCACGCCCCGGCAAGTGCGACAGATGCGGAGCCGCAAGACGGACCGCAACGACAGCCTCTGGCCCTTCCTCGCGCGCCAGGATCGGTCTGGCGCGCGACAGATCCGTGCTGGCAACTTGTTCGTAATACCTGGTTCGTCGAAAAGCAAATGAGAATTGTTAAGCTTGAAGCTCAAGACGTCTGCCATGTCCGATAAGGAGGGTGTATGCGTAAGGTTGATCCGCTTGTCGTCTTGGCGCTGATCGGTGGCCTGTTTGTATGGGGAGCCGTTGCCAAGACCGAGCCGGGGGCATTTACAGTCGTGATGCTGCCGGATACCCAGTTCTACAGTGAAAAGTTTCCCAAGTTTTTCGACGACCAAACCAAGTGGATCGCCGCCAACGCAAAGAAGGAGAACATCGTCTTCGTGACCCACATCGGCGACATCGTTCAAAGCGGCGACGAATCCGAGAGGGAGTGGCGAGTGGCCGATGGCGCCATGTCTCGACTGGACGGCATTGTGCCTTGGGGCGTCGCCATCGGCAACCACGACTACGACCGCGGAGAGCCTCGGGGACGGGCGGTCAGCTTTCGCCGCTGGTTTGGCCCCCAGCGATTCCGCACCGAAGAGTGGTATCGGGGCGCATCGGAGAACGGTATCAATTCCTACCAGGTCTTCAACGGCGGGGGCCGAGAGTTCCTAATACTGCATCTTGAGGCGGACGTACCGGACACCGCCATTGCATGGGCGAAGTCGGTGCTAGAGATGCACGAGGGTGTACCCGCAATCGTTTCTACCCATATCTACTTGCACGACAAGACCCGTTCGCGCGACCGGGCGCCATTCTATCGAAAGGAAATCGGCAATTCCGGAGAAGCGATCTGGCAAAAGCTGATCAGGCCGAACCCACAGATTTTCATGGTGGTGTGCGGCCACTGGGGCAAGTTTGGCGGCGAGTGGTTTCAGGTGTCCACAAACGACGCCTCTCGAGATGTCTTCGAGATCCTGGCCGACTACCAATTCCGTGAAAATGGCGGAGACGGCTGGATGCGAACGTTCCGATTCGAACCGGAGAAGCGCCGCATCCTCGTCAAGACCTACTCGCCCTCACTCAAGAAGCATGAGACCGACATCTCAAGCCAGTTCTTGATCTTCCTCGATTTCGAGGAGAGATTCAGCTCCTAGCTCGATACCGCGGCTTTGATGCCGACTGGGCGCACTCTTCTCCTGCAACAGCACGTTGTACGTGACATTCGAATTGAAGGTCGGGTCCGGTTAGATCAGATTCACGGACTTCGCCCGGAATCGGAACGAATGCCACTGGCATCCGCAAGAGGTCATTGAGCAGCGGGAGAATCACCCGGCACCGAGTCCATCAGAGTCAACGCCAGCACAGGGTAGAGCGTGCCGGTGTAGGTGATGAAACTCCATTTGTCGGTATTGAGAGATTTCGTCCACCACCGCCCGGACTGCCTCTGGTTCCGCTCCAGCCACGAGATCCCTCGTTTGAGGGCAGTGTGCGATGACGGAAGGCCGGCCTGAGACAGTACGATGATCGAGAGGCCGGTCTGGTGGCCGTCACTTACGGGCTCGCCGAAGTCCGCTTCCCCACGCAGCCGCTCACTGCGATTGCCGACGCCCCACTGCTCAGGCTCCGCGAAGGAACGAATTGACCAACCGCCATCCGGTCGCTGGCGGTCGAGGATCATCTTGACGATGGCTTCCTTGCCGGCGGCGTCGAGAAGGTCCGGCTGATGCTGAGAAGCCCAAAGCAGCGCAACGCGCGCATATTCGTGGGGGGGATCCACGGTTTTCAGGTAACGCGTCAAGCGAAGAAAGCCCGATCCGAGATCATCGGTTTGATGCTGGTTCAACCACTTGGGCGCTAGTCCCACCGCCATGGCGGCGACCGTCGCAAGCTGATAGGCATCAGACTCGAACGGAGGCCAAGTCTCGACGGAATACCAGGCGCCGTTGCCGCGCTGCAAACTGAACATCAGTTCCAACGCCTTGGCGGTCTCGGAGGAAAGCTGTTTGGTGATATGCGCATCCCATGCCGCCAGCGCCGCCGCCAAATAGACGACTTCCGCAGGGCCAGTACCTCGCTCTGTCTTATTGCGTTCCTCGGCAAGCGTCTCTTGGAGGATGCGCTCGAGGAAAGACCGAAACGACGGGTCAGGAGGGCCGAGCAAGCTGGAAAGTTGCGGACGGAGAATGCCGTACCATCCTGTTGTATGGCAGGAAACGCAGCCGCGATCGTTCACCCAGGCTTTCGCGCCATCTTCGAGATAGGCTCCCGCTTTCGTGAGAGATAGCCGTTCTGCGATCGTCTCATCGGCTGACGCCGGAGGGATCGAGACGTCTCCAAAGTGGTATTGGTGTAAGCGGTGGTCGCGTTTGGGTTCGGCGGTAAGGATCGATCCGGAAAACAGCACCGACAGCAAACAGATCGTAGTGATCATCGGGTGTTTCATTGCTTGGGAATCTCCTTGCTTCAGAACGGTGTCGAACCCTCTTCAGCGCTTCTCCACTACAGTCTCCACAAATCGCACCCAGCCGAAATCCTCGGGCATGTGAAAGTTCGGCCGCTCCGTGTTCACCGGCGACCAGGTGCTGTACTGCGGGTTCGTGGTCCCGCCGGAACGATTGAGATTCAGCCGCCAGCGATCACCGTCGCGGGGCGGTGTGTGCGCCGCGTCTTTCTCGAAGTTCCTGAAGGGAATCGCCACTTCGAGAATCCAATGATCCTCGCCGGGCGTGTCGACTTTGAGCGATTGGCCGTAGTGCGACGTCCACAGCCGCACTCCGACAGGATCGGAGCGAAGCCCGCCCCGCCACCAGTCGGTGCGCGTGAAGTTGAGCATCGTACCGATGACATTCATCTCGAAGCCGTAGTAGTTATGCACCTTGTCAGGGTTCGGGCTGATAAAGGCCTCGACACAATCGTCACGAGAGACGGGGCCGTGCCGCCGTGTGACATTGGCGGCGATATTCTTGTCGCGGCAGTAGTAGCCGATGTAGAGATTCACGTCGTCCCAGAGGATCTTGGCTACGGTCTGCTCCTTCTCGCCCCCGCTCCACCAGTTGAAGTGGAAGTCCCCCACCGGGACTGCCGCCTGCCAGGCTGCCTCATCGAGGAGGGCGTCGATCACGATGGGCTCGGGTGTTCGGTAGATGTCGTAGGACGGCTTCCCCTGGGCGAGACAGAGCAAAGGGACGGCCATAAGGAGAGGTAAGCGGCAACGCGCAAGAGGGATCATGTCTCGAGTTCTCTGAAGATCGCCTCTATCCTCTCACGTTCTGCAACGGAGGCCAACGTCGCATGCGCCAACACATCTCGTCCCCCGGCGTTATACTCGGCTGACGGAGCCTTTGCCATGCAACGATTCAAAACCGCGGTCTCACTAACCCTCTTGCTCTTGCTGGCCCTCTCCGCAGCCGCGGACACAGTTACGGCCGGGTCCATGGCGATTGTGAGGCAGGACGAAGGCTATCTCTTCCGAGAAGGCCCAGACAAGGTTTTCTTCTATCAGCTAACGGCAAAATCGCTTAACGGGAAATACAAGCGGTCGAACTACATACATCCCTTGTATGACCTCGACGGCAACGTGTTGACGGAGGATTTCCCCGAGGACCATCGACACCACCGAGGAATCTTCTGGGCCTGGCATCAGGTCGTCGTAAACGGCAAACGAGTGGGTGATCAGTGGATCAACGAGGACTCGACCTGGGAAGTTCAGGACAGTGAGATCTTTCCTCGCAAAAAGGGATCAGCCGCCGTATCGGTCAAGCTGCACTGGAAATCACCCCGTTGGATCGATGACAGCGGTAAGCAAAAGCCCTTTGTGGAGGAGATCACAACGGTCCGTGCTCATGCTCAAGAGGGCAACATCCGCAAGATCGACTTCACGATCGAGCTGACGGCTTTGGAAGACGATGTTCGCATCGGCGGTTCCGAGGACGTCAAAGGCTATGGAGGATTCTCCACACGTATCCGCCTTCCAAAGGACATTCGCTTCCTGGGACACAACGGCCCAGTCATCCCCCGCGTGACATCCGTCAGGGCCGGCCCCTGGTTGGACTTCTCAGGCTCCTATGGCGCCAAACCCGGCAGTGGACTTACTGTCCTGACACACCCCTCCTCGCCCGGCTTTCCACAGTCTTGGATCCTGCGATCCAGCGGCAGCATGCAGAATGCAGCTTATCCAGGAAGGCATTTGACCCGTGTTCCTACGGATGAGTCGTTGAAGTTTCGCTATCGGTTGATTGTGCATCGAGGCGAGCTGACTCGCGACCGATTGGATCAGTTTCAGGACCGCTATGTGAAGGAAGACCCGTAAATCAGCGGACTTCTAACTCGAAGCCCGCGCTAAGGTTTTCTTCTCCCTGGGTCTTGTAACCCCGTGACGTTAGACTGTAGAGCTTATGGCTCACGAGATGCATCACCCGGACGGCTATCGTGGTCCGGCCGAAAAAACCCATAACTTTCGGTACTACGACTTGGCGGTACACGCTTTCGTAGTCGTGCTGCTGGTGTCAAATCTTGTGGCGCAGAAGATTTGCGCGATCGGGCCGTTTACGATCGGCGGGGTGACTGTTGGTCCGTTTCTGTTGAGCGGCGCACAGATTCTGTTCCCCATCACCTACATCTTCGGCGACATCTTTGTCGAGGTATACGGCTACGGCGCTTCTCGGCGCGCGATCTGGATCGGGTTCTTTTCGGCGGCGTTGCTGGCGGTGATGGCCCTGATCACGACCAGCTTGCCGGCGGCCCCTGAATGGAAGAACCAGGACGCGTTCGAGAAGGTGTTCGGATTCGTGCCGCGCGTTCTGATCGCGAGCCTTGTGGCCTATTGGTGCGGCGAGTTCGCCAATGCCTTCGTGATGTCGAAGATGAAACTCCTGACGAAAGGCAAACACCTATGGACACGGACGATCGGATCAACCGTGGTTGGCCAGTTCGTGGATACGGTTGTGGTGATTTTCGTGATCTTCGTCGGAGTGTATGACTTAGGAACAATGCTCAATTTGATCTTCACCGGCTACTTCGCGAAGGTCATCTATGAAGCGACGGCGACACCCTTGACGTATCTCGTAGTGAACACGCTCAAACGAGCGGAAGGCGTCGACGCATTCGACGAAGGCGTGAACTTCAATCCCTTTCAGGCGAGGTAGTGTCGACGGGGAAGGTGAGTGAAGTCACGTTTTATCGTCTAAAGGAGCAGCGAGCCGGGCTGCTCCAACACCCGGCCAAATACGGATGACGCCAAACGTGGCCCGGACGGAGATCCAAGCGGCCGTGACGATCCAGGTGTGAGTCAGGGCCGCGCGGTTGGTCTCATCGACCCAGAGAAGTCCGATGACGCCCAAGAGGGTGGCGACGAGGACTGCGTTTCTCAGATAGCGGAAGTCGCCCGTGCCCCAGTGGACACCGTCAGTGCCGAACGAGAGCGCACTGATAGGCTGCGACAACGCACTGATAATCCACGGAGCAAAAAACACGCCGTACGAGCTCGCCGGTATGAGTGCTCGGGCAACAGGACCGGCCGTGGCGAGCATGACCATCGCCAGCACCACTCCACAGCCGAGACTCCATTGGCAGACGACGGTGGCTACGCGGCGGCTTTGTTGAAGTTCACAGGCACCCAGAAAATATGCAACCAAGCTCTGCCCAGAAATAGCAAAGGCATCTAGAAACAATGCGGTGAAGGCCCATACTTGACGGATGGCTTGATGGGCGGCCCCGGCATCGGCGCCGATTTCGGTAGCCGATCGGGTGGTGAGCAAAAGGAAGAAGTTCAGGGCCGCAGTGCGGACGAAAAGCTCCTCGCCAATTTTTATGAGCTTGCCGAGTTGCGAGAGATGGGTGCGGGCCGGGATGCCGATCCGAATGATAGCGACCGTGACTGCCGCAGCCGCACCGAGCCACTGGCTGATGATACTGGCGGCTGCGGCGCCGGCAACACCCATCGCAGGAACGGGCCCCCAGCCGAAGATGAAGATCGGGTCGAGGGCGATGTTCAATACGTTGAGGCCGGAAGCAATCCACATCGGGGATCGCATGTCTTGCAGTCCACGGAGGGTGCCGAAGGAGGCAACAGTCAGCAGAATGGCTGGCGCGCCGAGCAGCCGGACCGTGATGTAGTCGCGAGCCTCCGTCGCGATTTCTCCATCAGCTCCCATGAGTAGCACGAGTGGATCGACCACCAGCCAAACAAGCCCACCAATACCGACACCCATGAGGACGCTCAAGCCGAGCGCTTGGACATTCGCAACACGGGCGTATTCGATGTCCCCGCTACCTTCGCTACGGGCAACTTCGGTTTGGGTTCCGATCCCCAGAAAGTTGAACATCCAGAAAATGCTCGATAGCAGGGCTGCTCCTACGCCGAGTCCTGCCAAGGCGATAGCGTCCAAGCGGGCGACGA
>MKWU01003158.1_pt1 | contig 22464 bp, 18 predicted proteins | sample 809101 | NCBI WGS metagenome assembly MKWU01 (sample SAMN05860141, study PRJNA318959) | sponge metagenome | host: Aplysina aerophoba | place: Slovenia: Piran, Adriatic Sea, Gulf of Piran | collected 2013-05-07 | reverse complement strand
CCCTCATCGTGCGCTCCGCGCGCGTGGACGCGCGACGCGGGCGGGCGCCTGGGCGCGACCCGAAGGGCGGCGCTCTCCGGCCGACAGTGTGCGTCGCGGCGCTTGGCCCATGTCCCCGCATCGCGCTGCGCGCCGCTCCGACCCTGTCGGCCGGCGACCACCGCGCAGACCATGACCCTGGTGAGAAATGCGGGCTAAGGAATGCACCCGTGCGCCGGCCAGCAAGCGCGAACGCTGCTCGCGTGCGGCCCGCGGCGGCGAGAGCAGGCCTGCTTTGGCGCTTCTTCGTTTCTTCTTGCCCCCCGCATACAATCGACCGGCGCAGGCGCGCAGACGAAGGGGAATGGGCGATGGAAATGGTCATGCGAAGCTACCCGAACGACTGGGTCGCCGAGTCCATCATGCACCGCAAGGGCGTTGGCGGCGGCTCGACGGGGGTCACGCACGAGCTGACCGAGGAGAAGCAGGGCACCTACCTCTACACCATCGGCCCCTACGCCGACCCGGTGCTCTCCATCGAGCCGGGCGACCGGGTGATCGTCGAGACCCGCGACGCCTTCGAGGGCAAGATCACGAGCGAGAGCGACGTGCCCTCGGAGCTGCTGGAGGTGCCCTTCCTCAACCCGCAATGCGGTCCGATCTTCATGGCCGGCGCCGAGAAGGGCGACGTGCTCGCCGTCCATATCGAGAGCATGGCGCCGCGCGGCCCCCAGCCCCGCGGGACCTGCTGCATGATCAAGGAGTTCGGCGGGCTCACCAGCACCTACTACACGGCCACCCTCAACGAGCCGCTGCCCGAGAAGGTGCGCAAGGTGGAGGTGGACGAGGAGAACGTCTACTGGAGCGACCGGGTCACGCTCCCCTACAAGCCGCACATCGGCACGCTCAGCTGCTCGCCCCAGATCGATTCCATCAACTCGCTCACGCCCGACGACCACGGCGGCAACATGGACCTGCCGGACATGGGGCCCGGCACGATCACCTATCTGCCGGTGCGCGCGCCCGGCGCGCTGCTCTACATCGGCGATGCCCACGCCTGCCAGGGCGACGGCGAGGTCTGCGGCGTGGCGGTGGAATATCCCACCACCACCACGATCACCGTCGACCTGATCAAGGACTGGACCATCGACTGGCCGCGGCTGGAAGCCGACGACTTCATCATGACGATCGGCAGCGCCCGGCCGCTGGAGGATGCGACCCGGATCGCCTATCGCGAGCTGGTGCGCTGGATGGTCAAGGACTACGGCTACGACCAGTGGGACGCCTACATGATGCTGAGCCAGTGCGGCAAGGTCAGGCTCGGCAACTTCGTCGATCCCAAGTACACGATGGGCGCCGCGATTTCGAAGACGTACCTGTAGGCGGCGCCTGCCCTACAGAACCTGCACTGCGTCGCCCCGCTTCACCGTGCCGCCCTGGACGACGAAGCCGTAGACGCCTGCGCACGGAAGCGATTCGCCGTCGAGCACGGGCACGGGAAGCGTGTTGTGCTCGACGATGGTGCGGAGGAGCTGCGGGTCCTTCTCCAGATCCCTCTGCGCCAGTGTCGGGACCGAGCAGCGCGGTGTCGGGTCGGAGATGCAGAGCCGCACCTCGTCGCCAATGGCGACCTCGCGCCCGACCCAGTCGTTTTCGACGAACCCGCTTGCGCCCTCGGGTGTCGCGATCGTCACATTGGGGCGAAAGCGGCGCGCGCTGAACTTCGATCCGGGGCGGAGCTCGGCGAGGCGCGCAATCGTGGCTGTGGTTATGAGGTGGAGCGCCGCGTAGTCGGAGAACCGGCCCGCCATCATCAGCTCGCCGATATCGACGATGGTCTCGTCGGCGGCGAGGGGGTCGAGGCGCTCCAGGCTGGGCGCCTCCGGGCGTTCCGTCGTGAGCGTGACCGGCCGCCCCAGGGTGTCGGAGAGGCGTGCATCGGGGTCGCCGTCGTTGCTCGAGACGGCCGCGCCGTCAGGCCAGACGATGCGCACCGGCGGGAGAGGCGCGCCGGGCTGCGGCGGCTCGACGAAATCGGCGGCAAGCGCCATCAACCCGGCCCACTTCCTGGGCGTCTTGGCGCTTCCTACCCTGCCGCTGGTGCGGTCGAGCACGGCATAGCCGCGGTCACCCAGAATGCCGCCTTCGGTGACCAGCGCCTCGTCGATCTTGGTGCCGGCCATGGACTTGACCGGATAGCGCCAGAGCGCCTTGACGGTGCCGCCATTCGTGCCTTGCGATGTCATGATCCCCTGCCCTTCGCGAGCGTGCCCTGTGCCGAGCCGTCCTATACCAAGCGGCCGCCTGCTTGGCACTGCCCCATCATGGGTCGAGGAGATCGCGGCTCCGGTGCCAGTCCTCGATGGACTGGTCCGGGTACTCCGCAAAGCGCGGGTCACGTTTGCCAGACGGGATCCTGACCCAGCCCGGCGCGTAGTCGACCATGATGTGGCAGCGCTCGGGCGCGGCCGGCAGCGGCGTGTCGATGGCCGACGCGAAAGGGTGGACCAGCTCTGGCCAGCGCGGGTCCCAGACCCAGAGTGCGCTGCCGCAGCGGCCGCAGAAATGCCGCTCCGCCGGGCTCACCATGCCGTCCTCGAGGCGCGCCCGGTAGACCTTCAGGGAGCGCTTGCCGGTGACGCTCAGGGTCTCCCCGTCACCGCCGAGATTGATGGCGTAACCGCCGCCGCCTGCGGTCTTTCGGCAGATCGAGCAGTAGCAATACATGTAGGGAAGCGGCGTCTTCGACTGGAGCGAAAACCGAACCGCGCGGCAGTAGCACGAGCCTTCCAACAGCATGGAACCCTCACACGTTTCATGCCCTCGTGAGCGCTTATGCCACGAACGCGCGCGGTTCGGGAGGCCCGGACCGGCGGTCGCTCACTTACATGCCATCGACGGGCGCGGTGTCGGCCGACGGCTCGTAAAATGCGAAGTCTGCATCGTCGAGCTTGTCGGCGGCGGTGTCCTCGAGCCGGATCGTGCCCCCGCCATAGCTCGTGAGATCGATCACCGTGGTGTTCGCGTAGGAGTCGACTTGCAGGTCGTCGAAGCCCGAGATCCCCGCGAGGGCGGAGAGGTCGATCCTGTCCTCGCCGTCCGCGAAATCCACGACCGTGTCGAAACCGCACTCGGCCCCGAAGACGAAGACGTCCGCGCCGTCGCCGCCCCTGAGCTCGTCGTCGCCCTCGCCGCCGTGGATGACGTCGTTCTCGGTCCCGCCGTCGAGCTTGTCGTCGCCCTCGCCGCCGAAGAGCCGGTCGCGACCCGCGCCGCCCACGACAGTGTCATCGCCCTCCTCGCCGAAGAGGTCGTCGGCGCCTTCCTTCCCCTCGATGCGATCGTCGCCCTCGCCGCCGAGGATCGTGTCCGCCCCGGCGTTGCCGACGAGCTGGTTGTCCTCTTCATCGCCCAACACGATCGACGAACCGTTTTGGTGGATGATCGGCGGGGTTCCGTCCGGCAGGGCGAAGTTCGCCGCCGTGAGTTGCGACGAGGCGGTGCCCCTGAGCTCGATCGAGCCGTCGAGAGCGTCGTGCGTGATGCAGACCCCGCTGCCGTCCTCCTTGTCGACGATATCGAGGTCGGCGAAGGCGATCGCCTCCGGCAGCAGGCGGAGGTCGATCACGTCCTTCTCGACTTCGAATTGGTAGATGACGTCATCGCCCACGTCCCCGAAGTAGACGAAGGTATCCGCGTCATTTCCGCCGATCAGGGTGTCGTCTCCGGCGCCGCCGATGAGGACGTCTTTTCCGTAGCTGCCGCGCAGGAGGTCGTTGCCCTCATCGCCCCACAGGTGATCGTTGCCAACGTCGCCCAGCATGAGGTCGTCGCCGGTGCCGCCGCGCAGGAGGTCGTTGCCCGCGCCCGCGTCGAGGACATCGTCTCCGGACCCGCCGCCCAGGTAGTCGCGCCCGGCCGCTCCCTTCACGCTGTCGTCGCCCGACCCGCCGAGCACCACATCATTGTCCCCTCCCCCCTGGAGCACGTCGCTGTGGCTTCCGCCTTCGATGATGTCGTCGCCGCCGCGGCCGTTGATAGTGTCGTGGCCCGCGCCGCCGGTCAGGACGTCGTCGTTTTCCGTTGCTTCATTCGGGTTGGCCATCGTTGCCTCCTGTTGGCTTGTCCGCGTGTCTCATTTGAAACCTGGTCGAGCGGGGTGTTCCCCGCGGTGCTGAGAACCCCGTCACATGCCTTCGACGGAAGCCGCATCGGCTGCCGGCTCGTAGAACACGAAGTCCTCGGCACTGAGGTCGCTCACGGCCGTGTCTTGAAGCCAGATCTGGCCCCCGCCGTGATCCGTGAGATCGACCACGGCAGCGGTCCCGAAGGCCCAGACATGCAAATCCTCGAAGCCCGAGAGCCCTTTCAGGGCCGAGATGTCGATCACGTCCGCGCCGTTACCGAAGTCGCTTATCCAGTCTGTCCCGTGCCCGCGGCCGAAGACGAAGGTGTCGCCGCCTCCGCCGCCGGTGAGCTGGTCGTTGCCCTGGCCGCCCACGAGCAGGTCGCTGTAACCGCCGGGGCCGCCGGTGAGTTCGTCGTTGCCTTCGCCGCCAAACAGCCGGTCGGGGCCATATCCGCCTTGGATGACGTCGTCGCCTTCCTCGCCGTAGATGGCATCGGCCCCGCTGCCGCCGTCGAGGTGATCGTCGCCCTCGCCGCCGAAGACGCGGTCTTGTCCGCCCTCGGCGAAGGCGGTGCCGTCGCCCTCGCCGTTCACATAGAGCACGGCGCCGTCCGACCCGTTGTACTCATCGCTCGGCCGGACGATCCAGGCGCCGTCGATGGTGATCATGGTCGTCTCCCCATCCGGCATCTTGAAGTCCGACGCCGAGAGTTCCGACGCGCTGCACCCCTTGAGCTCGATGGAGCCGCCGAAGGCCTCGTGGGTGATCCTGGCCCCGCAGCCTTCCTCAACGTCCGCGATGGTGAGGTCGGAGAACCTGATCGCCTCTGGCAGCAGGCGCAGGTCGATGAAATCTTCCCCCGGCTTGAAGTCGAGGATGACGTCGTTGCCGAATTTCTCCTGGAATACGAAGTGATCCTCGCGCGCGCCGCCGCTCAGGAGGTCGTCGCCCGCGCCGCCGAGGATGACGTCCTCTCCGTCACCGCCTTCGAGGAAGTCGTTGCCGCTGCCGCCGATGAGACGATCCCACCCTGCGTCACCCACGATGTGGTCGTTGCCGGAGTCGCCATAGAGGAAGTCGTCCCCCCCACCCCCTCTGACGTAATCGTCACCGCTGCCGCCGCGCACGATGTCGCGGTCACCGCCGCCGTCGACAACGTCGTCGCCCGATCCGCCGAGGACGTGATCGCGGCCGCCGCCGGCCGAGAGCGCGTCGTTACCGCTCCCGCCTTCGAGGATGTCGTGGTCGTTGCTGCCGTCGAAGGTGTCGTTGCGGCCGCCGCCGCTGCGGACGACGGACTCGTCGGTTATGGGATCCAAGGTCTTGGCCATCGCTGCCTCCTGCAGGCTGCTCTCGATACCTGACCCTTAGGTCGGGCCGGGCGCCTACGATTGCCAATAGGTTATTGCTGCATGCCCCATAAGTTCGGTGGCATACCGCGCGAGAGCGCTCCACCAGCGCAAATTCTGGAAACGTCCGGTCGGAGCACCGGTGCATCCTCCGCTCGAACTCGCGGCCCTCTATCGGGTCATGCACCTCTACGGCATGCAGGCGAACGTTTGAGCGAGATTGATTCGCAGCGCGTCGCGATGATCGAGAACCGGATGCGCGAGTCCGCCCACTACCATTGCGACGGCAGCACCGAGTGGGCCGCCTTGCTACGCAAGCTGGAGCGCAAGTGCCCCGACTACCGGACGTGAACGTTCGGCTCGCACCACACGAGCGCCGGACTCGCTCATGTGCATCGCGTCGATTGCAGAGGCAACGTTGCCGATTCTATTCCAGCCGCTCGTTGGCGGCCTGCCGCAAGTCGCTGTCGAAGATGCCGCGGCGCCGGGAAATCAGTCCGCGCGGGCGGTGCGTTTGCGGGACTGAATCGAGCCGATCACCATCATGACGAACGCGGCGAGCATGAGCCCGGCCGCGCCCCATACGTAAGCCGAATGGGTCTCGTCGAAGAAGAGGATGCCCCAGCCGATACCGCCGACCACACCGATGATGTTCATGATCGAGAAGAGCGAGGCGCCCGCACGGCGCACGATTATGTAGAACATCGGCCACATGATGGCATTGATGACGACCGCCGCGACGAGCGAGAGGTCGCCGTCCAAGTCTGGTCCGGGGAAGAAGTAAAGCTGCCCGGTTGCCGGCAAGAAGGGGATGAGAAGCAGCGCGCCGGCGAACAGGTTGCCGATCGCAAGGCCGAGCGAGGACGACTCCGGCGGACGAAAGCGCTCGACGAACACGTTGAGCGCACCGAACCCGAAAGGAATCAGCAACGCGATCACAAACCAGACCGCCATGCTGGGCGCCGGCAGGCTTTCGCCCGGAATGACGATCAGCAGGACTCCTGCGATGGCGGTCAACAGGCCTGCCGCGCTGAAGAGGCGAAAGCGGTCGAGCCGGAATATGACGGCGAGCGCATAGGTGAAGACCGGAGTCAGCGTGAGCAGAAGCACAGTGACACCGGAGGGCAGCTTGGTCGCGACGAAGGCGAGCAGCGCGAACGGAAAGGCGAAACCCAAGGCGGCGCTGACGAAATAGAGTCTGATGTGCGGCCATGTGAGCTGCGGCAGCTCACGCCGCATCAATGCCGGCACCAGCAGGATCAACCCGGCGCCGAACGCGTACCAGAACACGTAGGCGAAATTAGGGAACCCGGCGTCGCCCGCGATCTTGTTGACCGGGATCAGCAGGCTGAAGTTGATGCCGGCGATAAGAAGGAGGACGAGCGTAAGAGCCATGATGGGCGTCAGGCTGCAGTACGGCTGTGCCCGCGCCCTGGGCCGGCCTCGATCAGGTTCAGCACCACCTCGGCGGCACGCTCGCTCGGCGGCGGACCGCCGCGCCCGAGCCGGGTCGCGATCTCGCGAAAGCTTTCGATCTGCTCGCGCCGGCGGTCGGCATCCCGCAGCAGCTCCTCGACCACGGGAACCAGGCGCCGGGGGGAACATTCGTGCTGCACGAACTCAGGCGCTGCCCGGCGGTCGGCGATGATGTTGGGCATCGCGATGTGCGGCACGAGGAGTATGCGCCGCGCGATCGCTGCGGTGAGCGGGTTCGCCCGGTAACAGACGACCATGGGAACGGCCGCCAGCGCGAGCTCCAGCGTCGCCATGCCGGAGGCGGTGAGCGCCACGTCACTCGCGGCGAAGGCGGCATACTTGTCGGCCTTGCCCTCCACCACTGTCACGGGCGCGGCCCATGATGCGGTCTTGTCGGCAACGGTCGCGCGGTTCTGCGGCAGTGTCGGCACAAGGATGCGGAGACCCTCGATGCGGCGTGCGAGCACGCGCACCGTCTTGCCGAACACCGGCTCGTGCCGGCGCAGCTCGCTCGCCCGGCTGCCCGGTAGGGCGGCGAGCACGGGTTGGTCGGGCACGAGGCCGTGGCGCCTGCGGAATTCGGGCCCATCTGCGCTCTTGATGGGTTCCTCCAGCAGGGGGTGGCCGACGAAGCTCGCGTCCAGGCCCACGGCCTCGAAATAGGGCGGCTCGAACGGAAACAGGCAGAGCACATGGTCGAGAAAACGTGCGATCTCGGCCGCGCGCCCCGGTCGGTAGGCCCAGACGGTCGGCGCCACGTAGTGAACCAGGGGAAAGCCCGCACCCTTCAGCATGCGCGCGACGCGGAGCGCGAAGCCCGGCACGTCGACCGAGACGAAGGCCGCCGGCCGCAACCGGCGGGCGGTGCGTGCCGTGGTCCGCATGCGTCCGAGCAGCCGCTTCATGTGGGGGACGACTTCCAGAAGCCCCATCAACGACAGCTCGGAGTACGGAAAGAGGCTATCCAGCCCCTGCTCGGCCATGAGAGGGCCGCCGACGCCGGCGAACTGGACGCGATTGCCCGTGCGTCGCTTGAGCGCCGCCATCAGGCGGGAGGCGATGAGGTCGCCGGACGGCTCGCCGGCGATCAGGAAGATCAGCGGCGCATCGCGATCCATTCGGGCCGTCAGCTCACGCCGACCATGAACACGCCGTGTTCGTCGGCCCGCGCGACCGCCTGGGCGCGCTCCAGGATCAGCGTCTGGCCGGCCTCGACAGCGACGCCCCGGAAGCCGGCTTCGACGAGCCTCTCGATCGTGGCCGCCCCGATCGTCGGCAGATCGGCCCGGCGCTCCTGACCTGGCTTCTTCATCTTGACCAGCACAGCACCCGGCCCCGCCTCCTGAAGCGCGGCACAGCGTTCGATCAGCCCGTCCGTTCCTTCGACGCCTTCGACGCCGAGCACCCGACCGGCCTGCACCACGACGGCCTGCCCGATATCCTGCGCACCGAGCGCACGCGCTGCCTCGATGCCGATGGCGATGTCGCGCTCGGCGTCTTCGTCGGGTGAACGCTGGCCGATCGCCCCAGGCGGCGCGCAAAGCGTTGCAATCAGGTCGTCGGCGCCGATTACGGTAAAGCCCTCCGACTCGAGTTCGGCGATCACCAGCGAGAGGAGCGCGTCGTCACCCTTGGCCCGCGCACGTGCGATGCGCCCCAGGACGCGCATGCCGCGCAGGTCGACCTTGATGGAGGAGAGCGACGGCCGGCGGATCGAGCCGGCGAGCACCACCTCGCGGCAATCCGTCTGCCGCAGAGACTTGAGCAGCGCGCCCACCGCGCCAAGCCCGATCCAGCGGTGAGGGAAACCAGCGCAGGTCGCGGGGTCAGTTTCCCCCTCAAAGGCGATTATCAGGACTTCGCGGCCTTCCCCCTCGCACGCCCGTGCAATGAGTCCCGGCAGCGGCCCGCCCCCCGCAATGATGCCGAGCCTACTCGCCGCCATCGTCCCGTGGCTGGCAGATCGACCGCTCGCGATCGATCTTCATGAAATCGACGATGTCCATGACCGGCTCGTTGTCGTGGAACAGATCGGCGACATCCGCGAGGCGCTCGGACATGGTGCCCTCCTCCGCGAACAGCAAGCGGAAGGCCCGTCTGAGATCGTGGACGATGTCGCGGCTGAAGCCCCGGCGCTTGAGCCCGATCAGGTTGAGCCCGGTCAGCCGGGCGCGATCGCCCATGGCCGAGCCGTAGGGAATAATGTCGTGCTCGACCCCGGACATGCCGCCGACGATCGCGTGGCGCCCGATGCGAACGAACTGATGAATGCCGGAAAGGCCACCGATGATGGCCCAGTCGCCCGCCGTAACGTGGCCGCCCAGCGTCGCGTTGTTGGCCATGACGACATGGTCGCCGACGATGCAGTCGTGAGCGACATGAGTCGCGATCATGAACAGGCAGTGGCTGCCGACGCGCGTGAGCATGCGGCCATGGGGCGTCCCCGGGTTCATGGTCACGTGCTCGCGGATGACGTTGTCTGCGCCGATTTCGAGGCGCGATGGCTCGCCTCGGTACTTGGTGTCCTGGGGTGGGTGGCCGATTGAAGCGAAGGGATAGATGCTGGTGCGCGGCCCGATCGTCGTACGCCCGGCGACGACGGCGTGAGAGATCAGCTGGACCTCGTCTCCCAGGACGACATTGGCCCCCACGATGCAGTAGGGGCCGATGCTGACGCCGTCGCCGAGCTCGGCGCCCGGCTCGACGATCGCGGTTGGGTGGATGTCCGTCACGTCAGGTGTCTTCCAGAATCATTGCGGAGTACGTCGCTTCCGCGACCGCCTGGCCGTCGACTTCGGCCCTGGCTTCGAACTTCCATACATTCCGGCGACGGTGCTTCTTGATCACGTGGATGAAGAGCTGATCGCCCGGCACAACGGGCCGTCGGAAGCGGCAGTGTTCCACCGACATGAAGTAGACCAGCTTGCCGGCCATTGCGGGGCCGAGAGTGGCCACCACGAGCACGGCCGCGCTTTGCGCCATCGATTCGATGATCAGCACACCCGGCATGACCGGCATACGTGGAAAGTGCCCGTGAAAGTAGGACTCGTTGATTGACACGTTCTTGATGCCAACGGCACTCACGTCGGGGATCACGTCGATCATGCGATCGATCATGAGGAACGGGTATCGGTGGGGGATCGCATGGAGGATCTCCTCGATATCCATGCGCTCCACCGTCTGCTTCGGTGCCGCTTCGTTCATTCCGGGGCCGCCTTGCCTCTTGCCAGCCGTGCCAGATGCGCGCTTTGGCGGTGCCATTGCCGGATCGGGACGGCAGGCGTGCCGCCGTAGGTCCCGCCCGGCTCGATATCGCGGGTGACGCCGGCCTGGCCGGCAAGCCGGACGCCGTCGCCGACCGTGCGGTGATCCGCCACACCCACCTGGCCCGCAAGCTGAACGAATTCGCCGACCCTGGCGCTGCCCGCGACCGCGCTCTGGGCCGCAATCACGCTGCCCCGCCCGATGCGAACGTTGTGGGCGATCTGCACCAGATTATCGATCCGGCAACCCTGGGCGATCACGGTGTCGGAGCCGGAGCCGCGGTCGATCGTGGTGTTGGCGCCGATCTCGACATCATCCTCGATCAGAACACGACCGAGCTGCGGGATGTTCACGTGGCCGTCGCGGTCGATCGCGAAGCCGAACCCTTCCTGACCGATCCTCACTCCGGGGAAGATCGACACCCGTGCGCCGATCAGACAGTGGCTGAGAGAGGCGCAGGCTCCGACCCGCGTGTCTTCGCCGATCTCGACGCCAGGCCCGATCGTGACGTTGGCTCCGATCAGGCAGCGGGCACCGATGCGCACGTCAGCCTCGATGACGGCACCGGCTTCGACCCGGCACCCTTCGGCGAGCACTGCCGTCGGGTGGATCACCGCGGCGGGGTGTGATCCCGGCTCGGGCGCCGGAACCGGATGAAACAACTGGGCGGCCAGGGCGAAGGACCTGTAAGGATTATCGCTGGTCAGAACCGCCACGTCCGCCGGCGCGCGGTGTGCCAGCTTGGCTGGCGCGATACAGGCGCCTGCGCGGCAGGTGGCAAACGCGTCGACATACTTTAAGCTGGCGAGGAAGCTAACGTGCTCCGGCGTGGCGTGACTGAGGGGTGCCACGTCCGAAATTCGCCTGTCCGGGTCGGCACCCGAGGCGAGCTCTGCCCCCGCAGCCTCGGCAATTTCGGCCAGCGTGAACGGCCCCGCCACAGCGAAGAAGCGCGGGTCGGGCATCAGTTCTCGTCGAACGTCAGCGGAATCTCGGGAAACGCTTCGTTCAACCGCTCGATCACCGGGTCGGTCAGATTGAACTCGGCGACGGCGAATATCGACGTGTGAACCGGCAGAACGATGTCGATTCCCTGCTCGGTCGCGACTTCCGAGACGACGAGGTCGAGGGCCTCCCGGAACCGGCTCTCACCCTGAGCCACCGCACGTTGCAGGATTTGGCCATGGTCCTTTGCCCTTTGATCGGCCGCCGCCACCTCCGCATTGAAAGCCCGCTGACGTTCCTCGAGAGCTGCGGGCGCAAGCAGCGTCTCCTGCCGTATGAGCTCGTCACGGATTCCCCGCAGCCGCTCCGACTCGCGCTGCGCTTCCTGAGCGTAGGTGTTGCGCTGCGCTTCGCCTTGGGCGCGGATCGAATGAACTGCCGTCGTCTCGCCAAGAATTCGTGCCATCTCGATGACGGCGACGCGAGTCCCGTGTTCTTCTGCCCATACGTTCTTGGCGCCGCCTGCCGCGCAAGCAACGGCCAGCACGAGTACCAGCCAGAGTCGCGTCCATCCGCGCATTGCTAAAACCTCGTTCCGAAGCTGAAGCGGAAGTCCTCGGTCCGATCAAAATCTTCTTTGATCAAGGCGCGAGAGAAGTCGAGCCGGATCGGACCGATCGGCGAGCGGAAGTTTATGCCGACACCGACTGAAAGCCTCGGCGAAGCCTCGTCCAGAAGGTCCGGCCCCGTAGCGTCGATATCGGTAAGGCTGCCAGCGTCGGCGAAGACAGCGCCCCGCAGGTTGAGCTCATCGCCCACGCCAAGCGGAAAGCCCAGTTCGCCCGACAACGAATAGAACAGATTGCCGCCCAGCGCATCGTCGGTCCTGGCATCGCGTGGACCCACGCCACTCGGCTCGAAGCCCCGGAGGCGTCGGCCGCCGAGGAAGAACCGGTCGACGATTCCCACATCGTCGTCAATGCCGGCAATATGGCCGGCGCGCGCAATTCCGCTCAAGACCCAGCCATCCGCTATCGAGTAGAAGTGGCCGTAAGTAAGGGTGTGCTTGAGGTATCGGCTATCGCCACCGAGCCCTGCCAGTTCCTGCCCGAAACGCGCAAAAAAGCCGTCGGTCGGGTCGATGCGGTTATCGCGGATATCGTAGCTGAGCGTGTGAGAGACCGCCGACGTGGTCGTCTCACCCTCCTGATCCGCGATGTACTGCGACGTGTCGGCCGCGACACTGCCGACGTCGTCGTTCTTGAGTGTGTAGGAGACGGAATGCCGGAAGTGCTCCGAGAGCGGGTAACCGACCCGCACCACGAAGCCAACGGTCGCGCGATCGAACGAGCTCTCTTCCTGCAGATCGATCGTCCTTTGGAATATGTCGAACCCGGCAGCGACGTCTCGGTCCAAGAAATAGGGCTCGGTGAAGCTGAGGTCGATCTCCTGGCGGCGGGCGGAGACCGTGAGCGCGAGCCTGAGATCCTGCCCCCGACCGAGAAGGTTACGCTCCCGGATGGCGATGTCGCCAAGGACGCCGTCTGCCGACGAGACGCCGGCGCCGAAACTGAGCTCGCCGGTGGGGACTTCAGCGACCTCCACCGTGACGATCGAACGATCTGGGGCCGACCCTTCGCTGGTGCTGATATCGACCTTGCTGAAATAACCGAGGTTCCTGATCCGCTGCCGCGAGCGGCGAATCAGGGCCGTGCTGAAGGCGTCGCCTTCCGCCAGGCGGAACTCGCGGCGGATCACCTCGTCGAGCGTGCGGGCATTTCCTACGATGTCGATGCGCTCGACGTAGACCCGTGGCCCCTCGTCGATCTCGAAGGTCACGTCGACCGACGTGGTCTCGCGGTCCCGGTCGACGCGGGGCTGGACGTCGACGAAGGCGTAACCGAGGCTGCCGATGACCTCCGTGAGCGCGACCAGCGATTCCTCGACCTGTTCCGCGTCGTACCAATCGCCCGCTTCGATTTCGATGACGGGGAGAAGATCCTCCGGCGTGAGGTCGCGCAGCCGGCTATCGATGTCCAAAGCAGCGACCCGATAGCGCTCTCCCTCTTCTATCGAAAACGTAATGATGAAGTCGTTACGGTCCGGCGTCAGCTCCGCGACGGCCGAAATCACCCGAAAATCGACGTAGCCGTTGGCGAGGTAGAACCGGCGGAGCAGCTCACGGTCGAAGGTAAGCCGGTCGGGATCGTAGGTGTCGGCGCTCGTGGCAAAGCGATACCACGCGTTCTCGACGGTTTGGATGACGTCCCTGAGCGCGCTATCGCTGAAGTGCGTGTTGCCGATGAAGTTGATCCGCCGCACTTCCGTGACTGGTCCCTCGTTCACCTCGAAAACGAGATCGACCCGGTTCTGCGGAAGCTGGACGACCTTTGGCTCGATGGAGGCGGCGAACCGCCCGCTGCGCCGATAGATCTCCGTCAGCCGCTGCAGGTCCGCCTGCACCCGTGGCCGGGTATAGACCACGCGCGGTTGGAGCTGGATCTCGGCCTCCAGCTCGTCGTCATCAATCGCGTCGTTACCCTCGAAGACGACGCGGTTGATGATCGGGTTCTCGACCACGCTGACGATCAGGGCGTTTCCTTCCCGCCGAATCGCCACGTCGGCGAACAGTCCGGACTCGAACAGGGCCTTGAGAGACTCGTTGACTGCGTCGGCATCGAATTGATCACCCGGGCCGACCGACACATAGGACCGCACGGTGTCCGCTTCGATGCGCTCGTTGCCCTCGACGAGCACGGACCCGATCATCCGCTCCTGCGCCGCGGCGGCGCTCATCCAAACACCGAGGACGATCGCCGCCAGCCAGACGACGTGACGCAGCCGGCTCCGTGCACTTGCCGTCGCCGCTCCGCTCATCTGATTTGCTCGCCGGGTCATGAGGTCAGGCCGATGATGTCCTTCGTTGTTACCCATACCATCAAGGCGATAACGAGCGTTAGCCCGACGGTCGTGCCGATTTGCTGAAGCCGGGCGTTCAGCGGCCGCCGGAAGAGCGCCTCCAGGCCGTTGTATAGCAGGTGTCCACCATCAAGCGGTGGGATCGGAAACAGATTGATCAGGCCGAGAGCGATGGAGATGAGCGCGGCGAACTCCACGAAGCCAGCGACCCCGCGCTCGAGCACGCTCCGTGACATGACGGCGATGCCCACCGGACCGCTCAATTGCTCGGTGGAGCGGGTGCCGGCGATCATCTGGCCGACCGCGCGGAGATTGGCGGCGCCCAGGGCATACGTATGTTCGATGCCGGCCCAAATCGACTCGCCGATCCCGAGATTGCGGTACGCCGACTGATCTTGTGGGTAAACGCCAATTCGCCCCGTCCCATTCATGTCGTCAGGCGTGACCGTCAGCGTCTCCTCGCGCCCGCTCCGTTCAACGACGAAGCTGAGCGGCACGCCCGCACTTCGTTCCACGATCATGCGGAGGTGATCGAAGCTCTCGATCGCCACGTCTCCGATGCGGATGATGTCATCGCCCGGTTGGAGGCCGCCCCGCTCGGCCGGGCTGCCCGCAACTGTTTGCGCGACGGAGGCAGGCGTAAACGGCCTCACGCCGATATCGCCCAGCTGCTGCGGCCGGTCGAAGGCGTCCAGCACCTCGATGATCTCCGGCTTCACCGTGAATTCGAGCTCAGCGCCACCGCGCTCGATCGCGAGCGTGATCGGCTCGCCCAGATTCTGGAGCAGGACAAACTCCAGCTCCTCGAACCGCTCGACGCGGCTGCCGTTGAGCTCGACCAGCCTGTCACCCGGTTCAAGTCCGGCGACAGCCGCCGGACTGCCTGCGCGTACGGTGCCGATCTCCACCGGTGTGTAGCGCTGACCGACGACGATGAAGAATACGGCGAAGATCGCCGCCGCCAACAAGAGGTTGGCGGCGGGGCCAGCGAATGCGATGGCCGAGCGCCGGCCCACCGACTTGGCGAAGAATGAATCTGACGGAGGCGGCCCGTCGTCGTCCTTGGCGGACGTGCTGGCAACGTCGGCGTCGCCATGGAACTTGACGTAGCCGCCGAGCGGTAGCGCACAGAGCTTCCAGCGCGTCCCGTGACGGTCGTCGATACCGACGAGCTCGGGCCCGAAGCCGACCGCGAACACCTCCACGCGCACGCCGTTGATCCGGGCCACGAGGTAATGGCCAAGCTCGTGGATGAACACGACAGGCGTGATCACCGCGAGAAACGGCCAAATATAGTTTAGTTTATCGACAAGCAGGTCCATGGTGGCAGACGAGTGGTTATGATTGAACGAAGGCGCAAGGCCGAGCTACGCCGGGCAATCGAACTGGAGGGGCGATCGCGGCGCCGCGCGGGATTATACATGACCGCGCCGCCCGCGCCCCGCAATTCCCTGTGAGCGTGCGGGCGCTCGCCAAATGGGGGCACGTTGCAACGCGATGGGACCCGGCTCGGCGCACGGATTGCGTTACGGCGAGGGACGGCCCAGGGCAGCCTGCGGCCCGCGCCGGCAACGATGAACGCGCCTGAAGCGAGGCCGGAGCTCGTCGACCGACGGGCTCTCGCAGGGGCGATCGCCGGGCTCGGGCGAGACGACCGAACGGGCGTCCTCGAAGTCCTGCGGCGTGCCCGCGACGACGGCCGCCGGGAGCTTTGCCGGCGCCTCGATGCGGGGGCGTCGGGCGCCCAGATCGTCGCGGCTCAAACCTCAATGATCGACCTTCTGCTCCGCGTGGAGCTCGATCGCGCGGCACGCACGATTTACCCCGAGCCGAATCCGACCACCGCCAACCGTCTCTCGTTGGTGGCGGTCGGCGGCTACGGCCGGGGCGATCTGTCGCCCCATTCCGATATCGATATCCTCTTCCTGCATCCATACAAGCTGACCGGGCGCGGCGAGCAGATCATCGAGCATCTGCTCTACATGATGTGGGACTTGGGGCTCTCCGTCGGCCATGCAACCCGCTCGGTCGCCGATTGTTTGCGGCGCGCACGGGAAGACATGACGATCCGCACCTCGGTGCTCGAATCGCGCCACGTGTGGGGCGATCAGGCGCTCTACGACGCCTTCCGCCGGCGTTTTCTCGATGAGCTGGTACCTGGCACCGAGGCCGAGTTCGTTGCCGCCAAGCTGCGCGAGCGCGACGAGCGCCACCTGCGCGCGGGCGGTTCCCGCTATCTGTTGGAGCCCAACGTGAAGGACGGCAAGGGCGGCCTGCGCGACCTCCACGTGCTGTTCTGGATCGCCAAGTATCTCTTCCGCGTCGAGCGTTTTGGCGAGCTCGTCGAACGCGGCGTGCTCAATCAGTACGAGTACGACCGCTTCGCACGGGCGGAAGACTTCCTCTGGCGGGTCCGCGCTCACCTCCACATCGTCTGCGACCGCGCCGAGGACCGCCTCACCTTCGACCGGCAGCCCGAGATCGCAGTGCGCATGGGCTACGGGCCGCGCCGCGGCAATCTCGCCGTCGAGCGGTTCATGAAGCACTATTTTCTGGCCGCGAAGGAGGTGGGGGAGCTCACGCGAGTCTTCTGCGCGGTGCTGGAGGCAGAGCGGCTCCACAGCGCTCCGGTCCACCGTTCCGGGACGGTGACAGGCCCGGCTCGCGACGGGATGTTCGTCTCCGGCGGGCGCATCGCGGCGGTCAGCGAGGACACCTTCATCGAGTGCCCGGTGCGCCTCGTGACGATCTTTCGTCGTGCCCAGATCGAAGGCCGCGACATCCATCCCGCCACTGCGCGCTTGATCCACCAGGGCCACGGTCTGATCACCGCGGCGGTGTGCGACGACCCGGAGGCCAACCGAGCCTTCCGCGCGATCCTCACCGACAGGCGCAACCCCGAAAAGATTCTTCGGATGATGAACGAGGCCGGCGTGATGGGGCAGTTCCTGCCGGACTTCGGCCGCGTCGTCGCGCAGACCCAGCTCGATCTCTATCACGTCTACACGGTCGACGAGCACAGCATTCGGGCCATCGGAGTGCTCGCCGCGATCGAAAGAGGCGACTATGCCGACGAGCTGCCGCTCGCCAGCACACTGATTCACCAGTTGCGGATGCGCGATGTGCTCTATCTCGCGCTGCTCCTGCACGATGTCGCGAAGGGGCGGGGTGGCGACCATTCGGAGATCGGCGCCGGTATCGCGCGCGAGGTCGCAAATCGGCTGCAATTCGCGCCGGATGAGGTCGAGACCGTCGCCTGGCTCGTCCGCTGGCATCTCCTGTTCAGCATGACCGCGTTCAAGCGCGACCCCAACGATCCGCACACCGTCGACGATTTCGTCGGCCGGGTCCGTTCGCTCGAGCGCCTGCGGCTCCTTCTGGTGCTGACCGCCGCCGACATTACCGCCGTGGGGCCAGGGCGCATGACCGCCTGGAAGGCGTCGCTGCTACGCATGCTCTACCACCGGGCCGAGGCAGTGCTGGCTGGCGGACGCGAGGCCGAGGACCGGGATGCACGGGTCGCCGGGGCCCGGCAGAAGCTGCGCGCGCGTCTCGCGGACTGGGCCGAGGCCGACGTCGCGCACTTCGAGAAGAGGCTCCCCATCACCTACTGGCTCTCCACCGACAGCGGAATGCAGGAACGCCACGCCCGCTTCGTGCAGGGCGGAGGCAGGGGACCGCTGGTCGAGACCCGCATCGACCGGGCCAGGGACGCGACGGAGATGACGCTCTACACGCCCGACTACATCGGCCTCTTCGCCGCCATTGCCGGCGCGGTCGCCACGTCCGGCGCAAGCATCGTCGACGCCCGCGTCTACACCACCAACGACGGGATGGCCATCGACACGATCTGGATTCAGGCCGCCAGCGGTGGCGCTCTCCGCGACGAGGCGCACCTGGAGCGGCTCGAGAACAGTGTGGTCCGCGCGCTCTCCAACGATGACGCGAGCGCTGGACGCGCGGATGAGGCGGCCATCGTGGCTGCGCCTCCGCCGGCGCGCTCCGCCCCGATCGCGCTCGAGCCGCATGTTCTCGTCGATAACGGCGCGAGCCGCGGTTATACGGTGATCGAGGTGAGCGCGCGCGACAGGCCGGGGCTTCTCTACGACATCACGCGGACGCTCAGCGGCTGCGGCGTCTCGATCGGCTCGGCGCACATCTCGACAGTGGGCTCCCGCGCCGTCGATGTCTTCTATGTGCGGGACCGCTTCGGCTTGAAGCTCTCCCGCGAGCCGCAGATCACGCAGGTGCAGAGCCGCTTGACCGAATTGCTCGGACGAGAGCTGGATGACGCGCCGCCCCGCCGAGCGGCCGTCTAAGCCGCCGGCCCTCTACCGGCCACCCGTGTAACCGATGGCACTCGCCCGCTGGGCCGCGACGGTCGGCGGCTACACCATGGGCTCGCGCGTTCTCGGGTTCCTGCGCGACATCCTGATTGCGTCGGTCCTCGGTGCGGGCCCGGTGGCCGACGCCTTCTTCGTCGCCTTCAAGCTGCCCAACTTCCTGCGGCGGTTGTTTGCGGAAGGCGCGTTCAACGCGGCCTTCGTGCCGCTCTTCGCCGGCACGCTGGAGCGCGACGGGCGCGAGGCGGCTAAGTCGTTCGCGGAGGACGTACTGACGGTCCTGCTGTGGACGCTGCTGGTGCTCGTCATCGCAGCCCAAGTCGTGATGCCGTGGCTCGTGCAAGTGCTGGCGCCGGGCTTCGCCGACGAGCCCGGCAAGCTCGATCTGACCGTGCAGCTCACGCGGCTCACGTTTCCCTACATCCTCCTGATTTCCCTCGTCTCTCTCCTCGGTGGGGTGCTGAACTCGCTCTATCGCTTCGCTGCGGTGGCGGCGACGCCGATCCTGCTCAATCTCTGCCTGATCGGGGCCCTGCTCGGGCTCGCGCGCTGGACCGAGACGCCGGGGCATGCGCTGGCGGTCGGCGTCACGGTCGGCGGGATCATTCAGTTCGTCTGGTTGATCGTCGCCGCCCGGCGCGCAGGCATGTCGCTCCGCCTGCGCTGGCCCCGACTCACGCCGGGGGTCAGGCGCCTGCTGATCCTCGCCGCACCGGCGGCGCTCGGCGCCGGTGTCGCCCAGATCAATCTCGTCGTCGACATCATCATCGCGTCGCTGCTGCCGCCGGGCTCGGTGTCCTTTCTCTATTACGCCGACCGCGTGAATCAGCTTCCCCTCGGCGTCGTCGGCGTCGCCGTGGGAACGGCGCTGCTGCCGCTGCTCAGCCGGCAGCTCCGCGCGGGCGATGCCGATGATGCGGCGAACAGCCTCAACCGGGCGATCGAGATGGCGCTGCTGCTGGCGATCCCGGCGGCGGTCGCGCTCGTCGTCATCGCGAGCCCCGTGATCGCGGTCCTGTTCGAGCGCGGCGCCTTCGGCGTGGCGGAGAGCGATGCCACGGCCGGGGCGTTGATCGCCTACGCCGCGGGGTTGCCCGCGTTCGTGCTGATCAAGGTTCTGGTACCCGGCTATTTCGCGCGTCAGGACACCAGGACGCCGGTGCGCATCGCGGTGCTCTGCCTCGTCGTGAATGTCGCGCTGAACCTCGCGCTCATGGGGCCGCTCGCCCATGTCGGGATCGCGCTGGCGACCACGCTCGCCGGCTGGCTCAATGTCGGCCTGCTGGCTGCCGGCCTCGCCCGGCGCGGCTACCTGAAGCCGGACCGCAGGCTGAGGCGCCGGCTGCCGCGCATGATCGCGGCCTCGGCGGGCATGGCGGTCGTACTCTGGGCGCTCGCGCTTGCCCTGGAGATGGCTCTCGAGACGGGGGGCATGCGCATTGCGGCGCTCGCCGCTCTCGTCGCCGCCGGCCTCGTCGCCTATGGTGCTCTCGCCATCGTCTCGGGCGTCGTATCGGTGGGCGAAGTGCGCGCGCTCCTGGCCCGGCGGCAAGGCCAAGACCCAGGCCACGACCGAGGCCGAGGTTGACGGCGCCGCGAGAGGGCGCGATAAGGCGCGCCCCCGGCGGAGCGTTCCTGACATGAAGCGGGTCTTTTCCGGCGTACAGCCGACCGGCAATCTGCACCTCGGCAACTACCTCGGCGCGATCAAGAACTGGGTCGCGATGCAGCGCGAGTACGACTGCATTTATTGCATCGTCGATCTGCACGCGATCACGGTGCCGCAGGATCCCGAAGAGCTCACGAACAACACGCGCGAGGTCACCGCCGGACTGATCGCCGCCGGGCTCGACCCCAAGGCCTGCATCATCTTCAACCAGAGCCGCGTGACGGGACATGCGGAGCTCGCCTGGATCCTCAACTGCTTCACCCCGCTCGGCTGGCTCAATCGCATGACCCAGTTCAAGGAGAAGGCGGGGAAGAAGCGGGACAGCGCGCTCCTCGGCCTCTACGCCTACCCGGTGCTGATGGCGGCCGACATCCTGCTCTACCACGCGACGGCGGTGCCGGTGGGCGAGGACCAGAAGCAGCACCTGGAGCTCTCCCGCGACATCGCCAGCGCCTTCAACCGCGCCTACGACCGGGAATTCTTCCCCCTGCCCGAGCCGATGATCTTCGGCGCTGCGACGCGGGTGATGAGCCTGCGAGACGGCCGCAAGAAGATGAGCAAGTCGGACGGTTCAGACTACGCGCGGATCAATCTGACCGACGATGCCGACACGATCGCGCTCAAGATCAAACGCGCCAAGACCGATTCAGAGCCCGGTTTGGCCCACAACCTCGAGCGCCGGCCCGAGGCCTCGAACCTGCTGAGCATCTACGCCGCGCTCGTCGACGAGCCGATTGAGAGGGTTGCCGCCGAGCATTCCCTGATGGGCTTTTCCGACTTCAAGAGCAAGCTCGCCGATCTTGCGATCGAGACGCTCGGCCCGCTCGCCGCACGCATGCGCGAGCTGTTGGCGGACCCCGGCTACATCGACGAGGTGCTGGCCGATGGTGCCGCTCGCGCCCGGCACATCGCCGACGCCAACCTCGCCGAAGTGCGGCGCATCATGGGGCTGCTCGACACCTGAGCAGCGCCGGGCCGCGCTCTGCGGCCCGATTCGGCGAAAAAACTGTACGATTACAGACTTTTCGCTTGCGCAACCTGAGTGTGAGGCGCATGTAAAGCGCGCATCCCCACACGCACCACGCTGTTTTTCCGATGGAGATCTATCTCCCAGTCGCCGAGCTTTCAGCCAATGCGCTGATTCTGCTCGTGCTCGGTGGCGGGGTCGGCTTGCTGTCGGGCATGTTCGGCGTGGGCGGCGGCTTTCTGATGACGCCGCTCCTGATCTTTCTCGGAGTCACGCCCTCTGTCGCTGTCGGCACCGGCACCAACCTGATCATCGCCTCATCGGTCTCCGGCACCATGGCGCACTGGCGCCGCGGCAATGTCGATTTTCTGATTGGCGCGCTGATCTCCTGCGGCGGCGCGGGCGGCGCATGGCTCGGCGTCTACATATTCAAGCTGCTGCGCGATGCCGGCCAGATCGACCTGGTGGTGTCGCTTGCCTATGTCGTGTTTCTCGGGGTGGTCGGCTGCCTGATGGCGGTCGAGAGCGTGAGGGCAACGGTGCGGCGCCAGCGCACGGCGCGTCGCAAGGCCCACGTCCACACGTGGATTCACGGGCTGCCGCTCAGGCTCCGCTTCCGCCGCTCCCGCCTCTACGTCAGCGCGATCCCGCCGTTCATGCTCGGCTTTCTCATGGGCATTCTCGCCTCCATCATGGGCGTGGGCGGCGGGTTCTTCATGGTGCCGGCGATGATCTACCTCATCGGCATGCCGACTTCGGTGGTGGTCGGCACATCGCTGCTCGGCATCATCGTAATCAGCTCGGTTTCCTGCTTTGCCCACGCCATCAACAACAACAACGTCGACATCATCCTCGGCCTTCTGCTGGCGGTCGGCGCCGTCATCGGCGCCCAGTACGGCACGCGGATCGGCGGGCGCATCCGGGCGGAGCATCTCAGGGGCCTGCTCGCGCTCATGGTGCTCGCGGTCGGCGGACGGCTGGCTTATTCGCTGGTCGTGATGCCGGACGACCCGTTCGCGGTCGCGCCCCTGTGGGGGAACTGATGCGGCGCGGGCTCCAACTGCTCGGGATGGCGGTTGTCGCCGCAGCGATTGCGATGCCGGCGGCCAGCCGCGCGGTCGCGCAGGAGCATGACGAGCCCTTGCTGATCGCGCTCTCGACCCAGCGCATCGAGATCGATTCGAACTTCGCCGGCACCTCGATCCTGCTCTTCGGCGCGACCGACATGGCGGGCGATGTCGTGGTCTCCGTGCGCGGGCCCGAAGAGCCGGTGGTGGTGCGCCGCAAGCTGCGGTCGGTCGGCATCTGGGTCAACCAGGAAGCGATCGCCTTCCGCAACGTGCCCGGCTACTACTTCGTCGCAACATCGAGTCCACTCGAAGAGATCGCCCCGGTCGAGCTGCTGGACCGCAAGCAGCTCGGC
>MKWU01003157.1_pt1 | contig 22488 bp, 17 predicted proteins | sample 809101 | NCBI WGS metagenome assembly MKWU01 (sample SAMN05860141, study PRJNA318959) | sponge metagenome | host: Aplysina aerophoba | place: Slovenia: Piran, Adriatic Sea, Gulf of Piran | collected 2013-05-07 | reverse complement strand
AGCCAGGACGACCTTGCGGCGGGGATCGCCCGCCTCAGGGAAGCCGTGCGGGCGCGCAGCATCCCGCCCGAGGCGCTCCGCGGACAGACCATCACGCTGTCGAACTTCGGCTCGGTCGGCGGCCGGCACGCGGCGCTGGTCGTGGTGCCGCCGCAGGTCGCGATCCTGGGAGCCGGCCGGCTCGCGCCGCGCGTCGTCGCCGTCGGCTCCGAGCCGCGCGTGCATCGCGTGCTTCCGTTGTCGCTCACCTTCGACCACCGTGCCGTGACCGGCGCAGAGGCGGCGCGCTTCCTGCGCGCGGTCGTCGCGGACCTCGAAGCAGCCGCGTAGGCCGGGCCGAGGCAAGCGCCGGGCGCGCGCCGTCCGCCGCCGTCCGCCGCCTTCTCACCTCCGCGACCGGCAGTCGGGAGAGAGATGCCGAGCGCCCTGTCGTCGCCGCCTCCGCGGCCCGGCCGATGCGCGGAGCGTCGTCGTCTTGCGACTCCTCCTGCCCCGAGCGGCGCCGGAACGGTGTCCGGCGGCTCCTATAATCCGCTCATGTGGATACCCGGGCCCCCATCGCGCCCCGTGGTCGTGGCCGTGGTGCTCGTGCTCCTGGGCGGGGTGCTGCCGTCCGCGCAGCCCCTCGACCCCGAGACGGTCGCCGCCATCCGGGAGGAGGGGTTCGAGCGCTCGCAGGTGATGGACCTCGTCGGTTGGCTCAGCGATGTCTACGGCCCGCGCGTCACCGGAACGCCCGCCATCGAGGAGGCGGGGGAGTGGGCGGCGGACCGGCTGCGCGGCTGGGGCGTGGAGAACGTCCGCAAGGAGCGCTTCGCCTTCGGCCGGGGCTGGTCGCTGGTCCGCTTCCACGTCCACATGGTCGAGCCGCGGGCGATGCCGATCATCGGCCACCCGCGCGCGTGGAGCCCGAGCACGGCCGGGACGGTCGAGGCCGAGGTGGTGCGCGTGGACATCCGCGCTCCCGAGGATCTCGATCGTTACCGGGGCACGCTCGCCGGCAAGATCGTCCTGCCGCAGCCGGCGCGCGCGGCGCCGCTCCTCGAGGGCGACGTCGTGCTGCGCATGGACGACGTGTTGCTGGAGGCCGCCGGCCGGCCGTCGCCCGCGGCGCGGCCGGCACGACGAGCCCGGCGCACGGCCCGACCCTCGCTTCGCGAGCTGACCGAAGCGTTCTACGTCGAGGAAGGAGTGGTGGCCGTCCTCGACCGGGGCAGCTCGGCCGTCGTCGTGTCCGGTGCGCCGAGCGGCAGCGATCTGGACTGGCCCACCCAGCGGACCGACGGCGGCACGGTGTTCCCCGGGCAGGGCGGCTCGCGCGACCCCCGCGCGCCGCGCGTCGTGCCGTCGGCCACCATCGCGGTCGAGCACTACAACCGCATGGTGCGCATCCTGGAACGGGGCCTCCCCGTGCGTGTGGAGCTGCACATCGCGGCGCGCTTCCACGACGAGGGCGCGCGACCGAACGGCTTCAACCTGCTGGGCGAGATCCCCGGCACCGACCGTGCGGACGAGGTCGTGCTGCTCGGGGCCCACTTCGACGCGACGCCCGGCGCGACCGGCGCCACGGACAACGCGGCCGGGGTGGCCGCGATGATGGAGGCGCTGCGCATCCTGCGCGCGGTCGGCGCGGCGCCGCGGCGGACGATTCGGATAGCGCTATGGGGCGGCGAGGAGCAGGGGCTCCTCGGCTCGCGTGCCTACGTGCGCGCTCACTACGGCGACCGCGACACGCGGCGTCTCCTCCCCGCTCACGAGGAGCTCTCGGCCTACTACAACCTCGACAACGGGGCGGGCCGCATCCGCGGCATCTGGCTGCAGGGGAACCGCCGCATCGCGCCGATCTTCGAGTCGTGGCTCGCGGAGCTGGCGGACCTCGGGGTGGCGACGATCGGGCGCCGATCGACGCGGGGCACCGACCACGTCGCCTTCGACGAGGTGGGGTTGCCGGCCTTCCAGTTCATGCAGGACCGCCTGGAATACAACTCGCGCACCCACCACTCCAACATGGACTTCTACGACCGCGTGCCTGCCGCCGACGTCACGCAGATGGCCGTCGTCGCGGCCGTGTTCGCCTACAACACGGCGATGCTCGACGAGCGGCTGCCGCGCAAGGCAGGCCGGTAGGCCCAGACTCCTCGGGGTTCGCATCCGCTTCATCGTAGCGCCTGCCGGCGGGCCGGGTTGGCTTGGCGTGCCGCCGGAGAGGGACTACGATGCAGGAATCCGGGGAGCGGCCTCCAGACGAACCACCGGCGGTTTGCGCCGTCGCCGCCAGGACCAAGAGGTATGTACATGAAGTCCCTTGCCAGGATTCTCCGACATGCGGTGGTGGCCGCCGGCCTGCTCATTCCCGCGGGGGCGTTCGCCCAGGCCGGGAGCGAAGCGGACGGGCCGGGGGCCGCCGAGCTCACCGTCTCGCCCGAGGAGATCACGGTGACGGCCGGCGAGACCGCCCGCATCCGCGCCACCGTGCTCGACGGCGACGGGAACGAGATGGAGGCTGAGGTGCTCTATCTGCCCCTCTACGGGCAGTACTGGAACCTGGAGGAACGCACCTGGGGCTTCAACCTCTTCACGGTGTCGCCCGACGGTCGCGTCGCGACGGTCCGTCCGGGCGAGTACGCCGTGCTGGTGCGGGTGGTGGGCAGGGCGAGCGATGCGTCGGCGGGGGACTCGGCTGTGGGCGGCTACCTGCAGCAGCGCGTTCCGCTGACCATCCTGCCGCGTCCGCCGGCGTCGATTGCGCTGAACGTCCCGGGGCCTCTGTATGCCGGCACCGAGGTGACGCTCGAGGCCACGCCCCTCGATGACGACGGAGCGTTCGCGGACGACGTCGAGGTCGAGTGGCGCACCTCGGATGCCTCGATCGCGTTGCCGATCGGGCAGCCGCCGGCCAACCAGCGGACCACCCGCCGCGGCGTGCTGGCGCTCGGCGCGCCGGGCACGGTCGCGATCACGGCGGCGGCCGGCGCGGCAACGGCCGAGATGACGCTCGACGTGGAGCCGAACCCGGCCGCCCGCATCACGTTGTCGCCCGATCGGAGCGCCGTCCGGACCGGTGACGTGACGCGCCTGGCCGTCGCGGTGACCGACGCCGAGGGGCAGGCGCTCGACGACGTCCCGGTCGCCTTCAGCGTATCGGCGATCACCGACGCGATGGCCAGCGGCGGCCCTTCCTCCGGTCTCGTCACGCAGGACGGCCGCTTCGTCGCCGACCTGCCCGGCGCCTACACCGTCGTGGCCCGCACCGGCTCGGTAACCGCGTCCGCCCTGATCCGCGTCGTCGAGCGCGGCGTGCGGCGGCCCATCGAGCTGGTCGGGCACGGCCGCGTGCAGGACCGCGCCACGACCGATCTCTGGGTGTGGGAGGCGCCCAACGGGCGCGACTACGCGATGACCGGCACGCACAGCGCGGGCGGCCACGCCTACGTCTGGGACGTGACCGACCCGGCGAACCTCGAGGTCGTCGACGTCGTGCGGGCGGACGCGCGCTCGGTGAACGACGTCAAGGTCTCCGAGGACGGAGCGACGGCGGTGATCTCCCGCGAGGGCGCCTCCAACCGCCGGAACGGGCTGGTCATCCTCGACGTGTCCGATCCGGCGGTCGGCGTACGGAAGGTCGCGGAGTACGACGACCGGCTCACGGGCGGCGTCCACAACACCTTCATTCACGACGGTCACGTGTACGCGCTCTCCGCCGCCCGGCGCTACGACATCATCAGCATCGAGGATCCGGCGGCCCCGCGGCGGGTCGGGAGCTTCGCGCTCGACAACCCGGCGCGCTCGATCCACGACGTCGTGGTCCGCGACGGCGTCGCGTACTCCGCGAACTGGACGGACGGGGTGGCGGTGGTCGACGTCGGCGGGGCCGGCCAGGGCGGGAGCCCGCAGGAGCCGAGGCTCATCGGTCAGTTCCCGTTCCCGACCGGCTGGAACCACACCGTCTACCCCTACCGGAGCGCGTCGACCGGCAAGTTCTACATCTTCGCCGGGGACGAAGCGGCGCGCAGCGGCCCCAACTACAGCCCGGAGTCGGCCGTCGGCACCGGCACGCCCGGCTACGAGAACGAGCCGCATCGCTGGCGCGGCTGGGTCCACATCCTGGAATGGGACGAGAGCTTCGAGTCGCCGCCGCGCCTGGTCGCCCGCTACGAGGTGCCGGAGGCGGGCAGTCACAACGTCTGGGTCGAGGACGACGTGATGTACGTGGCGTTCTACAACGGGGGGCTGCGGGTGGTGGACGTCTCGGGCGAGCTGCTCGGCAACCTCTACCGCCAGGGCCGGGAGATCGCCCGCTTCCTGCCGCTCGATCCCGAGGGCTTCGTCCCGAACGCGGCGCAGGTCTTCGGCGCGCAGCCCCACAAGGGGACCATCTTCTTCTCGGACATGAACTCCGGCCTCTGGGCCGTGCGCCTCGGGGAGCTACCGGACGAGGAGACATCGGACCAGCCGTAGCGGCCCTGCAGGTCGTGAGCCGGCCGGGCATCGCGATGGCGAGACGACGCCGCGCGAAGCCGCTCGCCGGGGCGGCGGGCCGGGCGTCCGGTCCGTCGTGAGGTCATGCGCCGCCCCTTCTTCTACGGCTGGATCGTGCTGGGCGCGGGCGCCGCCTGCTACGGCTTCGGCATCTCGCCCGCGTACTACGGCTGGGGCGTCCTCGCTCCGGCCATCGCCGGCGACCTGGGGCTGGACCGCGGCGAGGTCGGCGGCGTCTTCGGGCTCTTCAACGTCCTGAGCCAGTGCGTCGGCTTCCTCGTCGGCATCTCCATCGCCCGGTTCGGGCTGCGGCCGGTCATGGTCGCGGGCTTCGGGCTGACCGCGCTGGGGATGCTCCATCTCGCCGGCGCGGAGTCCGTCGTCGACTGCTACGTCGGCTTCTCGCTGCTCGCCGGGCTGGGCGTCGGAGGCTCGACCCTGGTTCCGTGTCAGACGCTGGCCCAGAACTGGTTCCTGCGGCGGCGGGCGCTGGCGATTGGATTGACGTTCACGGCGGGTGCGATCGTCGGCGCGGGGGTGCCGCCGGCGGCGGTCGCCATCGGCGACTGGCGGGAGGCGTGGCGCGTCGCGGCGGGCTTGGCGACGGTGCTGGCCCTCGTTGCCGTCCTCCTGGTGCGGGACACCCCGGAGCAGGTAGGGCAGGTTCGGGACGGGGCTGCGCCGGAGTGGCCGTCCGCGGAAGCGGCACTGCGCGCCGCCGCCGGCGAATGGCGCGCGGCGCACGCGGTTCGGACGCCGCAGTTCGCGCTGCTGCTCGGATGCGGCCTCGCCTACGCAATGCCGTGGAGCGCCCTGGTGACGCATCTCCCGCTCCACTTCGATGACGCCGGCTACGCGACGGCGGCGGTCGCGGGGTTCATCTCCGCGATGGTCCTGTGCAGCAGCGGCGGCCGACTGCTCGGTGCCGCCGGCGACTGGCTCCCGCCGCAGTACGTCCTGGCGGGGGGGCTTGCGGGCCGGGGGCGCCGGGGGGGGGGCGCCGCCGGTCGGGCGCCCGCGGCGCCGGCCCCCCGCCGCAGTACGTCCTGGCGGGGGCTCTCGCGGTCGAGGGCCTCGGGGCGGGGCTGGTGCTGGCCGCCGAGCAGCCCGCCGTCGCCGGGGTAGCGGTAACGCTGGTCGGGCTCGGCTTCGGCGTCGCGTACACGAGCGTCCCGGTCGTCTTCTCGCACTTCTTCGGTCGGCGGTCCTTCTCCGTCACGGCCGGGGTGCGGCTCACCCTGACCGGCGCCGTCGCCAGCCTCGCGCCGTGGCTGAGCGGCGAGCTGTTCGACGCCACCGGCTCCTACACGGCACCGTTCCTCGGCCTGATGGCGGTCGGCCTCGCCGGTGCGGCGTGCGCGGCGGCGCTCCGCCACCCCGGCGCTCCGCCCGTGCCGATGGCTTGATATCCGACCGTGCCGCGCGGTACGGTGCGCGAGGGAGTGCGCTCCGCACCGGGCGACCGCGCGTTGCGCGGCGGCGACGGATCGGCGAGCGGACCGGCGCAGCCCACCAAGGAGGTCCTGATGACTCGGGATGGCGTACTGCTGGCCACGCTGGTGGTCTTCACGTTCGCAGGGTGCGGGGGCGGCGGCGCGAGCGGCGAGGCGCCGGCCGCGGCGACGGCCGAGACGCAGGCGGCGGACGACGGCGAGATCATGCCGCTCGACGACGTGAAGGCGTCGCAGAGCGGGTCCGTGTGGCAGGAGATCGCCAATACGTCGGTCACCGTGACCTACGACCGTCCGGTGGCGCGGGGGCGCGAGCTGTTCGGCGGCATCGTGCCGTTCGGGGAGATCTGGAACCCGGGCGCCAACGATGCGACGGCCATCGCTCTCAGCCGCGACGTCACCATCAACGGCAACGAGCTGCCCGCTGGCAGCTACAGCCTGTGGGCGATTCCCGACCCGAACCGCTGGACGATGATCTTCAGCCGCGAGGCCGACGTCTACCACACGCCGTATCCGGGCGAGGAGCACGACGCCCTGCGCTTCATGGTGTCGCCGCGCCTCGGCGAGCACATGGAGACGCTGGCCTTCTACTTCGCGGAAGTCGAGAAGAAGGACGCGGAGCTCCGCCTCCACTGGGGCGACACCTACATTCCGATGACCATCACCGTGCCCTGAGGAGCCTGCCCCGGAGGATGCGCGATGCAGGAATGTCGCGCCGGTGCAGACTCCGCACTCGTCAGGGCGCGCGAGGGCGCAGCACGACGATGGAACACCGGATCGGTCGCCGCGACTTCCTGCGCTACGGCGCGCTGGCCGCCGTCGGACCGGGGGTCGCGGAGCAGCCATCCGTACGCCCGTCGACCCCGGTTGCCATCGAAGAGGTCCCGCTCGACGACCTGCGGCAGGCGGCGCGGGACGGCCGCCTGCCTGCCCGCGCGCTCACCGACGCCTGTCTTGCCCGCATCGACGCTCTCGACCGGCAGGGACCGGCCCTGCGGGCCGTGATCGAGGTCAACCCGGAGGCACGGGCCGTGGCCGACGCGCTCGACGCTGCTCGCGACGAGGGCGAACGCGCCGGGCCGCTCCACGGGATGCCGATCCTGCTCAAGGACAACATCGACACCGCGGATCGGATGACCACCACGGCCGGGTCGCTCGCGCTCGGCGGGTCGATTCCCGCCGAGGACGCCTTCGTGGCCCGGCGGCTGCGCGAGGCGGGCGCGGTTCTCATCGGCAAGGCAAACCTGAGCGAGTGGGCCAACTTCCGCTCGACGCGCTCGTCGAGCGGGTGGAGCGCGCGCGGCGGCCAGTGCCGCAACCCCTACGCGCTCGATCGGAACCCCTGCGGATCGAGCTCGGGGTCGGCGGTCGCGGTCGCGGCCAGCCTCGTGCCGGCGGCGATCGGCACCGAGACCGACGGGTCGATCGTCTGTCCGGGGTCGGCCAACGGCGTCGTCGGCATCAAGCCGACCGTCGGTCTCGTCAGCCGCGCCGGCATCATCCCGATCGCACACAGCCAGGACACCGCCGGGCCGCTGGCGCGCACGGTCCGGGACGCCGCAATCGTCCTCGGGGTGCTGGCCGGTCCCGACCCGCGCGACCCCGCCACCGCGGCGAGCGAGACGCACGGGTTGCGCGACTACACGCCGTATCTCGATGCCGACGGTCTGGCCGGGGCGCGCATCGGCGTCGCGCGCGGCTTCGCCGGATTCCACGAGCAAGTCGACCTGCTGCTGGCGCGCGCGATCGACGCCATGCGGGCGCGCGGCGCCGAGATCGTCGATCCCGTTGCGCTGGCGCAGACGCGCGGCGCCCTGGCGCGGGCCGAGACCGCCGTGCTGCTCTACGAGTTCAAGGCCGACCTGAACGCCTACCTGGCCGCCCTCGGCCCCGGCGCGCCGGTCGGCTCGCTGGCCCAGCTCATCGAGTTCAACCGCCGGCACGCGGACGAGGAGATGCGCTACTTTCGGCAGGAGCGGCTCGAGGCAGCGGAGGCGCGGGGGCCGCTCTCGGAACGGGGGTACCTCGACGCGCGCCGCGCGGCCCGGCGGCTGTCGCGCGAGGAAGGCATCGACCGCGTGATGGATGCGCACCGGCTGGACGCCATCGTCACCCCGAGCGGCGGGCCGGCCTGGGTCACCGACCTGGTCAACGGCGACCACTTCGGGGGCTCGAGCTCCGCCTACGCCGCCGCCGCCGGCTACCCCAACATCACGGTCCCCGCGGGCTACGTATTCGGCCTTCCGGTCGGCGTCTCGTTCTTCGGCCGGGCGTGGAGCGAGCCGACGCTGATCCGCATCGCCTACGCCTTCGAGCAGGCGACACGCCACCGGCGCCCTCCGCGGTACCTGCCGACCGCCGACCTGGGCGGGTGACCCCGGCACGACGGTCAGAGATGCCGTCCGCGGCACGTCGCTCCGAAGCGTCCTTCGGCGGACGGGGAGGCAGGTGCACCGGCGTCGCCGGGCGGGCGACGGTTCCTTCCGGGAGCGTAGGGTCCGCGCGACGATCGGGTATTCTCTGGGCTTCGTATCCCTGTCCCGAGGAGCAGCCGTGACCCTCCGCCAGAGCCTCCTTCTCGTGTGCGCGGCGCTGCTGGCGTCGCCGCCGGCCGCTGCGGCCCAGGACCACCCGGGCGCCGCCGCCTACCGGCAGGTCTGCCAACTCTGCCACGGGGAGGGCGGCAGGGGCGACATCGCGCCCCTGCTCGTCCCCCTCGGCTTCGACGCCGACTACGTCCTGGCGGTCGTGCGCGAAGGCTTCGGCCAGATGCCGCCGATCTCGACGCGCGAACTGAGCGACGACGACGTCCGGCAGGCGGTCGGCTATCTCGCGTCATTGGGGGCGGCGCCGTCGCAGCAGAGTGCGGGCTCCGCCTATGACGGCCCGCGCACGCCGGAGGGACAGCCCGACCTGAACGGCATCTGGCAGGTGGTCAACGCCGCGGCCTGGGACATCCGGCCGCACAACGCGCAGGACGGCGTGCCGGCCGGGCTCGGCGTGGTCGAGGGCGGCGAGATTCCCTACCAGCCGTGGGCGGCCGAGCAGCAGGAGGCCAACTACGCCAACCGCTTCGAGGACGATCCGGTGCGGCAGTGCTTCCTGCCCGGCGTGCCGCGCATCACTTACATGCCCTTCCCGTTCCGCATCCTCCAGACGCCGGATCACGTGGTGATCACGTACGAGTTCGCACACGCGACGCGCATCATCTATACCGACGGCAGCCCGCACCCGCTCCCGAACGACTTCTGGATGGGCGACTCGCGCGGCCACTGGGAAGGCGACACCCTGGTCGTCGACACGACCCATTTCAACGGGCGGACCTGGTTCGACGCCGCGGGCAACTTCCACAGCGACGCGCTGCACGTCGTGGAACGCTACACGCCGGTCACTCCGTATCATCTCGACTACCAGGTGACGATCGAGGATCCGAACGTGTTCACGCGGCCGTGGACGATGCGGATGCCGATCTACCGCCGGGTGGAGGACGGGCTCCGACTGCTCGACTACGACTGCGTCGACTTCATTCTGCAATCGCTGACCGCCCCGGAAGGAGATGCGCCATGACCCATCGTGGTGTCGGTCCGGTCGTCGTTCTTGCCGTCGTCCTTCTCGGCGCGGCGGCGTTGCCGCCGGCCGCCCATGGCCAGGAGGAAGCGAAGGGCGCCTTCGAGCCTCCGCGCACGCCGTGGGGCGACCCCGACTTTCGCGGCTACTACCTGCCCGGTCCCTACCAGCCGCTGGAGGCCCCGGCCGGCGATCCCTGGGTTCCCCCCGAGGGATCCAACCGCGGCCAGGGCGCGGCGTTCTCCCGCTTCTTCGAGCCCGACCCCGACGACACCGGCCCCGACTTTCTTTCTTCGCCGATGATCGTCGACCCGCCGGACGGCAAGGTGCCGCTCCAGCCGTGGGCGGCAGAGCGGCGCGGCGAGATCATGGCGCGGCAGGACGAGCTGGCGCTCCTCGACCCGCGCGTCAAGTGCCTGCCGTCCGCGTTGCCGCGCGCGCACCTGCCGGTCGGTTACAACACCTACCAGGTGCTGCAGGTCCCCGGCCACGTCGTCATGCTGTATGAATGGAACCACCTGTCGCGCTACATCTCGCTGACCGAAGACCGGCCGGCGCTACCGCCCGAGATCCGGCTCGGCATGGGCGATTCGCGGGGCCGTTGGGAAGGGGACACGCTCGTCGTCGAGACGACCCACTTCACGACCAACACCTGGCCGGTCGGCCACGGCGCGCCGCCGGAGGGCGCGCCGGCCAGCGCCCTGACGACGGGGCACGGTGTGTTCCACAGCGGCGCTCTGCGCGTTACGGAGCGCTTCACGATGACCGCCGCCGACACGATTCGCTACCGGGCCACGATCGACGACCCCAACGTGTTCACGCAGCCGTGGACGATCGAGATCGACGCGCTCCGGCGCGCGCCCGAGGGCCACATGCTGTTCGAGTATGCCTGCCATGAAGGCAACGGCCGCAACCTCGAGCTCATGACCGGAGCCGACGTGAGCGCGGCCCGTGCAGGCGTGCCCTAGAAGTCTGCGCCGCAGAACGCGCCGAGGAGTCGAGGAGATTCTGATGAGACGAACGACGACACGCTTGGCGCTGTGGATCGTCGCGCCGGGACTCGCCGCGGCGCTCGGCCTGCTGGCGGGCGCGGCACCCGCCAGAGCCCACCCTGCCTTTTCGGCCCGGTTCGCAGCCCGCCCGCGGCGCCGGGCCTGGGGGCGGGCGCGGCACCCGCCGGAGCCCACCATGCCTTTTCGGCCGAGTTCGACGCCGACCGGCCGCTGCGGCTCGAGGGCACCGTCTCGAAGACCGAGTGGATCAATCCGCACTCCTGGATCCACATCGACGTCGTCGGCGAGGACGGTCAGGTGGTGACCTGGGCCATAGAGTGCGGTGCGCCGAACGCACTCATGCGCCGCGGCCTCAACAAGAACTCGGTTCCGGTCGGCACCGAGCTGGTCATCGAGGGCTTCGGGGCGAAGAACGGATCGAGCACCGCCAACGCGCGCGACATAACCTTCCCCGACGGGTCGACCTTCTTCGTCGGCTCGTCCGGTACCGGCGCGCCCTACGAGCGGAGGTAACTCCTGCGCGCCGGTGCGTTGGAAGCTCGCTGGCGCGAAGCTCCTGTGCGTTGCCTTACCGGGCAGCCGGAGTCACGGTAGCGTGAACGTGACCAGCATGTTGCTGCCGACCGGGGCCTCGAGCTCCGGTGCGTAGCTGGCCAGCCGGTTGCCGACGCCACCTACCGGGACCGTGACGTACTGCCGCCCGTCGACGGCGTACGTCACGGGGTAGCCGGTGATCTGGCTGCCGAGGATCGTCTCCCACAGCACGTCTCCGGTCTCCGCGTCGAACGCCCGCAGCCGGCGGTTGAGATCGCCGAAGAAGACGACGTTGCCCGCGGTTGCCAGCGTCGAGCCGGCGTTCGGGGCGCGCTGGCTGTAGCGCCACGCTTCCCGGCCGGTCGACATGTCGATGGCCCGCACCTCGGTCAGGTCTCCGTCTTCCTCCAGGCCGGGCTCCGGGATGGTGAAGCGCGGGCTGGCGCCCGACACCGTGCGGTCGTTCGCCGTCTGGTCGAGGCACGAGCGGTTGAAGGGGATGTAGAGCATCCCGGTCACCGGGCTGTAAGACCAGGACCACCAGCCCTTGACGTTGTGACCGCAGATGACGAAGCGCTGGCCGACCTCCCGTGCCACGAGGTCCATGTTGATGTAGACCGCGCCGGTCTCGACGTCGATGTCGCGTATCACGAAGCGCTCGGTGCTGGTATAGGGAAGCGGCGACGCCCACAGGAACTCGCCGGTCTCGCGGTCGTTGACGAAGAGGCCGCCGGGCTCGCCCATCACGACGACGACCTTGCGTTCCTCGGCGGTGCCGGCCAGCTTGGGATTGATCCAGCGAACCGCCTCCGGGTCCGGGTTGACGACCGTATCGATCAGCGTACGTTCCTGCACGAAGTCCTGGTCCCAGTCGTCGCACGGAAGATGCTGGTAGTACCAGTCGATGGCTCCCGTATCGGCGTTCATGGCCAGGGTGGAGTTGGAGTAGAGCTCGCACGGCGTTCGGTCGCCGACGTCCCAGGTGCCGCGGCGGACGATACGCGGATAGGGAAGGGGCACGGCGATGCCCCAGAAGATCCGGTTCAGCTCCGGGTCGTAGCTGCCCGGCAGGCCCCACGGCGAGACGTGCACGCGCTGCGCCGTGGGCAGGTCGCCCCAGGTATCCCCGCCGGGGTCGTCCGCGCCGGCCGCGGTATACGTTCGCCACCGTTCGACGCCCGTTTCCGCATCGTGCCCGGCGATGAAGCAGCGGGCCTCGAGGCTGCCGGGACTGCACGTCCGCCCGCTGACCACCATGCCGTTGATGACCATCGCCCCGGACGAGTGTGTGATGCCCTCCCGGTAATCGGCGAGACGCGATTCCCAGGCCTGCTCTCCGGTGCGGGCGTCGATTGCCACGAGGTGCGAGTCGGCCGTGAGGTGATACACATGCCGTCCGTAGAGCGCCACGTGGCGGGTGCGTCCGCCGAGCTGTGCGTATTGGCGCAGGTCGTCGGGAAGCTGGCGTTCGTAGTCCCAGACGAGGTCGCCGGTGGCGGCGTCGAGCGCCTGCAGGTGGTCGCTGCCGGGGTGGGCGATGTACATGACACCGTCATGGACCAGCGGCCGGATCTCCTGCGCACCCTCGTCCATGGCTCGCATCCAGGCGAGCCGCAGCCCGGCCACGTTGTCGCGGTTGATCTGGTCGAGAGGGCTGAAACCTTGAAAGTCGTAGGTGCGATGCACCATCAACCAGTCCGCGGGATCGGGGTCGCGCAGCATGGCATCGGTGACCGGCACGATGGCGCCTTGCTGCCCGCCGCCGGCGATGACCGGCCCTGTCGCCGGGAGTGCCCACCAGAGTCCGACCAGAACGGCCATCGCTCCCGCGCCGAAGACGCCGCTGCTTCGCTTCCGCATGACTACTCTTCCTTGTGTGCCTGCGTGGGCAACGCATGTGGACGGCCCCGGCGCGACACGCCCGCGCTCGGGAGGTGCAGCGTCCGAATCAGTCGTCGCCGGTGACGATTCCGCGCGTCAGACCGGCGGTGACGAGCAGTTCGCGACAGCGATCGGCGTCGGAGGCGGCAACGTAGAATACGGCGCCGTGATGGGGGCGCGAAAGCAGACCGGCCCGGAACAACTCCACGCTCACAACGTAGTCGGCGCCGTGGTCCGTGAGCACCGCTTCCACCCGTTGCGCTTCCGCCAGCCGTGCCGCGATGTAGACACGCAAGGCATCGTCGGCGAGGGCGTCGGCGTCGACTAGAGGCACGAACGGTGATGGCGCGGCTGCGCCGACGGGGACACGGGCACCGTTGCCGAGTGCCCGGCATCCCGTTCCCGTGTCCCTTCGTTAGCCCTTGGCGGCCTGCTCGTCGCGCCTCTTCTGCCAATAGGCAGTCATGCGCTTCGAGATCGCCTCCCGTTCCTCGGGCGTCTTCTCGCGGCGCTTGCGCGTGGCCGGAGTGCGGTTGGAAGCTGCCTGTGCCGCAACCGGGGCCGGGGCCGGACCGGTCTTCCTCCGCCGGCGCGGCTTCGGAGCGGCAACGGCAGTAGCCGCCGCCGCGGCGCGCCCACGCCGCGGACCGGGCTTCGGCGTAGTTCCGGGGAAGCCGCTCACCGCCTGTTGGAGGGCGTCGATGTCTGCCCGCAGCTTGTCGAGCAACTCGCCTATCTCGGCTTGCTTGCTCGCCATCGTGTCCGCGACGATCTCGCTGATCTTCTGTGATATGTCGTTCATACGGAGGAGCGTAGCGTCCATAAGACGCACTGTCAAACCTGCTTGTCCGTAGCATACGCGTTCAATCACCCGGGAGCACACGGAGACCGGTGCCTGGCGAGGGACCCGTGCGACCACGCCAAAGATGGCAAACCCGCGGTCGCGGCTCGGCCTCCGGCCCTTGTCGGCGGCCTTCGGGAACCCGATCCGTGCCGCGTGCGTCCAAGCCGGGTGACGGAGGAACGTGCCGATGACCGAGAATGCTGTCCGGAGCCGGAACAGGATCGTCTGGCTCATCGTCGCCGTTGCTCTCGCGGTTCCCGCGGCCCTCGTGACCGCCGCCGCGGTCGCCCTGGTCTGGGCGTCGTCCACCGTCGAGCAGATCGGCGAGCCGACCCCCGAACCGATTGCGCGGACCGTCGCCCTCCCGAGCCGCGGTCGGGCCGCCGTTGCCGGCGACGCGGGCGGTCCGCCTGCCCACCTCGAGATCGACCTGGCGGACGGCATCTTCGAGGTCCGTCCGGGTCCGCCGGGCAGTGAAGTTCGTGTGGAGGGAACTTACGCCAGCAAGTACTACACCCTTATCCAGGATCGCACGCCGTCCGGCACTCCACCGGGGCGCACCGTCACGGTTCGGCTCGAGCGCGCGCGTTCCCTTCTGGTGCAGCTCATGGCGCATGCGATGGAGCGAGCTCCATCGACGCCGAACGAGCTGACGGTCACCATCCCGAGGGACACGCCCCTCTCCGTCGACCTGACCATCCGCGCGGGGGAGTCGCGGGTCGATCTCGGTGGCCTTTCCCTGACCGATCTGACGGTCGACCTTGCCATGGGGGACCATCGGCTCGACTTCAGCGAGGCGCTGGCCGTCGCTCCCCGCCAGGTGCGGCTGGACGGCGGGATGGGAGAGATACGCTTCGAGCGTCTCGGCAACACCCGCGCAGGGGAGCTCCAGGCATCGGGTCACATGGGCAGCGTGACGGTCGACCTCGGCGGGGCGTGGCCCGCCGATACGGTGGCGGATGTCACGCTCAACAACTTGATGGGGGAGCTCCGCCTCCGAGCGCCGGCCGGGTTGCGACTGGTCGGCGGCGCGGAGGGCTCGTCAATCCTGGACGCGGACGGCCCCGCCCGCGGTCCCGGCGGGGCGGATCCCGGTGCAGGGACGCCGGCGCTCCGCCTGCGCATCTCCACCACGATGGGAGAGACGCGGCTGACCCGCTACTGATCCCCTCCCCGCGCGCCGGCCGGGGCGCCGGTCAGACGTCGAAGCCCACCTCGCGCATCAGCGCCAGCGCGTTGCCCTCCGTGACGACGCCGGGCCGCAGGGTGTAGTCGAAGCGCAGGCGGCCCTCGACGAGGTGGTCGCGGAGGTGCACGTTGGCGGCGCGCCGGCCGAGTGCCTCGGCGATGCGCGTCAGGGCCAGATCGTGGGTCGTGACGAGGCCGAGGGCGCCGCGGTCGACCAGCCCGGTCACGATCGCGCGGGCGCCGACCAGCCGGTCGTGCGAGTTCGTGCCGTGCAGGCACTCGTCGATCAGGAACAGGACCGGCAAGGCGCCGCCTCGGCTCCCCGCGGACGACCGCTCCAGGATGGCGTGCAGCCGAGTGATCTCGGCGTGGAAGCGCGAGCTGCCCTCCTGGAGGGAGTCGACGATGCGGACCGATGCGCCGACCGCCAGCGGAGACATGCGGAGGCCGGCCGCCCGCACGGGCGCCCCGGCCTGGGCCAGCGCCGCGGTGGTGCCGACCGCGCGCAGCAGCGTGCTCTTGCCCGACATGTTCGAGCCGCTCAGAACGAGCACCTGCGGGCCGTCGCCCAGCCGGATGTCGTTCGTTACCGCCCCCGCGGGAAGGAGCGGGTGGGCCAGGGCATCGGCCACGAACCGCGCCGGGCCTTCGGTCACCTCGGGCCACACGAGCCCCGGACACTCGAAGCGGTAGGCGGCGAACGACGAGAGCGCCTCCATCTCGCCGGCGGTGTCGAGCCAGGCTCCGAGGGCCGGGCCGCAGGCGAGCCGCCACCGTTCCACCGCGCGCGCGAGGTGCAGGTCCCAGAGCAGGAAGAAGCCGAACAGGGGGGCGAAGGCGTTGCGGCGGGAGTCGACGTAGTCCATAAGGCGGGTCAGCCGCCGCACCTGGAGCGACGGCGCCTCGCCGCCGGTCTCGAGCGCCGCGCGCAGCGCCACCAGGCGGGGTGCGCGAAAGCGCTCTGCCTCGAGTCGCGCCAGCAGCCCGCCGAGGAGCGTGACGTCGCGGGCCGCCCCGCTCACGCCGGCGAACACGCGCTTGAGGATCGGGGCGGTCCGGCGGGTGACGAGGGCGATGGCGCCGACCGCAGCGACGAAGTACCACCCGAGCAGCGACTGCACGGCGGGGCTCAGGGAGAGCGAGCGCCCGGCCGCGAGGGCGTAGGCGACGCCCGCTCCCAGCGCGAGCGCCCCGCCGCAGGAGCCGAGCCAGGCCAGCCGCCACCGCGCTGCGGCCGGGAACGCGGCCGGTGCCGTCGCCCAGGTCCGCAGCGCCTCCGCGTCGACTGCGCTCCGGGTCTCGTCGCCGACGACGGCCAGGTCCTCCCGGAGGTCCAGGTTGGCGGCGAGCTCGCCGACCGCCTCCTGGCGCCGGGCCACGACCTCCGGGGGCGCCGGGTGCAGCAGCCAGGCGGCGAGCGTCGCCCGCCCGCGGTGCGTCCGCGCGAGGGAGAGGCGCTCGAACAGGGAGCCGGCGCCGAAGAGGTCGAGGTCCGCGGCATACACGTGCGCCGGGTCCGCGAAGTCGGCGCCACCGTCGCCCGTGCCGGCCCAGGCGTCCCGCAGCCGGGTCTGGCCGCGGTCGTAGAAGGCGCAAGCGCGTGCGAGGCGGGAGCGCTCGTCCTCGATGCGGTCGAGCCGGACGCCGAGCCAGAACAGCACCGGCAGAGGCGCCGCGATCCACCAGGCCGGGTAGCCGGCGCCGCCGATCGACCCCGCGGCGAGCACGGCGGCGGCGGCGAGGCAGGCCAGGCGCCACAGACCGACCGCGCGATGCCGCCGGTCGACCGCAGCGTGCTCCGTCACGCGGGCGGCGCGGCGCTCGGCGTAGGTGCGCCGGGGATCGAGCCGGTCGCCGGTCACGAGGCGGCGGCGTGCTCCACCCGGACCGTGACCACGTCCGTGTCGTGGTACTGCTGGTGGCGCACGGACGAGGCATAGTGCTGCAGTAGCCGAAGCGAGACTTCCTCCTCGACCGGGGCGCCCGCGACGCGCTCGCCGAGCAGCGCGATGCGATCCTCGAGGTTGGTCTCGTCGGTCGCCGCCACGAACTCGAGCTCGACCGCCGCGCCGACGCGGTGGGCCACGAGCAGCAGCCGGCGCCCCTCGCGCGCCCGGCCTTCCTCCTCCTGGCGGATCAGCGTCAGCAGCGTCTCCTCGCCGACCGCGCGGAGTCGCTGGGTCATCACCTTGCCCAACCCCCGGTCCGCCGCGAACTTCGACAGGAACTCGTCGATCTTCGGGTAGGCGGCGGCATTGAGCTCGGTGCGGGTGCGCAGCCTCCGCGGCTGCGCGAGCTCCATGAACACCATGATCAGGATCACGGTGAGGCCGCCCGTCGTCATGCCGTTCTCGAGCAGGCCGGCCCAGAACTCGTTGAAGTAGTCGGCGTAGATCAACTGATTCTGGAATCCCACGCCCAGCCAGAACGCGACGCCGACCGCCACCCCCTTGCGGTAGTCGACGCCCTCCTGGATGACGACCCGCATGCCCAGCACGAAGAGGATGGCAAGCAGCACGATCAGGTAGGCCGCGACCACCGGGCCGGGGATGGCGAGGATGAGCGCCATGAACTTGGGCACGAAGGCCAGCGCCACGAACACCAGCCCGATGTAGATGCCGACGTTGCGCGCGGCGACACCGGTGATCTCGGTGATCGATACGCTGGACGAGTAGGTGGTATTCGGCACCGTGGCCGCCAGCCCCGAGAGCAGGTTGCCGAGCCCGTCGGCGGCGACGGCTCCCTGGACGGCCCTGAAGTCCGTCGCCCGCGGTTGCCGCCAGGAAACACGCTGGATGGCGACGCTGTCGCCGAGCGTCTCGATGGCGCCGATCAGGGTGACGAAGACGAACGCCGGCAGCAGGGACCAGAACGCGGTGCCGAAGCGGAGGTCGAACCCCGGCCAGCCCCCCGCCGGCAGGCCGATCCAGGCGGCGTCGAGGATGCTCTGCGTGTCGTAGAGACCGAACGCGCCGGAGACGAGGCAGCCCACCACCGTGCCGATCGCGAGGGCCCAGAGGCGCCAGACTCCCGACGCCAGCACCGTGACCACGATGATCACGCCCAGCGTGGCCGCCGCGCTCACCGGAGCCGCGGCCCGCGCCGCCCCCGCCGGGACGTCGGTCAGCATGTCGAACACAATCGGCACCACCGTGACCGGGATCAGCATGATCACGGTGCCCGATACGACCGGCGTGAAGATCCGGCGCAGCAGCGAGAGCCGCGCCGACAGCACGAACTGGAACAGGGCAGAGGCGGCGACCAGGGTCGCCAGCAGCCCCGGCCCGCCCCGCGCGAGCGCGGTGACGCAGACCGCGATGAAGGCGCCGGAGGTGCCCATCAGCAGGATGTAGCCCGCCCCGATGCGCCACAGGCGCACCGCCTGCAGGATCGTCGTCACGCCGCTGATGAAGAGCGCGGCGAAGGTGGCCCAGGCCAGGAACGCGTCGCCGCCGCCGCCAGCGCGGACCACGATGGCCGGCGTGATGACGATGCCGCCCACGGCGAGCAGGGCGTACTGCAGGCCGAGCCCGAAGGCCACGCTGTGCGGCGGCGTCTCGTCGGCTTCGTAGCGGACGTCGAGGGTCCGCTCCGTGGTCTGTTGCGCTGCCATGTTTCGTTCTTTCCCTTGATGTCCCCGGTTCGCGGGGCGATTCTATCCCGCCCGTTCCCAACCGCGGCTTCTCCCGCGCTATGCTGGGAGTCTGCGCCGTGGAACGGTGCAGACTCCTGGTAGGCATGGCTGGGCGCCGAGCGGAGCCGTCAGGCGACGATTGGGCTGGGCGCCCGAGTCCGATCCTCAATCGTCGTCGGTCCCGGAGCCGTTGTTCCGACCATGACCCGTCCATGACCGCCACCTCCGCGACCCGCCCGGACGGTCACCCCCCGTTCGCCTGGCAGACGCCGGTCGTGGTCATAACCGCAGCATGCCTGCTCTCGATGGTGGGGTTCGGGGCGCGCTCGATCTTCGGGCTCTTCCTGGAGCCGATGACGGGCGCGAAGGGCTGGGGGCGCGAGACGTTCGCGTTGGCCCTGGCGGTCCAGAACCTGCTGTGGGGCGTCGCGCTGCCGTTCGCCGGCGCGTTGAGCGACCGCTACGGACCGCCCCGCGTGCTGGCCGCGGGTGCCGTCCTGTACGCGGGCGGCATCTGGGGCATGGCGTACGCCGACAGCGCCGCCGCGCTGCAGTTGACGGCCGGGGTGCTGGTGGGCGTCGGCGTGGCGTTCACGGCCTTCACCATCGCGCTCGCCGCGATGGTGAAGCTGGTCGGCCCGGAGCGGAGGTCCCTGGCTCTCGGACTCGGCACGGCGGCCGGCTCGTTCGGACAGGTCGTCTTCTCGCCGCTCGGGCAGGCGTTCATCGCCGCCTACGGCTGGCAGCCGGCCCTGCTGGCCCTGGGGGCGTCGGCCCTGGCCATCGCGCCCCTGGCGTTCCTGCTGCCCTCCTCGACGGCCGTGCGCGGCGAGACGGGCAGCGGACAGACGCTGGCGGCGGCCCTGCGCGAGGCGGCCGGGCACGGCGGCTACGTCCTGCTGACGGTCGGCTTCTTCGTCTGCGGGTTCCACGTCGCGTTCATCACCGTGCACTTCCCGGCCTACGTGCGGGACCTCGGGCTCTCCGCTTCGGTGGGGGCGGGCGCCATCGCCGTGATCGGGCTCTTCAACATCATCGGGTCGTTCGCTTCGGGAGCGGCCGGGCAGCGCTGGAGCAAGAAGTCGGGGCTGAGCGCCATCTACGCGTCCCGGGCGGTGGCGATCGCGCTGCTCATGCTGGCGCCCAAGACTCCGGCGGTCATCTACCTCTTCGCGGCGGTCATGGGGCTGCTGTGGCTCTCGACGGTGCCGCTGACCACCGGGATCGTGGGGCAGGTCTTCGGAGTGCGGTACCTGGCGACCCTGTTCGGCGTCGTCTTCTTCAGCCATCAGCTCGGCAGCTTCCTCGGCGTCTGGCTCGGCGGCAGGCTCTACGACGCCACCGGGTCCTACGACGGAGTCTGGTGGGCGGGCGTCGCCCTCGGACTGGCGGCCGCGCTGGTCCATCTGCCCATCGACGAGCGGCCGATCGTCCGGGCAGCGTCACCCGCGCCGGCCGGCGCGCGCACCGGCCCGTGACGGCGGCGGCCGACTCTCACCACGAGATCTCGAGGGGACCTCGCGTGGAGGTCTGGCCCGGCAGGCCCTACCCGCTCGGGGCGAGCTGGAACGGGAGGGGCGTCAACTTCGCGCTGTTCTCCGAGCACGCGACCCAGGTGGAGCTCTGCCTCTTCGACGGGCCGGACGCGCGCTGCGAGTCCGCCCGCGTTGCGCTCCCGGAGCGGACGGACTTCGTCTGGCACGGCTACCTGCCCGAGGCGCGGCCGGGGCAGGTGTACGGCTACCGGGTCAGCGGGCCGTACGATCCCCGCTCCGGGCACCGCTTCAACCCGGCCAAGGTCGTGCTCGACCCCTACGCCCGGCAGATCGCCCGCCCGCTGCGCTGGGACGACGCGGTCCTCGGCTTTTCGGCCGCCGGCGCCGCGGGCGACCAGCAGGCGGACCCGCGGGACAGTGCGCCGTTCGCTCCGCTGGGGGCCGTGCCGGACCCCGCGTTCGCGTGGGGCGCCGATCGCCCGCCGCGGACCCCGTGGCGCGAGACCGTGATCTACGAGGTGCACGTCAAGGGCTTCACCAAGCGCCACCCCGACGTGCCGGCGCCCCTCCGAGGCACCTACCTGGGGCTCGCTTCCGACGCCGCGATCCGTCACCTCACGGAGCTGGGGGTGACCGCGGTCGAACTGCTGCCCGTCCACCAGTGTGCGAGCGAGCGGCGGCTGGCCGACCGTGGGCAGACGAACTACTGGGGATACAGCACGCTGGCGTACCTGGCGCCCGACGTGCGCTATGCGACGTCGCCCGACCGCTCCGTCGCCGACTTCAAGACGATGGTGCGGCGGCTGCACGAAGCGGGGCTCGAGGTGATCCTCGACGTCGTCTACAACCACACGGCCGAGGGCGGCCGGTCGGGGCCGACGCTCTCCCTGCGCGGCATCGACAACCGCTCCTACTACCGCCTTGCGCCGGACGATCCCGGCGCGTACGTCGACTTCACCGGATGCGGCAACACCCTCGACGTCACGCACCCCCGCGTCCTGCAACTGATCATGGACAGCCTGCGGCACTGGGTTCTGGAGATGCACGTCGACGGCTTCCGCTTCGACCTGGCGAGCGCGCTGGCGCGCGAGCGGCAGGAGGTCGACCCGCGCGGCGGCTTCCTCGACGTAATCCACCAGGACCCCGTGCTGTCGCAGGTGAAGCTGATCGCGGAGCCCTGGGACCTCGGCCCCGGCGGCTACCAGGTAGGGAGCTTCCCGCCACCCTGGGCGGAGTGGAACGGCCCGTTCCGCGACACGGTGCGCCGCTTCTGGCGGGGCGACGCCGGGCAGGTCCCGGAACTGGCCACCCGCCTGGCCGGCAGCAGCGACCTCTTCGAGGGAAACGGGCGGGGCCCGACCGCGAGCATCAACTTCGTGACCGCGCACGACGGCTTCACGCTCGACGACCTCGTCAGCTACGACCAACGGCACAACGAGTCGAACGGCGAGGAGAACCGCGACGGGACGGCCCAGAACCTGAGCTGGAACTGCGGCGTCGAGGGTCCGACGTCCGACCCGGCCGTCCGGAATCTGCGCGAGCGGCAGAAACGCAACCTCATCGCGACGCTGCTCCTGTCGCAGGGGGTGCCGATGATCTGCGGCGGCGACGAGATGGGCCGCACGCAGGGGGGCAACAACAACGCCTACTGCCAGGACAGCGAGACGAGCTGGTTCGACTGGGCCCTGACCGCGGCGGACCGCGAGATGCTGGCGTTCGTGCGGCAACTGGTCCGCTTCCGCCTGCGCCATCCCGTGCTGCGCCGGCGCCGCTTTCTCCGGGGGCGGCGGCGCACGGGCGAGGCGAAGGACGTAAGCTGGTTCGATCCGCGGGGCCGCGAGATGACCGCCGCGGCGTGGCGGGGGCCCCAGGCCCGCCCCCCCGGGGGGGGGGTCGCCCGGGGCGCGGGCCACGGGGAGGGCGAGCGCGGCGTGGCGGGCGCCCGAGGCCCGCTCCCTGGGCGTGCGGCTCGCCGGTGACGCGATCGACGAGACGGACGAGCGCGGCGGGCGCATCGTGGACGACACGCTCCTGCTCCTTCTGAACGCGCACGATCGGCCGGTGCCCTTCGCGCTCCCGAGCCCGGGCCGGCGCCGGTGGTGGGCGCCGGTGCTCGATACGACCGGGCCGCAGGCGAACCCGGGCATGCTCAGCGGCGGCGACACGTACTCGCTCGGCCCGCAAGCGCTCGTCCTGCTGCGCTCGCCGATCCTGGAGGCGCCGCTCTCCGGTTCCGGCCGCGCGGGCGCCCCCGCGGCCGCGCTCCCGGCGGCCCTCGCCGATCCGGGAGGCGCCGCTCTCCGGTTCCGGCCGCGCGGGCGCCACGCCGGCCACCTGAGCGCGGCGGGCTCGACGCATGGCGGAACGCGGTTCGTCCCGGCCCACGCTGGCTCGGCTGGCC
>MKWU01003156.1_pt1 | contig 22489 bp, 20 predicted proteins | sample 809101 | NCBI WGS metagenome assembly MKWU01 (sample SAMN05860141, study PRJNA318959) | sponge metagenome | host: Aplysina aerophoba | place: Slovenia: Piran, Adriatic Sea, Gulf of Piran | collected 2013-05-07 | reverse complement strand
CGCAAGGCCTATGCCCGGTTCCGCAAAGCCTTGTTGAGAGACGGCTTTACCATGATGCAGTACTCCGTGTACATCCGTCACTGCGCCTCCATTGAGAACGCCAAAATCCATGTGACCCGCATTGGCCACTGCGTTCCCTCAGCAGGGGAAGTTCGCTTCCTGACCATCACGGACAAGCAATTTGGCCGGATCGAGACCTATGTAGGAAAAATGCGCCAAACGGCACCGGCTCCACCCGCTCAGTTGGAATTTTTCTGAGGTTGAAATGGGTGAAATCGATGTCGCTGAGCGGCTTTTGGGGATCGGTAGTGTAGCAAACCGAGGAAGGGCCGCAATCCGCAGCCGCAGGGAGAACTGGTCTCGCGCCAGGTCGAGTGTAGCAAACCGAGGAAGGGCCGCAATCCGCAGCGACTGAGCCTGACTGCCGACGGTCTGAGCCAAGTGTAGCAAACCGAGGAAGGGCCGCAATCCGCAGCCGTCACTCTCCGGTTGTGCATCCCGCAATGAGTGTAGCAAACCGAGGAAGGGCCGCAATCCGCAGCTGCGATGACGCCGGGATCCCCCGTGACTGGAGTGTAGCAAACCGAGGAAGGGCCGCAATCCGCAGCTGGCAAAGTATTCTTGCCTGATCTCATTGAAGTGTAGCAAACCGAGGAAGGGCCGCAATCCGCAGCGCCAGCGACTGTGAGAGGCGGTCCGGATCAAGTGTAGCAAACCGAGGAAGGGCCGCAATCCGCAGCGATGCCATACGAGAGTCCGACAACCGAGCAAGTGTAGCAAACCGAGGAAGGGCCGCAATCCGCAGCACCCGGGGCTGACCGAGCAGCAGCGGGCCAAGTGTAGCAAACCGAGGAAGGGCCGCAATCCGCAGCTAGGTAACCAAGGTGTGCTGCGGGATGATAGAGTGTAGCAAACCGAGGAAGGGCCGCAATCCGCAGCCGCAATGGGGGTGGGTCCATGGCTGCTCTTAGTGTAGCAAACCGAGGAAGGGCCGCAATCCGCAGCGCCATGGAATCCGAGGATGAGCAGCACCCCAGTGTAGCAAACCGAGGAAGGGCCGCAATCCGCAGCTCCTCCACAGCAGCTATCTGGTGCCAGATTAGTGTAGCAAACCGAGGAAGGGCCGCAATCCGCAGCCTGATCACCGACCGGGCCGCCACGGGCAGCAGTGTAGCAAACCGAGGAAGGGCCGCAATCCGCAGCGTGATAGCCTGGGTCTAGAGTGCAATCGCTAGTGTAGCAAACCGAGGAAGGGCCGCAATCCGCAGCGTTGCCAGGTCGTTGAGCGCCACGCCCGCGAGTGTAGCAAACCGAGGAAGGGCCGCAATCCGCAGCGGGTCAGCGCCGCCGTCCGCCATCACCTGGAGTGTAGCAAACCGAGGAAGGGCCGCAATCCGCAGCGCCTGCACCCATGAGGGCGGCCATGAGTTCAGTGTAGCAAACCGAGGAAGGGCCGCAATCCGCAGCGCCTCATCACAAGCGCTGGCGACTGCAAACAGTGTAGCAAACCGAGGAAGGGCCGCAATCCGCAGCCCGTCATGAAGAGTGGCCGCGTCGGATATAAGTGTAGCAAACCGAGGAAGGGCCGCAATCCGCAGCCCAACGAGGTGGAGGTGTGGGAAGAGCACTAGTGTAGCAAACCGAGGAAGGGCCGCAATCCGCAGCTACAGCAGCGTTTTGCGCGTCTGCATAAGATAGTGTAGCAAACCGAGGAAGGGCCGCAATCCGCAGCTATTGGTGAGCTGATCGCGTTGACTTCACCAGTGTAGCAAACCGAGGAAGGGCCGCAATCCGCAGCCGAGAGACAGGGCGGCCACTGAGTGGCCAGAGTGTAGCAAACCGAGGAAGGGCCGCAATCCGCAGCCTGGCGCGGTCGCCTAGCTCCACGCCGCCGAGTGTAGCAAACCGAGGAAGGGCCGCAATCCGCAGCACCGAAGGGGTGGGTAAAGGGTTAGATGTCGAGTGTAGCAAACCGAGGAAGGGCCGCAATCCGCAGCGAGTAGACGTCTGGGATGTAAGAAGGGTTGAGTGTAGCAAACCGAGGAAGGGCCGCAATCCGCAGCACAGTCTGATCGGGACCGATAATCACGATGAGTGTAGCAAACCGAGGAAGGGCCGCAATCCGCAGCCGCCAGCCGATGAGATCCGAAGACCCTGGTAGTGTAGCAAACCGAGGAAGGGCCGCAATCCGCAGCCCCGGGAACCACACCGGGACGCACCTCACAAGTGTAGCAAACCGAGGAAGGGCCGCAATCCGCAGCCGTTTCTCGCTGATACGCCCCCTCAACTATAGTGTAGCAAACCGAGGAAGGGCCGCAATCCGCAGCCTGGCGTGGTGGAGCGAGGCCGTCCCGACCAGTGTAGCAAACCGAGGAAGGGCCGCAATCCGCAGCCGTCATGCACGTCGTCATCAACGGCGACCCAGTGTAGCAAACCGAGGAAGGGCCGCAATCCGCAGCTTAAACACATTCTTTTTCATCATGCCTAAGAGTGTAGCAAACCGAGGAAGGGCCGCAATCCGCAGCTGCGTGTTGAGGGTTCTGGAATTCCACCCAAGTGTAGCAAACCGAGGAAGGGCCGCAATCCGCAGCGTGGTACACATCTGACTCGGGCTCGAGACAAGTGTAGCAAACCGAGGAAGGGCCGCAATCCGCAGCCGAGTGGATGGATGCTGGATTGCATCCGTCAAGTGTAGCAAACCGAGGAAGGGCCGCAATCCGCAGCACAGATCGCAACGTTTGCCGCATGTAAGCCAGTGTAGCAAACCGAGGAAGGGCCGCAATCCGCAGCGTGAGGGTGTTGGCGAGACCCTGGGCGTCCAGTGTAGCAAACCGAGGAAGGGCCGCAATCCGCAGTCCAGAAAGCAATCGATTTCTCCCTTGGCAATGCTGCCCTGGATGTCCCGGAATTTGCACTGGATCGCCGCGTAGGCTCCGGGCTCATCCTTCAGCTCCGCCACCAGGTCAATGCCTGCATCGTCTGAGGACAAACCCCGCTGGCTTGCCCACTCCCCATAGGTTTGCACCGTGCTGAATTGCGCTGCCTGCACAGGGTCATGGCGGAGAAAAGCGGTGCAAAGCTGCTCAAACGCTGTCCCCATGTCCCGCCTGCGGCTGAAGGTCGCCTGGACGGCCTCTTGACGCCAGCTTTGCAGAATCTCGTCAAGGGGATGCATGGCGGTAGGCAAGTGCTGCCTTGGGGGCAGTCGCCGAGAAGGGGTGTTGGTCGAGAATAGGGGGTGGGGGGCTTGTGGACCTGGGACCTCGAACCTCGATAACCCCGGTTCCGGATAAGGAGACCAGAGGGAAACGACCTTGCCCCCAGGATGCCCTCCCAGCATGAGAAAGTCGGTTGTGGAGAGGTTATCAAGTGTTCACCAGTATAATGCCCAACAGCTACCTGCTACTCTCGGAAGAACCAGGCAACAGAGGCAGATGACGGCCCGCGACTCCGAGATCCGCCGCGACAAGCGGCAGGGCCAAAGCGGTGGACTCTTTTTCACGTCCCTGCAGATGGTGCATTGGCGCAATTTTCAAGGACAGGTGGATATATCTCTTACCCCACGGGTGTTTTTGCTGGGTCCCAATGCTTCCGGCAAGTCCAATATATTGGATGCCCTGCGTTTTCTGCGGGATACGGCGGACAAAGGCTTGCAAGCCGCCATCAGCAGCCGGGGCGGAATGGGGGCAATTCGCAGCCTCCATGCCCGACGACCGCCAGGGTTCACGCTGGCCGTCACTGTGGGCAATAAAACCCGGCTAGACCAATGGAAGTACTCGCTGCAAGTCCGTAATCACCCGCAAAAGCACATACCCGAGGTGGTGGCGGAAAGCGTAACGGATCCTCAAGGAAGTCAGGTGCTGCGCCGCCCAACACAGGAAGACAATGACGATCCTGACCGGTTGCGGCAAACCCATCTGGAGCAGGTGGTGGCCAACCAGGGTTTTCGGCCCCTGACGGAGTTTTTAAAGTCCGTTCGCTACTTGCACGTTGTCCCCCAGTTGATGAGGGATCTGGAGCGTTCTGCCGGGCGCCGCAACGATCCCTTTGGAGCCGACTTTCTTGAGACCATTGCCACCACACCCCAGCGCACCCGCGATGCCCGACTGCGGAAAATCAGCAAGGTCCTGCAGATTGCCATTCCCCAGCTTGAGGACCTCACCCTGGAGCAGGACGAGGGGGGGCACTGGCATTTACAAGTTCGCTTTGTCCACTGGCGCAAGAGTCCGGCCAAGCAGGATGAACGGGCCTTCTCCGACGGAACCCTGCGCCTCATCGGCTTGCTCTGGTCCCTGGCCGAGAAAGGGGGACCCCTGCTGCTGGAGGAGCCGGAATTGGGCTTGCACACGGCCTTGGTCCGCCGATTGCCCAGCCTCATGGCTCGCCTGTATCGCCGTTCGCCACGGCAGCTATTGATCACCACCCATGCATCTGATCTCCTCAATGATGAGGGCATTGGCCTGGATGAAGTGCATCTCCTGAAACCTGGAGACCAGGGTACAGAGATTATTCCAGCAACGGATTATCAACCCACTGCTTCTCTCTATAACGGAGATGGGCAGTTATCCCTTGGCGAGATTCTCATGCCAGCCGTAGCCCCGGAGCAGGTTGATCGATTTTCCATGGCAGAGTAGGGAGGTCATAAGATGACAATCAACCAGCCTGTCCATGCTGTAGTTGAGGGATTAATTGACGAGGCTGTTGTCAGGAAATTATTTGCTGAAATCGAGATTCAATGTGGAACAATCTATGTTCAGAATGGCATCAATAATTTGCTCAGGAAATTACCGAATTACAATCAAAGCGCACAATTCTATTCATGGTTTTCTTTATGCGATCTTGATCGAAAGCCCTGTGCGCCAAGTCTCCGTCATGAAATAATTCAGACCTTCCCGGGTGGACAATCGCCTGGGATGCACATTTGCATTGCAGTCCGGGCTGTGGAGGCCTGGTTCATGGCTGATCGGGGATCATTGGCTCGGCATCTGTCCATTCCCAAGGCGAAGATCCCTGCCAATCCCGAGCAGGTAGACGACCCCAAGCGGGCCATTGTGGACCTGGCGCGCCAATCACGTTCTTCTGTGGTGCAGGGTACTGTTGTGCCGTCGGAGCGTAGCGGTCGTTCTGTGGGTACTGGCTACACAGACGCCATGATCGAGTTTGTGCAGGACAAGTGGCGCCCTGTGCGCGCCAGCCAAACAGCCCCCAGCTTGGCCCGCGCCCTTGACCGTTGCCGGGCGTTGGGCAAATAGCGCCGTTACTTTCACGGCCACAGCATCAAAGGACTCCGGACGAACAACGCCCTGGACGACCCCGCACCCATGGTGACCAGCGATTGGCCAAGGTCATCAATGTTGCACCGTGCTGAAGTGCGTTGCCTGCACAGGGTCATGGCGGAGAAACGCGATGCAAAGCTCCTCAAACGCCGTCCCCATGTCCCGCCTGCGGCTGAAGGACGCCTGGACGTCCTCTTGACGCCAGCTTTGCAGAATCTCGTCAAGGGGATGCATAGGCGGTGGGCAAGTTCTGCCTTGGGGGGCAGTCGCCGAGAAGGGGTGCTGATCGAGAATAGGGGGTGGGGGGCTTGTGGACACGATCCTTCACCGCAATAGCGTGGCTGAACTCGTTAAAGACTTTGTGAAAACTGGCTTGTTTTAAAGTTGAGCCTCTTGATAAGCTGCCAAGTGTTGCAGTGGCTGATGCCGAGATCTTTACAAACATCCGGAATATGGCGGTTCGCGCGTTCTCTACCAGGCTTTGAGACTTCGTTCGTTACAATGATACGTTCTTCGGTGTCGCGCAATGCATAGGCAATCAGAAATGGATCACGACCACAACTTTCCAGCTCCTTATCATTCAGATCCGATGCATATTTATTAACGACTTTATTAAGTGAAATGTTATCAATAGTCTCATTCAGATATAGCGCAGCTTTGTTGTCCTTTAACCAGTGATCAAGATGATCTTCTTTGTTACCAGGAAGAATCTCCTCATAAATTTCATGAGGAATCTTGACCTGCTGTTGTTGTGCATAGATCAGGAGCCAATTCCAAAACTCGGGGATCCGGTCAATGGGATAAAATTTATAGTGGGCGTCAATGAGGACGTTGGTATCCAGAAGATAAAGCACTTAATCACCTCCTCAACAAATCCTGGTGTTGAAATAACTTGCCAACCTGATAGGGCTTGATGCCTAGAATTCTCGCCACCCTGGCGGTTGATAGGGCATCGGAATCCATCATGCGTTGGCAGAACTGGAGCAAGGCCGGGCCAATGCGGTGCGCACGAACCGTGTAGTAGTCGGGACCACCTGACTGGGTCGTTTTTTTCTGGTCACGTTCACGCTTCTGCCACCCCGCAAGGAATGCTGAACATAGCGTATTACAGGTCTCTTGGTCAATACGATCAGCTTGCAGGAGCCGGTAAGCAACCATCATGTTGCTGAGGTTGTGGTCACTTGCAAAGCTGGTCACTTGCTCATTAATGTCTGCATGGTGAAGGGTCAGGCTTTCCAATCGCCCATCCGGCAAAAGCCATTCCCCAGCAATCTGGTTGCAAAACTTTTCTTCCCGTCGGTGCTTCGCCTCACTGCCGCTCAGACCAGTCTGGCCCAGCAGCAGGTGAATCAACTCGTGCAGAAGTGTAAAAGACCATGCGGCAGGGGGGAAGTCGTATTCGTTGATCACCACAAAGGGGGCAACGGAATCAGCAATGGCAAAACCACGGAAAGCCTGAGGTCCAATTCTTGTGTGATGGCTGCCCAGATTTCCTTTGAGCACAACAAAGACGCCCCTTTGCTCCACATGGGAACGCAGCAGGGCAAAAGCCAACTTGGCATCCTGCTCTTTGTAATAGCGGCTCCTCAACTCTTCCGGCAATAGCTCTTGTAACAGTCTGTGGGCGGTTGTGGGATCGGTCCGCTTCTGCAACGCGCCAATGAACTCCAGGGGCCTGGCTTCGTCCTCGGCAATCAAAGTTGCCCGAACCATGTCCTGGCGGCTGAGCACATCGCGAACCAGGGCATCCACAAGGGCATCCACATCGGGTTCCAGCGGGGAAGATACCCCTGCCGGTCGGCGGAAGTCCGTACCCCGCTCACCTTGCCGGGGCGGGGCGGGTAAGTAAAACGTGAGCAGGGGGCGATGGTAGATCCTGGCCATGGCGGCCAGCTTGGACCGCGTTGGCGCCTCCTCCCCACGCTCCAGGGCGGCAAGCCGTTCAGCCGCCGTCATTGTCCTTGTGTCCTTGAAGCCAAGCTTTGCCGCGGCCTCTACCTGGGTCCGGCCCGCGGTCTTCCGCGCCCAAACCAGAACTTCAGGATTGACGGTGACGGTCGGCATGGCAAGGAGCCTAACCCCCGTTGAGGAGGGCAGCGGTCCCCGATGCTCGTTATCCATGAACAAGCATCACAAAACCGTGACACCCCTTCTCCAGGTTCTGAACGAGCCCTTCCCCACAAGGCCAGGGACCAGCGCCCAAGCCTCCGACAACGCCTAAACCGCCCCGTCGCCATGGCTGCGGGGACCCACCGCTGAACCCTGGCTTGGTTTGGCGTCGGTGATAGCGCTTGTGGCGCCCTGGTTGTTCGGCAACGGCAGTGGGTCGTCACGGAGCAGGGCCGCCACCACGGTCTCCAGTTGGTCGGCCTGGAGCAGACCCACGGAGCGTCCTCGCACGCTGCCGTCGGGTCCGTAGAAGAGAAAGGTGGGAATGCCAAGCACCTGGAACTGGTCCAGTTCCTGCTCCCAGAGGGGATTTTCCACGTTCAGTAACACCAGATCCAACGTGGCTCGGTGGGCTTGTCCGAGTTGCGCCATGGTGGGCTCCATCTGGTGGCACACCTGACACCAATCTGCGTAAAACTCCACCAGGGTGGGCTTGCCGTTGCCGAGGGCCTCGTCCAGGGGCAGGGAGGTGCGCGCCAGAGCTTCAAGACCCTGGCTGTTCAGGGAGCGGGTCCAGAACACCACCACGGCCAGCAGCGCAGCTACGACGGCCAGGGCCTTGGCCATGGGGCGGTCTTTGTTGTCCATTTCTCGGGGGACAGGACAGGTCTTTCTAATGGTCTCCGATTGCTAGTGTTTGCCGAACGCCTGAGTTTGCCATGAAGCAGCGGCTGACGTTGCGCCTGCCTCGGGAGGCGTTGAACCAACCCATCACCTACCGGCTGGCCATCGACTACGACGTGGCCTCCAAAATCATTCGGGCGCAGATCGGTCCCCACCAGGAAGGGGTGATGGTGGTGGAGCTGGCAGGGGATATCGACGATCTGGCAGCAGCGACAGCGTGGCTGCGGCAGCAGGGGTTGGTGGTCACTACGGCAGTGGGTCAACTCAGCATTGATCGGGACTGCTGTGTGGATTGCGGCATCTGCACCACGGTCTGTCCCACAGGTGCGCTACACATGGAACGGCCCCATTGGATCCTCCGGTTTGAAGTCCGGCGTTGTGTGGTGTGCGAACAATGTATTCCCAGTTGTCCCCTGGGGGCCATTCATCTGAATCTGCCGGCGCCGTCCGGCAGCAAGACCCGCCACGCCCAGGGGTGACGCCATCGATCAGCCCTTGCCGGCGCGTGTTGCACAGCGCCCGGTGTATTGGCTGATCGCCAACCGGCTCGTCGTGTTCACGGTCAGCCGGGGCGCTCGCTTCGGTTCTCCCCTTCCTTGGCCACGTCCTGCCCTGTCGGGTCCGGGCAGGGTGTGCCGTGGAGGCAGCTATAGGTCCACCAGAACCCCAGCACGTTTTTGACATAGAGACGCGTCTCGTCATAGGGGATGGCTTCGATCCAGAGCTCCGGCTGTTCTGCCAGACCGTCCGTGCCCCAACGGGCCACCGCTGCAGGCCCGGCATTGTAGCTGGCAATGGCAAGAATGGGTTGCTGGCGCCAATTCCGTAACTGCTGCGCCAGATAACGGGCGCCCAGATCCGCATTGATCTCGGCATCCAGGAGTTGGGTCTCCAGATCCTGATCTGCCAACTCTGTGGGAATCGACGCCCTGGACATGAGTTGAGCTGCTGTGGCAGGCATGAGCTGGAGCAGGCCCAGGGCGCCGACAACGGAGCGCTGAGCAGGTCGGAAGCGACTTTCCTGGCGGGCCGTGGCCAGCAACAGGGCTGGATCCAGCCCGTGACGCCGGGCTGCTGCCGCCAGGATCCGGCCGTAGAAGATGGGGTGGCGGACCTGCTCGAGGGCCAGGAGTTGACCTTCACTGGCGGGGCGGTTCCAACTGGCGTCGTCCAACTGCTCCAGCCCCATCCATGGATCCATGACAGCCAGTCGGAGCTGCCCCTCAATCCAGAGTTCGTCAGGGTCCCGCGGAGCCGTGGCGCTGCGCCAATGACGCCAGTGCTCCCAAGCCAGCACGTCCAGCCCCGTGTTCCATAACCATGTCACGGCATCGTCTCTGCTGCTGCGCCCCAGCGACGCTGCTGGAGAGAGTGGGAGAACCCGCGGCAGGGGAGACGGCCAGCTCACCTGCCCAAGGCGCACCTGGCTGAGCCAGCCATAATAGCTCCACGGGGCCGACCGCGCCACCTGACGCCAGATCCGCACCGCCTCCTCCGACTGCCCCAGTTGCTGCTTCACAAAACCGTGCCAGAAGTCCAGGCGGATGGCCTCGGCCAGGGTGAGACGGGGGGTGTTGGCAGCAGTGGCCAGTGCCTGTCGGGCCTGGAGCCAGGATCGCTGCAACAGCAACTCGCGAATGGCAGGCCATGGATCCTCCGTGGCGGCGCCGGACTCGGCAACTCCTGGCCGACAGGCCTCGGCGGCGGCGGGATTGTCCACCCGCAACAAGGCATCGGCCAGGAGGGCGGCCGCAGTGGCGGGAAGTTGACTCCCCTCTTGCAAGCAGAGGTTGGCCAGGAGGGATTCGCTCCCCACTTGTCGTGGTCCCCAGCGGGCCAGGTGAAGAGCGCCGTCCAACTGGTGGGGGCCGGTGGTGCGGGCTGTGGTGAGGGCCGAGGCCAGGCTGGACGGATGGGCCGGAAACTGTTCCAGCAGTTCCTGATGCAGCGCATCGCCAGGCGTCCCCAGCCAGTACCGAGCGTCGGCGCTGGCCGGGGTGTCGGGAAAGCGAAGCAACAGGCTGCGCCAATGGGCATCTGCAGCGTCCGTCTGTCCACGGCGTTGCTCCGCCGTGGCCAACAGGACCAGCACCACGGAGGGCTCCGTGCGCAGACCACGGTGTTCTCCCCAGGCTTGCCCCGATAACCAGCCCAGGTGATCGTCCGGGCTTTCCGCTGCGGCCGCCAGCACCAGGCGGGCCTGACGACGTCGTGACGGATCGGGACTGTAGCGGGCCGTACGGCGCAGCAGTGCCGGGGAACTCCAGCGATTGAGGAGGGGGCGGTTCCGAGCCAGGGCATGGCGCCCCGTCACCAGCAGAACCCAGCTCAACAGGCTGACGGCGCCCAGTAGAGCCACACCCGCACCCAGCTCGCGCCGACGTCCATGGCCAAGGGAGAGACAACGAAGGCGCCTGGCATTGACGCAGGCAAACGATCCTCTCGGCAACGCTCTGCGCCAGGCTGCCGGTTCAGGGTGGGATGCACTGGCAGATCCCTGGTGGTGTCGGGTAAGGTCCATCCACGGGAATCTTTCTATGAGCCACCTGCTTCTCGCTGAACCCGCCCTGGCCGTGGAGCCCCCCGCACCGGTCTTTGGCACTGACGGCATCCGTGGGCGGGTGGGGGTTGAGTTGACACCGACTCTAGCGCTCCAGCTCGGCTATAGCTGTGGCCATGTGCTGGAACAGGACCGACCTGTGTTGTTGGGTCGAGATTCCCGCAAGAGTAGCCCCATGCTGGTGGCCGCTCTGCAGGCGGGTCTCCTGGCGGCGGGGCGGGAGGTGTGGGATCTGGGCCTCTGTCCCACTCCGGCAGTGGCGTGGTTGACCCGCCGCCAGCAGGCGGCAGGGGGACTCATGATTTCCGCCAGCCACAACCCTCCGGCAGACAACGGCATTAAAGTGTTTGCCCGGGACGGGTGCAAACTGCCCCGGCACCGGCAGCGGGATCTGGAGCAGTGGCTGAAACGTTCAGCGCCCCTGGGATGCCATGCGGGGGGCAGCAGCCACCAACGCCATGACCTGCTCAAGGTCTATGAACAGGGACTACTGGCGCAGTTGGAGTCCGAGCCGAGACAACGCTTGCGGGTGATTCTGGATCTGTGCTGGGGCGCAGCCACTTCTTGCGCGGTCAGCCTGTTTGAGCGGATTGGAGCGGAGGTGACCGTCCTCCACGGCCAGCCGGACGGCAACCGGATCAACGTGGGTTGTGGAAGCACCGCCCTGGGCCTGCTGCAGCAGGCCGTGGTGGACCAGGAAGCGGATCTGGGGATTGCGTTCGACGGGGATGCAGACCGCTGTCTGGCCGTGGATCACCGTGGCCAACCTGTCAACGGAGACCATATTTTGTATCTCTGGGGTGGGGCGCTGGACGATCGGGGTTTGTTGCCGGAGCACCGTCTGGTGATTACCCGGATGGCCAACCTGGGCTTTCGGCGGGCCTGGACGGCGCGAGGCGGGGCCTTGGAAGAAACCCCGGTGGGGGACCAGCACGTCTATGCCGCCATGGAGCGTACTGGCGCAGCACTGGGTGGCGAACAGTCGGGTCACGTGCTCTGGAGACAACACCATGCCATCGGCGATGGCTTGATGACGGCTCTACAACTGACACAACTGATTGCCACAAGCAGTTGCTCCCTCGCCACGTTGGCCGGGGCAAGTTTTCGTCCCTACCCCCAGAAATTGATCAACGTGAGAATAACGGATCAGCAGACGAGACAGGGATGGAGACATAACGCTCGCCTGCAGAACGGGATTGCGGCTGCAGAAGCCGCCATGGGCCAGGACGGCAGGATTCTGATTCGCGCCAGCGGTACGGAGCCGCTGCTGCGGGTGATGGTGGAAGCCAGGGAGACAACGCTGGTGGACGTGTGGTGCCAAAAACTGGCATCCCTGGCCGCGGCTGAACTTCAGCCGTCGTAGTACATGGTGAACTCGTAGGGATGGGGCCGTTGGCGCAACTGCTGCACCTCCTCGTACTTGTAGGCAATCCAGTTCTCAATGAAGTCGTCGGTGAAGACGTCTCCTTGCTTGAGGAAGTCCTTGTCGTTTTCCAAGGCCTCCAGGGCTTCGTTAAGGGAAGCGGGAACCGTGGGAATCCGTGACAACTCTTCAGCAGATGCCTCGAACAGGTCAATCTCGGTCCCCTCGCCGGGGTCGATCTGGTTCCTGATACCATCCAGACCCGCCAACACCATGGCGCTAAAAGCCAGATAGGGATTGGCCAAGGCATCACCAGGGCGGAACTCCAGGCGTTTGGCTTTGGGATCGGGACCGGTGAGCGGAATCCGGACAGCCGCGGAACGGTTGCCCTGGGAATAGACCAGGTTCACGGGCGCTTCGAAGCCTGGCACCAGGCGTTTGTAGCTGTTGGTGCTGGGATTGGTGAAGGCCAGAAAGGCAGGGGCGTGCTTGAGAATACCACCGATGTACCAGCGTGCCGTTTGGGAAAGGTTGGCATAACCCGCTTCACTAAAGAACAGGGGGGCGCCGTCTTTCCAGAGGCTTTGATGCACGTGCATGCCTGTGCCGTTGTCGTTAAAGACCGGCTTCGGCATAAAAGTAACGGTCTTTCCATACTTCCGCGCAACATTACGAATGACGTACTTATAAATCATTACGTTATCAGCGGTGGCCAACAACTCATCGAACTTGAAGTTGATTTCGTTTTGCCCGGCAGTGGCCACCTCATGGTGGTGCTTCTCCATGGACAGGCCCAACCGGCACATGGTCAGCAACATCTCGCTGCGGATGTCCTGGAAGGTGTCGCTGGGGGGCACCGGGAAATAACCCTCCTTATAGCGGGGCTTATATCCCAGGTTGCCTCCTTCTTCTTCCCGGCCTGTATTCCACTGACCTTCAATGGAATCCACCTTGTAGTAGCAACCGCTTTCCGCAGATTGGTAGCGCACGTCGTCAAAGATGAAGAATTCCGGCTCAGGTCCGAAAAACGCCTGATCCGCAATGCCGGTCTCCCGTAAGTAGCTCGCCGTCTTTTGAGCCAGGCTACGGGGACAGCGTTCATAGGGTTGACCCGAACGGGGCTCCTTAATGGAGCAGACGAGGCTGAGGGTGTTATCGCGGTAGAAGGGATCAATCCACGCAGTGTCCGGATCGGGCACCATGGCCATATCGGACTCGTTGATGGACTTCCAGCCGCGAATGGACGAGCCGTCGAAAGCCAGGCCGTCGACGAAGGCGCCTTCGTCGATCTGAGACGCGTGAACCGTGAGGTGCTGCCACATTCCCGGCAGATCGACGAATTTCAGATCCACCAGCTCAATGCTTTCCTTGCGGATCAGATCCAGAATGTCCTGAGGAGTTTTGGCCATAGATCAGGCTAGAAAACAAGGGGAAGCACCCCTGAGTCAGGAAGCCTAAGAAGCAATGAAGTGGATTTTTGTATCAAGGGCAACAGTTTTATCCAAAGGAGCGTAGGGAACCGTAACCATTTCTGTCAAATTCTCCTCGGCCCTGCCTCTCCGAGCGCCTCCGTCAAATGCCGGTGATACGCTGGGACAGCCCGTCAATTGAGTTTCATGGCAGATGCGCTTGCTGCCCTGATCGGCCGGTATGACCTCAGCGGTCGCTATCTGGACCGTGATGCCGTGGACCGGATTGGTGATTACTTCAGTGCGGCGGAGCAACGCCTGGCGGCAGCGGAGCGAATCAGCGGTGCGGCCGGGAGCATCGTCCGCGAGGCCAGCGCCCGCTTGTTTCGTGCCGAGCCCGACCTGCTCAATCCCGGTGGCAACGCCTACACCACCCGCCGTCTCTCCGCCTGCCTGCGGGATATGGACTACTTCCTTCGCTACGCCAGCTATGCACTGGTGGCGGGTGACAACCGGATTCTCGACGAGCGGGTCCTCGGCGGACTGAACGAAACCTACAAGTCCCTGGGGGTGCCCACAGGTCCCACGGCCCGCAGCATCACGTTACTGGCCGACGTGGTGGAGGAAATCCTTGTGGATGCCGGGATACCGGCCGGACCCCTGGTCCGCGCTCCTTTCCAGCATCTGGCCCGGGGCCTGGCGGAGGCGAACGTGCGCAACCGCTGAGTGGCATGTTCCGTGCCGTAACACCTGCCATAACACTTGGCTCCATAGTTGGTCCCACAGCGATTTAGCCTCTCCCCTGCGGTATCGGCCCTTCGTGACCCAGACTCTGCCCCCTCCCACAGCGTTCGCAGTCGACCAGGCGCATCGTCTGTCCCTGGAACCTCTCGCCCTGCCGGAGCGTCTGCTCCTCGGCCCTGGGCCTTCCAATGCCCACCCTGACGTGTTGGCGGCCCTGTCCCGTCCCCCTGTGGGCCATCTGGACCACACCTTTCTCCACCTGATGGGAGAAGTGCAGGAGTTGCTGCGCTATGCCTGGCAAACGGACAACCGGCTCACCATCCCCGTGAGCGCCACGGGCAGCGCCGCATGGGAAACGTGCATTGCCAACACCGTGGAGCGGGGTGACACCTTCCTGGTGGCCATCAACGGCTATTTCGGGCATCGGATGGCGGATATGGCCAGCCGCTATGGGGCCAACGTGGTCACCATCCACAAGCCCATGGGGCAAGCCTTCAGCCTGGCAGAAATTGAAGTGGCCCTGGCAGAGCATCAGCCCAGGCTGCTGGGCCTGATCCATGCCGAGACCTCCGCTGGCGTCCTGCAGCCCATGGACGGTGTGGGTGAGGCTTGCCGGCGCCACGGCGCCCTGCTCCTTCTGGATACGGTCACGTCCCTGGGTGGAGTCCCTCTGTTCCTGGACCGTTGGGGTGTGGATATGTCCTACAGTTGTAGCCAGAAGTGCCTCAGTTGCCCGCCGGGCCTGGGTCCGGTCACCATCGGACCACGGGCAGAGGCGCGCCTCGAGTCCCGCAGTGGCAAGGTTCCCAACTGGTACCTGGACGTCACGCTCCTGAGCCGGTACTGGGGCAGCGACCGGGTCTATCACCACACGGCGCCGGTGAACATGAATTACGGCCTGCGGGAAGCACTGCGTCTGCTGGCAGAGGAGGGACTGGAAACCGCCTGGCAACGCCACCGCCGCAATGCCGAATTGTTGTGGGAAGGCCTGCAATCCCTTGGCCTGAAGCTGGCGGTGGAAGAGCGGCTGCGCCTGCCCACCCTCACCACGGTTTGCATCCCCGAGGGCGTGGACGGCAAGGCTTTTGCTCGGGCCTTACTGGACGAAGAAGGGGTTGAGATCGGTTGCGGGCTGGGTGATTTTGCTGGCAAGGTGTGGCGCATTGGCCTTATGGGGCAGAACAGCGCAGCGGAGAACGTGGAGCGGCTGATTGGCCTGCTGCGTAAACGCCTTGCCGCCGCTGTCTGAACCAGTCCTGCAGCAGCACACCACATTCCCTGGCCAGGACCCCGCCCCGCCATGCCATGTGATGGTGGGCGGCGGGGCTTTTGCTCAGGTCCAGGGCGCCCCCTAGTCCCCCCCGCTTCTCATCGGCTGCGCCAAAAATCACACATCCCATTCGCGCTTGAATCAGGGCCGCGGCACACATGATGCACGGCTCCAGGGTCACCAGCAGGGTGCAATCATGAAACCGCCAGTCTCCTCGCAAGGCAGCAGCCTGCCGCAGGGCCACCAGTTCCCCATGGCCGAGGGGATCCGCGTCCCGCTCACGGCAGTTGGTGCCCCAGCCAATGCTGCGCCCGCGACCGTCAAGAATGACCGCCGCCACGGGAACCTCTCCAGCCCTCCCCACCATGGCTGCCTGGCGCAACAAGCGCCCCATCCACATGGTGGCGAGATCGTGATCCCAGCCTGATTCCATCATTCCGTGCAATCAACAGACCTGGACGCCTTCCCCTGCAGTTTGCCGCCCGACCAGCACAGTCCCACCATGGTGGCCCTGATCCGTCAGGCAGTGACATGGTTGGAGCGGTGGCATGAAGAGGCAGGGCAACGATCACCATTACCCGGTCCCGTTGCCCTGCCCCCCGTGGCGCCGGCGCCATGGGGGCTGGATGCCACCCGCCTCATGGAGGAGCTGGACCCGGTGGTGCGTGGTTCCTACAACCCTTGGCATCCCGGAGCCATGGCCCACCTGGATCCCCCGCCCAACCCGGCCTCGGTGGTGGGGGAGTTGATCTGTGCCTGGCTCAACAACAACATGCTGGCGGAAGAACTCTCACCACTGCTCAGCCAACTGGAGCGGCGCCTGCTGCGCTGGATTGCCCAGCGTCTGGGGTTGGGGGACGACGCTGGCGGCATTATGGCCAGCGGTGGAACCGTTTGCACCATCACGGCTCTGGTCACGGCCCGCCATCAGCGGGGGCTGGATGAGCAACAGGCCTGCCTCTATGCCAGCGCCGATTGCCACAACTCCTTGGCCAAAGCCCTACGGGTGATGGGTTTGCCTGCTGCGAACCTGCGTCTGGTGCCTACCGATGCCACGGGGCGCCTGGATCCCCATCGACTGGATCAGGCCCTGGCCCGGGAAACGGAACCGATCCTGGCAGTGGTAGCCACTGCCGGAACCACCATCCGCGGCGCTGTTGACCCCATCGGTCCCATTGCCGACATTTGCCGCCGCCGTGGCCTCTGGCTCCATGTGGATGGCGCCATTGGCGCCGTCTGTGGTCTTGGTCAGCGCCATCAAGGGCGGGTCGCCCACATGGGCCGTGCCGACTCCCTCACCGTGAATCCCCAAAAATGGTTGGGCATTGCCAAGACTTCGGCCATGGTGTTGCTGCGCCAGCCCCGGGGATTGGTAGACACCTTTGCCACACCCCTGTCTTATATGGAGCCGGCTCGCGTGGCCCACGGTGGAGATTGCGGTCTCCAGGGAACCCGTCCGGCGGAGGTGCTGAAGCTTTGGCTCGGTCTGCGGCAACTGGGGCAGCACGGCATTGACCAGCTTCTGGACGGGGCCCTGCACCGTGCTCGGGTGCTGCGTCAGGCCCTGTCCCCCTTGCCCCTGGTCATGCTGTCCGGGGATTTGCACATCGTCTGCTTCCGCCCCGGCGCCACCGGCAGCAGCGAGGCCTGGAGCCGCCACACCCGGGAGCAACTGCTGGATCAAGGCCTCATGCTCTCCCGCCCCCTCTATCGTGGACACCGCTACCTGAAAGCCGTTCTGGGCAATCCCTTCACCGGGGTGGAGCAGATTGCCACAGTGGTGGACACCGTCTCCGCAAGCCTCTCCCGTTAAACCATGGATCGCCCCAAGTTGGTGGCTCTGATCACAGGGATATTCTCCATTGCCCTGGCAGTGCTCTACCTGGCCCTGGTGCTCGTTCTGGATCACCGCTCCGGACTGGCGCCGGCGCCGGTGGTGGGGTCGGTACTCGGTATGGTGAGACCTCCATTCACACACGAGTTGGCACTCCATGATCGACGAACGGCTTCGAGAAACTCGTCATGGGCATTGAGCAGCGCTTCAACGTCCCGTTCATTGCCGGAATGGCACTGAAGGAAAAGCAGATCCAGCAGAATTATCGTCCTGTCATTGCTGTCCATAAGTGGTTTGCCCGACGTCCCGGGACACTGTTCCGCGGACTGATGCTCGCGGAGTTCGGAGACGATGACCTGGAGCGTATGTTCTTTGAATCAAACGACTTCTCGGGCCTTCGGATTGCCGACCCCTTCATGGGCGGTGGCACACCGTTGATTGAAGCCAACCGCATCGGTTGTGACGTCATCGGCTTTGACGTGAATCCGATGGCCGCGTGGGTCGTCCGAGAAGAAATTCAAGGGCTTGACCTCAACAGCTACAGGCAAGCTGCCAACGAGCTTGTATCAACGCTGCAAGACCAGATCGGCGCCTACTATCGAACCTCATGCCCTCTCTATGGCGACCCTGACGTTCCCGTGAAGTCTTTTCTCTGGGTCAAGGTGCTTGAGTGTGACGCCTGCAGTTTCACGTTCGACCTGTTTCCGGGATATCTGCTTGCCGAAGACCGTCGCCACCCGAAGAATGTCGTGGTCTGTCACAAGTGTGGTGCATTGAACGAGGTTGCAGAACGTCGTGCTCCAGGACACTGTCACGCGTGTGACGTCATTCTTTCCATCGCGGGACCCGCTGGCCAGGGGCGCTGCACATGTCCCTGCTGCGGGTACGAAAATCGTTATCCAGGTGACCGACGCGCTCCTCTAAACCATCGTCTCTTTGCGATCGAGTACTACAACCCGGAGAGAAAGCCGGTGCATAAGGGTCGCTTCTTCAAGAAACCCGATCCTGACGACATCGCACGGGTGGAAGCCGCCCGTGAACACTGGCGGCGCATGGACGAACGTTTTGTGCCCGACGAACCAATTCCTCCTGGTGATGAAACCTCGCGGCTGCACCGCTGGGGCTACAGTCGGTATCGGCAGATGTTTAATCCTCGCCAGTTGTTGGGCCTGGAGGCCAGTTGCCGGTTGATTGCGGATGTACCGAACGAGAGGATCCGTGCCGCACTGGCCACCAACTTGTCGGATCTCTTGCGATACCAGAACATGTTGTGCCGCTACGACACCATGGCTCTGAAGTCGCTGGATGTCTTTTCTATTCATGGTTTCCCGGTCGGTCTCGTGCAATGTGAATCCAACCTCCTGGGCATCATCAACGGTTCCGGTGTCAACGTAGGGTCGGGAGGCTGGTCGAACATTGTCCGGAAATACATCAGGGCGAAGAGCTACTGCGAAGCTCCCTTTGAAGTCCGATCCGAAGGAAAGCACAAGATACGTGTACCGATTGACGGCGAGTGGATAGGAGATTGCGCGAACAGCACGCGCCGGCGCATCGCCATCCACTGTGCAAACTCGGCCCAGGTTGCGCTGCCTGCCGGAACGCTGGATGCCGTGTTCACGGACCCGCCGTACTTCGGCAACGTCCAGTACGGTGAACTCATGGATTTCTGCTATGTCTGGCTCCGGCGACTGGCTCCGCCGGGTACGGAGGGTTTTGATCGGCCTTCCACACGGTCCACGGATGAACTGACCGGCAACGTTACCCAGTTGCGCGGCCTCGAGCACTTTGCGGAGGGACTGGCCAGCGTCTATTCCCACATGGCAGAGGCGCTGAAGCCTGAAGCACCTCTGGTGTTCACCTATCACCACAACAAACTGGATGCCTACTGCGCCGTCGGGTTGGCGATCCTTGATGCCGGCCTCACCTGTTCGGCTACGTTGCCGTGCCCTGCGGAGATGGGAGGATCCATTCACATCCGTGGAACGGCTTCGTCTATTGTGGATACCGTCTTCGTATGCCGGGATTCCAGGGTCAGGCACGCCGGGAAGGAGACCTCGGCTACGGTTGCAGACCTGGTCGTGATAGTTGCCCATGACCTCGCCCAATTAAAAATAGCGGGGAGAGCCGCAACTCACGGGGATGCCCGATGCGTCCTGTTCGGGCACTTGACGCGGGTAGCCGTGGAGCAACTGCGCCCGGACTGGAACCGATCCGCAACGACCGCTGAGAAGCTCTCACATCTACGGAACCGAATGGTTGCCTTTGGCGAGGTGGAAGCTCTTGCCCGCCAAGCGGCCGAGGCTTCATGCAAACCCAAATCACCCGTGCATACAGTGTCGGTCCAGAAAACCATGGGGGTACTATCGTGAAGTTTCCGTTTGAGGTCTCCTTTGAGGAAGTCCAGGCCGACCTGGATGTTTATGTCGATGCCGTGTTCGGTTGCCTGACGTCCGAGTTCCTTGTCATGCCTAAGGGCAAGGGATTCATCGAGTTTGCAGTGTTTGAAGAGGGATATGAACGCTTGAAGCGTGCAACAGGCGGGTTTCGTGAGGTAACGCCCGAGACAGTTGGCGCCGCCGTGTACGACACCCCGATTGCACTTGTTGTTCTCCGATGCATGATCGGTTTTACGCCTCCGGAATGGGCATACTATGCTAGCCGCCAGACTGGTATCAGTGTGACACAGAATGCAGCTCGTGCCATTGATCGCAATATCCGCATGGATCCGAAAGCTTCGTTGCCAAGTCCAGGGACCGTGCAGGGGCGGCGTATTCGCGCCCTGATCTCTGCCGCCTGCGATGCCCTTGCATCCGGTGTACCTCGACAGGCCAGCGATACCCTGCACCGCCTGGACAAGGCCGATACAAAGGCAGGGCTGGTCAGCGTCAGGGCATCCGCCAACCTCGGTATTCCCTATTCCGTTCTTCTGTACGAACGCCTACTGGGACGTCCTTTTGCCGGACATCATGACTCGATCAGTGAACTGATTGGCAACGTGATTGAGAACGTATTAACGGAGGCAGGAATCAGCTTTCGCAAGACAAGGCGGGCAGAGCGCTTGGCGGGCTTTGACCAGGCGCCGGATTTCGTAGTGCCGAACGAGTTCAACCCCAAGGTTGTGATCGAGGCCAAACTGACGGAAGACGACGGCACGGCGCGGGATAAGGTTACCCGGGTCCAGCATCTTGGAGCCCTCAGCCTGGAAGGGCAACCTCCAGGCAGGCCGAGGTTCGAGGTCGTCGCTTGTATTGCGGGTAGGGGATTCGGCGTTCGCCGCGAAGACATGAAGAAACTGCTGCTCGCCACACGGGGCAAGGTGTTCACCTTGAGAAATATACCCGACCTTGTGGATAAAACACTCCTGACGGACTTCCGCCCAATTTCCCATACAGTGTGATAGCCTGAGTAAGCAACCAGCCATGGGGTAGCAGATTGATGTCCGAATTCAAATTCTCGCAACTGGGACTGGCGAGCATATTGAGCCAGAACAGGCTGGTCGTGCCGCCAAACCAGAGAAACTACTCTTGGACAAGCGACGAAGTCACCACCTTGCTCCAGGATTTTGCCCGATCAATCGAGAGCAGAGAAGCAGCCTACTTTGTCGGGACGATTGTCGTGATCCGCAAGGATGACGACGTACTTGAGGTGGTGGACGGCCAGCAGAGGCTGGCGACGACCGCAATTCTTCTGGCGGAGATCCGTAGCTATCTTCAAGAATGCAACGAGCCAAGGCTCTGTGAGGCTATTCATAGGTTTCTGTTTACTATTGACCGTAAAACAAGAGAGGATGTGCCCAGGCTAACGCTTAACCTGGACGACAACGACTATTTCCGCACAGGACTAACAGGAGAATCGCTGCCGTCTTCGACTGTGAAGCCTTCGCATCGTCTTCTCAAAAATGCGTTTACTAAAATTAGTGAACAAGTGAGGAGAATCGTGTCAATCTTTGACCAGAAAGACCACGGCGATAGGCTAAACGACTGGATTACCTTCCTCGAAAACTGTGCGACGACAGTAGTCCTCGAAGCACCAAGCGAAGCAGATGCCTACCGAATGTTTGAGACACTAAATGATCGTGGGTTGCGAACGACGCAAGCAGATCTGGTAAAGAATTATCTGTTTAGAAGAGCAGATAATCGCATAGATGAAGTTAAACATAGTTGGTCAGAGATGCAGGGTGCGTTGGAGACGTTGGAGATGATCGAGGATAAAGATTTGACAATTCAGTTCCTGAGACATGCGCTGACGATGCAGACAGGCCTCGTCCGCGAAAGAGAAATGCATGAAGTTACCCAGAGAATAGCAAAAAGATCTCAGGAGGTGACGACACTGGCAAAGCAGTTGGCAACAATAGCAATAACATATACGACAATCTACAACGCCAGTCACGAGAAATGGAACAACTTGATTGAAGCAAGGAAGGCGGTCGATGTGTTCAATCTGGTTGAAGTGAAGCCGATGCGCCCTCTGATCCTGGCAATCGCTGAGAAAATGCCGGAAAAGGAAATGAATCGGACAATGTCATTGTGCGTGTCCGCAATGGTTCGGGTGGTGGTTGCGGGAAAAATAGCAGGAACTGTTGAAAAGGGATTCGCGGATGCAGCCAGAAAGACTTATTCTAAGACAATCCAAACGACTGCTGACCTGCGCAAGGAGCTTTCAAGTTTTATACCATCAAACACAGAATTTTTGCAGGCGTTCGCTATTGCACATGTATCAAATCAAAAACTTGCACGATACTACTTGCGTTCTCTGGAATCGGCAGCAGGTAATGTCAACCAGCCGTGGCATATACCAAATGATAACAGTAATGACATCAACCTGGAGCATGTTCTTCCAAAGAAAGCAGAAGGGAATTGGCCGGAGTTTTCGGAAGAGGAAGGGAAGCAGTATTATAAACGAATTGGGAACCTTTGCCTGCTTCAGTCACGCGCCAACTCGACTTTGAAGAGCTCCCCTTACAGCGAAAAGAAACTTGTTTACAAAGACTCTCAATATACACTGACAAAACAGATTGCCGAAGTTGAGGAATGGACGGCATCGGCGATTGAGGACCGTCAAAAAAAGCTGAGCGAACTGGCACTAACAACATGGCCGTTTTAGCTGTGTGCAACTCAGATGAAATGTGAGACGGGGCGAATGCCTTAGCGCCGCTCTACCTGGCCCTGGTGCTCATTCCGGATCACCGCTCCGGAATGGCGCCGGCGCCGGTGCCTGGTGCGGCCGCTGGCCTGGCGGCA
>MKWU01003155.1_pt1 | contig 22492 bp, 19 predicted proteins | sample 809101 | NCBI WGS metagenome assembly MKWU01 (sample SAMN05860141, study PRJNA318959) | sponge metagenome | host: Aplysina aerophoba | place: Slovenia: Piran, Adriatic Sea, Gulf of Piran | collected 2013-05-07 | reverse complement strand
CCTGGCGAACTCTTCCTTGGTGGACAACTCCACCCTGGCGAACTCTTCCTTGGTAGACGACTCCAGCCTGGCGAACTCTTCCTTGGTGGACAACTCCACCCTGGCGAACTCTTCCTTGGTGGACAACTCCAGCCTGGCGAACTCTTCCTTGGTAGACAACTCCTGCTTGGCGAACTCTTCCTTGGTAGACGACTCCTGCCTGGCGAACTCTTCCTTGGTAGACAACTCCAAGTTGGCGATGTCCGACTTGGCGCCATGCTCAAGCCTGGCAACACTTTGCTCCAAACCGGAGATGTCCTCTTTGGTAGCCAGGCGCTCCGCGTGGGGGATCGCCGCCGCTGCCGCCTTGGCCTTCTCCTTGGAGGCTCCCGCTTCAATCAGCGCCTCGTAGACTTCTAGAACAATCACGGTCATGGCTCCGTCCCGGCCAACTCCAGCCATTGTAGTTCGCTTATTCAAAAACACAACCTCGATGTGGGACAGAATCCGAGCACGACGGATGGCACTGCCCTCATGGTCATGAATCGGCACTCTCGTACCGTTCCTTAGCCCAAGGGCTTACGGAGTCAGCAGGATCTTGCCGGTGGTCTTTCGGGACGCCAACAGGCGATGGGCCTCGGCGGCTTGGGTCAGCGAGAGAGTGCGGCCGATGCGTACGGAGAGTTTTCCGGACTCGATCCATCGAAGCACGTCTCCGCCGCGGGCGAGGATCTCGGCGCGGTCGGTGGTGTGATGGGTGAGGCTCGGGCGGCTGAGGGAGAGGGACCCCTTCGCGTTGAGCACGGCGGTGTCGAAGGGCGGCACGGCGCCGCTGGACTGGCCGTAGATCACCATGCAGCCGCGCGGCGCAAGAGCGTCGAGGCTCTTCTCGAAGGTGCTCTTTCCAACCGAATCGTAGACGACGTGGACACCGCGTCCATCGGTGAGCCGGCGCGCCTCGGCGGCGAAGTCCTCACGGGTGTAGTCGATGACCGCGTCGGCGCCCGCTTCCTCGGCGATGCGTGCCTTTTCCAGCGTCGACACGGTGCCGAACACCCGCGCGCCGCGCATCTTCGCCATCTGCACCAGCAGCAGCCCGGTGCCGCCGGCGGCGGCGTGGACGAGCACCGTGTTCCCGGCATCCACCGGATAAGTGTCGTGGATGAGGTAGTGGGCGGTCATGCCCTGGAGCATGGCCGCGGCCGCCGATTGCAGACCCACGGTCTCGGGTACCCGCACCAGGTGGCGTTCCGGCACCGAGGCCAGCTCGGCGTAGGAGCCGTGGCCGTTGGAGATGCCGTAGGCGACCCGGTCGCCGACCCGGACTTCGGAGACCTCCGGGCCGACGGCGACCACGGCGCCGGCGCCCTCGGCTCCGGGGATGTAAGGCAGCGCGCGGCCGTGATGGCCGCCCCAGTGGAAACCGGAGCGGTAGTAGATGTCCAGGTAGTTGACGCCGGCGGCCGCGACCTTCACCAGCGCCTCGCCCGGCCCGGGCTCCGGCGTCTCCACCTCCTCGTAGCGGAGCACCTCCGGACCGCCCAGCTCGTGCACCCGGACGGCCCTCATCGCGAACCGGGGAATCTGTATGAACCGCCGGACGGAGCGCAGTCCCGGCGCCCGTCCTTCCCTTTCGCGGCCCGGCGGTGCGCGGGCAGCTTCCAGGAAACCATGCGCGTGCGCGTCGTCGCCATCAGTCCAACAGCGCCACCACCCGCGCCGGAGCGGATTCGGTCTTCCACTTGACCGGGAGCGCAATGATCCGAGCGGTGGGGCCGATCTGGTCCAGGTTGATGAGGTTCTCGATCTGGCAGGTGACCTTTGGAAGAATCGTGCGGTGCACGGTCATGCCGCTGCCCAGGATCTCGTCGGCCTGCTGGTAGTCGGCGCCCTTCTCCTCCTGGGCGAAGTCGTAGCCGATGACCGCGGGCTGCTTGTCCACCACCCACTGGGCCGCCTCGCGGGAGAGGAAGGGCGAGTCGTTCCACCAGGACGGATCGGTGGTCCGGTGCCCCTTGGGCCAGTCGGTGCGCAGCAGCAGGATGCCGCCGGGCTCGATCTTCACTCCCTGCTCCGCCAGCGCCGCCTCGGCCCGCTCCATGTCCTCCGGCGTGATGCGCGCGCCGGGCTGACAGCGGAACGACAGGTCCAGCACCACCGCCGTGCCGATCAACGGCTCCAGCGGAAGCTGCTCCACCGACGGCTTGTCGCGGAAGAAGTGGTGCGGGGAGTCGATGTGAGTGCCCGCGTGAACGGTGAGCTCCACGAGATTGGAGACGAACCCCTTGTCCTCCCAGTCGATGATGGGTTTGATCTTGAAGTAGGTCTCGTCCGGCGCGAACGGAGCCGAATCGCATTCCTCCACGGTCATGCTGAGATCGACGATGCGCATGAAAACGGTTCCTTTCCCCAAGACAAACGGTCCGCGTCCTTATATCATTGCACCGCGTCCGAAAGTCAACGCGCCGTGCCGCGTCCGGAACCCCGCCGGGCCGAGTCGCGGCAACACACATCGAAGGAGGCGACACCATGATCTACGAAGTGAGGGTGCAGACGGTGGATCCCGACAAGCGCAGCGAATACGTGAAGGCCTACAAGGAAGCCATCCAGTCCAGCAAGGAAGCCGGATGCCATGGCGGATACATCATGTGCAGCGACGACGAGCCTTCCAGGGTCATGGTCCTGCTCCACTGGGAGACACGCGAGCACCACGAGCGCTGGCGCGGCACGCCGCCCCACGTGAAGTTCAGGCAGACCATCGATCCCTGGCAGACCCAGCCCAGCGTCGGCGACTACTACGTCGCCGAGACCATCTGACGAATTTCCGGCGAGGTGCATCATGGACGTCGATCCGATCCGCTACGAGATGTTTCTCCATCGCCTGTGGGCGGTGGGCGAGGAGGGGCGCTCCACCCTCCAGCGCGTCACCGCCTCGCCCATCGTGGCCCAGGGCGGCGAGGTCATGAGTTCGTTCTACGACGCCGAGGGCAAGATGGTGCTGGCCTGCTCCGGCCATCTGCGGTTCGCCGCCGCCACCTCGGACGCCATCAAGTACCTCATCGACTGGTACGGCGAGTCGCCGGGTTTCCACGACGGCGACCAGCTCTTCTTCAACGATCCTTACGTGGCCGGGTCCCACACCTACGACATGATGGTGATCAAACCCATCTTTTTGGACGGGCGCCTGATCGCCTGGATCGCCACCAGCACCCACACCGCCGACACCGGCGGGGTGCTGCGGGGCGCGGCCCTGGAAATCTTCCACGAGGGCATCCGCATCCTCGGAGTCAAGGTGGTGGAGCGGGGCGAGTTCCGCGAGGACGTGTTCCGCACGCTGACCGAGCAGTGCCGCGATCCCCAGTACGTGGGGCTGGACATCAAGGCCATGATTGCCGGCAACAACGTGTGCGCCTCGCGCTACCTGAGCCTGGTGGACAAGTTCGGCCTGGAGTTCATCGAGGCAGCGGGCGAGAAGACCCTGGCGGACGCCGAGGAGATGGCCCGCGCCAAACTGCGCTCCCTGCCCGACGGAGTGTGGCGCTCCCGGGTCTATTACTCCGCGCGCGAAGCCGACCAGACCGACGCCGACATCATCGCCGTCATCTGCGCCGTCACCAAGAAGGGCGACACGCTGGACATCGACCTCGACGGCACCAGCCCGCAGACCTCGGGCGACACCAACTCGACCCTTCCGAGCACGGTGGCGCACCTCAACATCGCGCTCACCAACCAGCTCTTCTGGGACATCCCGTGGAACGACGGCAAGCTGGCGCCCATCCGCATGACGGTGCCCGAGGGCTCCGTGCTGAACTGCACCTTCCCGGCGGCCTGCGGGCTGGCGCCCATGATCGGCGGCATGTTCGTGGCCGCGGTGAGCGAGTGCCTGGCCAAGATGCTCTACGCCGCCGAACGGCGAGAGGACGTCAACGCCGGCTGGTTCGGAGCCTGGTACTCCGGCGGCCCGGGGTTCATGTACGGCGGCCACAACCGCGAAGGGCTGGCCAACGCCCAGGGGCTCTACGACGTGCACGGCGGCGGCCTCGGCGCCCGGCCCGACCGGGACGGCGTGAACACCGGCGGCCACATGAACATTCCCTCCGGCGGCATCTCCGACATCGAGCGCATCGAGATGCAGTACCCGTTCATCTACTTGGCGCGAAGGCACGTGAAGGACGGCTCGGGCTTCGGCAAGCAGCGCGGCGGCTACGGCAGCGAGCGGCTGCTGTTCGTCTACGGCTCCACCGACGTGACGGCCAACTACCGTCCCTACGGCGCGGTGCCCAACGGCTTCGGCCTGTTCGGCGGCTTTCCCGCGGGCTTCGGCGGCAACCGCGCACTCTACCGCACCGACGACCTGCTGCGGCGCCTGCGCGAGGGCGCCTATCCCACCGGCGCGGACGAGCTGCGGGACCTCGACTGGTGCCGGCTCGACCTGCCCGAGGGCTTCCGTCCGCGCGTAGCCATCCCCGAGATGACCTTCATCACGGACGTGACCCAGAGCGGCGGCGGCTTCGGCGACCCGCTGGAGCGAGACCCCGCTCAGGTGGAGCAGGACGTCCGGACGGGCCGCACGAGTCTCGAGGTCGCCGACCGGATCTACGGGGTCCGGATCGACGGCGACGGCAGTGCGGACGCCGCCGCCACCGAGGAGCGGCGCAAGGAGCTTCGGGCTCGGCGTCTGGCGGAGACATCCAGCGCCGCGGCCAACGGCGGAGCCGGTGACGGCGGCGATACCGGGCCGGCAGCGGATTCCGGGCTCGGTCAGGACGACGACGAGGGCGACGGCGCGGTCCTCCTCCATGTCCACGAGTACCTCGATCTCGCGCGGGCCGGCGGCCGGCTGGTGGTGCGATGCCGCAAGTGCGCGCACGTGTTCTGCGCCGGCGGGGAGAACTACAAGACCGGCGCCGTCGAGATCACCATGGACCTCGAGGAACTGGCCGGCGCGCGCGTTCCCTCCGGCGAGCCCTACCGCGGCGTGTTGCTGGGCTACGTCTGCCCCGGATGCGCCACGCTGCTCCAGGTGGACGTCTTCTGCCCCACACGGGACGACGAGAGGCCCCTCTGGGACATCCAGCTCGATTGTTCGGGGCTGAGGTAGGGGTTGTGCCCGGCAGGCCGAAAGGAAATTGCAAAGAACGGGGCTCCTGTGATAACCCCGGCGGGTGCGAGTGGGTCTGTGACACACGCTCGATGCGCGAAGGTGCGTAACTCGGTTTTGGCAAGTTTGCCAGGGAGGTAAACCATGCGGAGAAGAACGAGTTTGCGGAAGTCGTTTGCAATGGCCGGCGCGAGCATGGCGGCGATGCTTCTATGCCTGTTGATCGGCACGACCGCCGGGGCTCAGAACCTGCCGGGCAAGATCACGTGGATCGTTCCCTTCGGACTGGGGGGCGGCACCGGGACGTCGGCGCTGCTGCTGGCGCCAAAGCTGCAGGCGAAGCTCGCGGGCAACGGCGTCAAGGAAGTCAAGGTGGTGAGCCTGCCGGGGGCAGGCGGGACGGTGGGGACGAAGCGGCTCTTCGGCTCGCCGGCGGACGGGAGCGTCATCGGCAGCATGCTGCCGGCGGGCGGACTGGCGCAATCGGCGACACGGGACGTGGGCTTCGACCTCTCCAAGTTCACCTACCTGGCGAAGATCACCACCGCTCCGCGTTTCCTGTTCGTTAAAGGGGACTCCCCCATCAAGTCGCTCGACGACCTTATCGCGGAAGGAAAGAAGCGGCCCTTGAAGTTCGCCTCGGCGGGCGCGGCGTCGGCCGGGTCCTTCGTGCTGGCCAACCTCATCGACAAGACCGGCATCCAGGTGAAGGACGTCACCGGGTACAAGAGCGGCCGCTCGCTGGTAGTGGCGGTGGCGCGCGGCGACGTGGACACGACCATCAAGACCACCGGCGGCGTGATCACCTTCATCAAGTCCGGCGAGGTCCGGGGCCTCGTGCAGCTCTCCTCGGAGAAGGACAAGGATCCGTTCTTCCCGGACGTGCCTTCGGCCGAAGCCCTCGGACGCAAGGACCTCATGGCCGGCGGCATCCTGTACATCCTCGTGGCCGCGCCGCCTAACGTGCCGCAGGCCGTCGCGGACGTGCTGCGCAACGCCGTGCACCAGGTCATCATGGAGTCCAAGGCCGAGCTCGAGAGCAAAGCCCAGGTCATCCACTCCCCCGCCACCGGGGAAGAAACGGCCGGTCTCGTGAACAACCTGATCAAGGACTACGCGAACCTGATCGCCCTCTACAAGGCGCAGCAGAAGAAGTAGGCTCGAAACAGGCTTGAAGCCTCCTGCCACACCGTCCGGCCCGGATGATCGGCGGATTGTCCTTTCCGAGCATCCGGGCCGGTCCTGGTGGCGTGCCCACCCGTGTGGCGCACCACGCCAAGCCGCGCGTTCACGCACGTCGCGGCCGACGCGCTGAAAGAGTTGCTCCGTGATTGAGGCCATCGGCGAAGCGCTGGTTAACGTTTTCGGGTTTCCCAACGTCCTGGTGGTGCTCCTCGGCGTCACGGTGAGCATGCTCTTCGGCGCCCTGCCCGGTCTCGGCGGCATCGTCATCCTGACGCTGTCGCTGCCCATCATCATGGCGATGGAGACGAAGCTGGCCATGATGGTCTTCGCCGCGTCCATCGGCGGCATCACCTTCGGCGGCTCCATCTCCGCCATCCTGCTCAACGTCCCCGGCACCGTCGCCAACATCGCCACGGTCTTCGACGGGCACCCGCTGGCCCGGCAGGGCCGCGCCGGCTACGCCCTGGCCATCTCCGCGACGGCGTCCGCCCTGGGCTCGGTGTTCGGCTACCTGATCTTCCTGCTGCTGCTGCCGGTGGTGCGCTCCGTCGTGTTTTCCTTCGGCCCGCCGGAGTTCTTTCTCATGGCCCTGCTGGGAATCAGCCTGATCGCGTCACTGACCCAGAGCGAACCGATCAAGGGGCTCATCTCCGCGGGGCTGGGATTCCTGGTGGCCTTCATCGGGTACTCTCCCATCACGGGCGACATGCGCTTCACCTTCGACCTGCTCTACCTGTGGGACGGGGTCCACACCGGGGTCATCGCCATCGGCATCTTCGCCGTCTCCGAGATGTTCTTCCTGGCGGTCAAGGGAGAGGAGCTGGTGCAACAGGGCGACGTGGAGCGCCCCACGACGCAGGATGTCCTCGAGGGCATCCGCTTCGTGTTCTCCAACTTCTTCCTGCTGATCCGGAGCGCCACCATCGGCTGCGTGGTCGGGATCATTCCCGGCGTGGGGGCCAACGTAGCGGCGTTCCTGTCGTACGCCCAGGGCCAAGCCACTTCGCCGAACCGCGCCAACTTCGGCCGCGGCGCGCCCGAGGGCGTGCTCGCGCCGGAAGCCGCCAACGACGCCAAGGACGGCGGCGCGCTGCTGCCCACCGTGGCCTTCGGCATTCCCGGGAGCGCGCCCCACGCCATCCTGCTGGTGGGGCTGCTGCTGCTCGGACTGAACCCGGGCAAGGAACTGCTGACCACGCACCAGGCCACCGTCTTCACCCTGGTGCTTGCGCTGATCGCCGCCAACGTGTGGACCTCCATCCTGGGGCTCCTCTTCGCCAACCAGCTCGTCAAGATCACGCGGATCCGGGTCACGCTCATCATCCCCATCGTCCTGGTCATCAGCTTCGTCGGCGCCTTCGTGCTGCGCAACAATCTCCTGGACGCGTTCGCCGTGCTCGTGTTCGGCTTCATCGGCTACGGCATGAAGAAGTACAACTACTCCTTCATCACCTTCATCCTCGCCTACGTGCTCGGGGAGATCGCCGAGGTGTCGCTGTTCCAGACGCTGCTCATCTCGGACACGGGCTTCCTGATCTTCGTCACCCGTCCGATCTCGCTGGTGCTGACCCTGCTCATCCTGGCGGCCCTGGCCCTCCCGCTGGTGACGCCGCTCAAACGCGCATGGCAACGGCGTCAATTGCCGGACGCGCCTTAGCGGACGGTCGAGAACGCCCGGGCTCATGCTCTTCTACGCCGACCTGCACGTCCACTCCCGCTTCTCCCGCGCCACCAGCCGCAACTGCGACCTCAAGCACCTGGCCATCTGGGCGCGCAAGAAGGGCATCGGCGTCGTCGGCACCGGCGACTTCACCCATCCGGCGTGGCGCGCGGAGTTGAAGGAACAGCTCGTGCCGGCGGAGCCCGGGCTGTTCCGCCTGCGTCCCGACCTGGAGAGGGCGGTGGAGGCGGAGCTTCCACCGGCCTGCGCCGGCAGCCTCAACCCGGTGCGCTTCATGCTGTCGGTGGAGATCTCCACCATCTACAAAAAGGGCGACAAGACCCGGAAGATCCACCACCTGGTCTACGCGCCGGAGTTCGACGCCGTGGACCGGCTGGTGGCCGCCCTGACCCGCATCGGCAACCTCCACTCGGACGGACGGCCGATCCTGGGACTGGATTCGCGCCATCTGCTGGAGATGACCCTGGAGTCCGGGCCCGGTTCGTACCTCGTGCCCGCCCACGTGTGGACGCCGTGGTTCGCCGCCCTGGGCTCCAAGTCCGGCTTCGACGCCGTCGACGACTGCTACGGCGACCTGGCACCGCACATCTTCGCGGTGGAGACGGGGCTCTCGTCCGATCCGCCCATGAACTGGCGGGTGTCATCCCTGGACCGCTTCCGGCTGATGTCCAACTCCGACGCCCACTCCCCCGAGAAACTCGGACGGGAGGTGTGCGTGTTCGACACCGGGCTGGACTACTTCGCCCTGCGCCGGGCGCTGGAGACCGGCGAGGGGTACGGCGGCACCCTGGAGTTCTTCCCCGAGGAGGGCAAGTACCACCTGGACGGCCACAGGAACTGCAACGTGCGCCTGGAGCCGGACGAGACGCGCCGGCACCAAGGCCGCTGCCCGTCCTGCGGCAAGCCCCTCACCGTGGGAGTCATGCACCGGGTCGAGGACCTGGCGGACCGGGAGGTCGACGCCGCGCCGCCCGCCACCGCCGGCGACACCCAGGGCCTGATCCCGCTGCCGGAGATCCTGGGGGAGATCCTTCAGGTCGGCCCCAAGAGCAAGCGCGTGGCCATGGACTACGAGAGCCTGCTGGCGCGGCTGGGACCCGAGCTGCAACTGTTGAACAGCGTGCCGCTGGAGGACATCAGCCCAGTGGCTCCATCGCCGGTGGCCGAGGCCGTGGCGCGCCTGCGCCGGCGCGAGGTGATCCGCGATGCCGGCTACGACGGCGTGTACGGCACCATCCGCCTGTTCCGGGCCGTCGAGTTGGCGAAACGCAGCCGCGGGGCGGCGCTGTTCGAGCAGAACACCGCGGGCAGCAAACAACCGGCTGGCGATAGCGGCCCCGCGCGCTCGGCGCAAGACAACGCCGCCGCTACCGTCGAGACGGCACGGGAACCCGACTCGACCGCCCCGGCATCTCCGGACCCACGGCCGTTCTCCACTGGTTCCGAACCGACGTCCCAACCACCAGGCCTGCACGGGAACAATGCCTCATTGGGCCAACTGGCGCTCCCGGTGAACCTCTTCCCGGGCAACCGCGACCTCCTGGCCGGGCTGGACGCGGAACAGCGCGCCGCCGCGGAGCTTCTCGACGGCCCGCTGCTCATCGTCGCCGGCCCCGGTTCGGGGAAGACCCGCACCCTGACCCATCGGCTCGCTCATCTCGTCGCGAGCCGGGACGTGCCGCCGTCAGGTTGTCTGGCCGTGACCTTCACGCGCCGAGCGGCCGACGAGATGCGCAACCGCCTGCGGGTGCTCCTGCCGGACACCTGGGCGGCGATACCCCTCCACACGTTTCACTCCCTCGGCCTCGCCCTTCTCCGGGAACACTGGAACGCCGCCGGGCTGCAGCGCGGCTTCCGGGTGGCGTCCGAGGTTGAGCGACTGCAGCTTCTGCGGGATACACTGTCCGTCTCCGAGCGCCAGGCCCGCACGCACCTGTCGGCCATCTCCCACGCCAAACGGACACGGACGCCCGCCGGCGACAAGCTCGCGCAGGCCTGGGAGGCGTACCGGCAGGCCATGGAAACGCGCAACTGGTGCGACTTCGACGATCTCATCATCCGCGCCGCCGACACCCTGGAAGACCATCCCGACGTCCGTAGCCAGGTTCGGCTGCGGTATCCCTGGGTGTGCATCGACGAGTACCAGGACGTGGACGAGCAGCAGGCGCGCCTGATCAAGCAACTGGTGCCGTCCGACGGCAACCTCTGCGCCATCGGCGACCCCGACCAAGCCATCTACGGCTTCCGCGGGGCGGACGTGCGCTTCTTCACACGGTTTCCCGAGGACTTCCCGAGCGCCCAAGTGGTGCGCCTCGACCGCAACTACCGCTCCGACCGCAACATCGTGACGCTGTCCTCCCAGGTGATGGGCTCCACCTCCTCCGCGGGACCGTCCATCCCCGTGCTTGACGACGCGCCCAACCTCGTCACCCTCCACGAAGCGCCGAGCGAGAAGGCCGAAGCGGAGTTCGTCGTCCAGTCCCTGGAGGAGGCCCTGGGCGGCCACAGCTTCTTCTCCCTCGACAGCGGCCGCTCCACCGAGGCCCAAGGCCATGATTTTTCGTTCTCGGACTTCGCCGTGCTCTACCGCACCGAGGCCCAGGCCGCGGCGCTGACCGAAGCCCTCGCGCGCTCCGGCATGCCCTTCCAGCAACGCTCCCACAACCCGCTGTCGGAGCATCCCGGCGTCGCCGCCCTCGTGGAAGCACTGGAGAACGACCCCGCTCCCGGCGCGGGCAGCGTGCGGGAGCGACTCGAGCGCGCCCACCGCGCCGCCCAACCACCAGCCGCCGACACGCTGGAGGCCCTGGAGTTGCTGCGCCCCCTGACCGACGCTTGCGGCGAAGACCTGGACCGGTTCCTTTCCGAACTGGCCCTCGGCACTCAGGTCGACACCTGGGACCCCCGCGCCGACCGTATCTCGCTGCTCACCCTCCACGCCGCCAAGGGCCTGGAATTCCCGGTCGTCTTCATCGTCGGTTGCGAGCACGGCCTGCTCCCCCTGACCTGGGGCAAACCCGAGCCCGAAGACCCCGCCGAGGAGCGCCGCCTTTTCTACGTCGGCGTCACCCGCGCAAAGACCCGGCTCTTCCTGTGCCGCGCCCGCAAGCGGCGCTGGCGCGGCAAGGTCCGCGAGATGCCCCCGTCTCCCTACCTCGCCGACATCGAGGAACGGCTCCTGGAACAAACGCGCTCTCGGCCTTCCATTACCCGTGCGCGGAAGCGGGATGACCAGTTGGATCTGTTCTCGTAGGACTTGAGTGTCCGGCTTCAGGGGAGCGGCTCAAGATCGAACAACCGCACGTCTTTCGTTCAGGTAATTCGCGCGATCAAGGGAGGTTGCGTCCGTTGGGGTTGACTCTGTTCCGTGTTCTGGAAAAATGAGTGGGTAGATGGACAACGGGTCCAACGAGGCATCAGGAGAAGATTGCTTCGGGACTTTGAAGCTCGGCGACCGGGGCGAGCCGAGTCCGAACACTAACAAGGAGACGCCATGTATGCACTGAGACTGGCACTGGTCGGTTTATTGGCCGTATCCCTGTCCGGCTGTCTGAGCGGGGCTGGTGAGAAGGAAGGCGCGGGCACGCTGCTGGGCGCGGTGGCCGGCGGCATCGCTGGCGCTCAACTCGGCAAGGGAGAGGGACAGCTCATAGCCACGGGAATCGGCACGCTTCTCGGGGCCGCCATCGGTAACGAAATCGGCAAGTCCCTCGACCGCGCGGACCAGCTCGCCCTGGAACGGGCAACGCACAGTTCGCTGGAGACGGCTCCCGTGGGCCGGACCACCACCTGGAAGAACCCCGACTCGGGCAACCAGGGCACCATCACGCCGCGCAAGACCTTCAAGCGCAACGACGGCACCTACTGCCGCGAGTTCACCCAGACCATCACCATCGGCGGCAAGACCGAAGAAGCCTTCGGCACCGCGTGCCGCCAGCCCGATGGCACCTGGAAGCTGATTTCGGCGTAGACGCCCACACCAGTTCGAGACACTCATTCCGGTGGCAAGGACGCTGAAGGGGCGCCCTTGCCACCGCTAATCTTCCGCCACTGGCGTGGAAACGCCAGCGCCCATCACGTGTGTCGAGGCATGACCTTCAAGTGCCGTTTATCCACGTCCGGAACGGCATCCGTATGAACCAGAACGGACAGAATTGCATAGTGAGGCATACTTGGAGCATCCAACAACGCCCTCCGTTGACCTCTACATGCGCAGGGAAGTACGGCAACATGATCCCTTCGACTACCGTGCGCCGACGCTTCGACTTTGCTAAAGGACGGCTACCATGCAGCGGCGCTTGAGACGTGATCATGCCACCGCCCATCCCGCGCAAGATTTACCATATCGTCCACGTGGACCGATTGCCCTCGATAGTGGCTGACGGCAGCCTCTGGTGCGATGCGGAAATAGCTCGTCGGTCTAGAGTCAGCGCCGACATAGGTACCACCATTGGAATGAACAGTATCAAGGAACGGCGACTGACAGAACGCATGCTCAACAGCCATCCGGGTCTTTACGTTGGCGAGTGCGTGCCCTTCTACTTCTGTCCGCGTTCCGTCATGCTCTACGTGATTTATTGTGCCAACCACGACGAGCTCTCTTATCGTGGTGGGCAAGGACCCATCTTGCATCTCGAAGCCGATCTGTACGAGACTATTCGCTGGGCTGAGGCGCATCAGCGTAGATGGAGCTTCACTCTATCAAACGCGGCCGCTGCCTACTCAGAGGATTTCTCCAACTTGGCACAGCTAGGCAATATTGACTGGGAAGCTGTCCAGACCAATCACTGGTCAGGTAGGGGGATTCCTTCAACGGTGAAAGAAAGCAAGCAGGCCGAGTTCCTCGTGGAGTGCTCGTTCCCGTGGGAGCTTGTTAGCCGCATTGGTGTAATGTCGCCGGAGACATATGGAACAGCGAGAAGAGCCCTAAGCGACACGAAACACCAACCACACCTTGAGATAATCCCGGGATGGTACTACTGACATGCGGGAGGGATCGATGCTCGAATACAAGACGGGCAACATTCTCGCCGAAGACACCGACGCCTTGGTCAACACGGTGAACTGCGTAGGAGTGATGGGACGCGGCATCGCGCTCCAATTCAAGAATGCGTTCCCTGACAACTTCAGGGCCTACGCCGATGCCTGCAAGCGACGAGAGGTGGAACCGGGACGCATGTTCGTGTTCGAGACGCGCCAACTCACCAACCCACGCTACATCATCAACTTTCCAACAAAGCGCCACTGGCGTGGCAAGAGCCGAGTAGAGGACATCGACGCAGGGCTGAAGGCGTTAAAGGAAACGATCGTGGGAAAAGGCATACACTCCGTTGCCATTCCTCCGCTTGGCAGCGGGCTGGGTGGACTTAATTGGAGTGAGGTGCGTTCAAGGATCGAGAAAGCCCTGGGAGACCTCTATGACCTGCACATCGTTGTCTTCGAGCCCGGCGGTGCCCCCGAGACAGACAAAGGCATCAAGCGGCGGTCGACACCGAAAATGACACTTGGACGCGCCGCCCTTGTGGGGCTGATGGACCGATATCTCAGGGGCCTGCTTGACCCATTCGTCACGTTGCTCGAGGTGCACAAGCTGATGTACTTCATGAAAGTAAGTGGCGAGCCAATCCTGGACAAGCTGCGCGTGGTGAAGGGTCCCTATGGCCCTTACGCGGAGAACCTGACGCATGTGCTTCGCGACATCGAAGGTTATCTGATCTCTGGTTACCACGACGGAGGAGACGCCCCCGACAAACAACTCGAACTGGTACCGGGAGCAGTCAGCGACGCCAACGCTTTCCTGGAGAAGCACCCTGCGACCCATCGTCGGTTCGACCGGGTCGTTGAACTGGTCGAAGGTTTCGAGTCCTCGTTCGGTCTGGAGCTTCTCGCGACGGTGCATTGGGTGATTGCGGAGGAATCGAGCCAAAACCTCGACGAGGTCACTTCACGCGTCTATGACTGGGGTGACCGCAAACGACGATTCTCGGCCCGTCAGATCCGCTTGGCCGCCGACGTCCTGGAGAAAAGGGGTTGGATAGAGCCACTCGCACCGCAGCCCCGGTCATGACCACGGTTGCGCGACCGACTCACAGTCCCATCGCCTTCCACACCACCCCCTCGTGCAGGGGCGCGCCCATTATCACGATGAAGACGAAGTAGACGAACGCCCACGTCACGGCGGTGATGGAGAGGGTGATGAGCCAGCGCTCGGAGGAGCGCAGGCGCATGAACAGGATCATGAAAAGGGGGATGGCGGCGAGGTAGCCGATGAAGTAGATCAGCGCCACGAGGAGCAGGAGCCAGGAGGCGAAGCTGAGCTCGCGGCGGAAGACGTTGCCGGGGGGACGGGTTTCCTCGGAGGGTTCGGCGGCGCGGCCGGCATCGATGCCGAAGAGGTCGTATTCCTGGAAGAAGCTGAAGCGCCGGCCGACGGCCGGGATGGCGTCGATCAGGAACTGGAACAGGGTCAGCAGCAGCGTCGGGACGGCGATGATGAGCGGCACCAGGCGGGCGCGCGGCTGGTAGTCCAGGGCCAGGATGAGAAAGCCGAGCACGACGACGAAGACGCCGAGGGTGAACAGGGTGCGGTCGTTGAACTTCACGAGTGCTCCTACTCGGGATGCCGGTGACGCGGCGGCGCTCAGGCTTCCCGCTGCCCCAGATGCATCGACAGACCGCCCTGGCGAACGTGGACCTGCCTCAGTTCACGGGCGCCGGCGAGTTGTTTCATCAACGCGGACACCGGCCGGCCGGCGTCGAGGAATTCCCTGGGCGCGCCGGCATCCAGCATGGCCTTGACGGATTCCGTGCCGACGATGACCCGGAGGACCATTTCCTCATCCGAGACGCCGGCGCCGCCGAATTTCTTCCGGACCTCGTCCAGCGTGGGCTCGGGCCGGACCCAGGACCTCCATTCCCGCGCCCGCGGGCGGCTCAGAATCCTGTCCTTCACCTCCGGGTCCATGAGGCGCGCGCCCTCCTCTCCCCAATACCCCAACGCGTACTGAATGCTCTGGTCGGTGACCTCCTTGTAGCGCTCGCCCACCATGACGTTGACCGCCGCCTGTGTGCCGACGAACTGGGCCAGGGGCGTCACCATGATGGGGTAGCCGTACTCCTCGCGCACCCGCCCGGCCTCCTCCAGGGTCTCTTCCAGCCGGTCGCCCATGCCCACGGTGCCGAGCTGGTAGCGCAAGTTGGAGATCATGCCGCCGGGCACCTGATGGAGGTACTGGGCGTGGTCGTACTCGCGCGGCGAGCCGAAGGGAAAGTTCTCCTGCCGGGCCACGCGGGTGAAGTGTTCCTCCACGGGCTTGATTGCCTCCAGGTCCACCCGCGGCGTCAACCCCATGGCCTGGGCGTTGGCCGCGACGTTGAAGATGGAGGGTTGGGCGGAGCCGTTGGACAGGGGCGGTATGGACGTGTGCAGCGTCTTGACCCCCAGCTTCAGGGCTTCGACGTAGTTCAGCGGCGCAAGGCCGTTGTTGCAGTGGGCGTGGAATTCGAGCGGGATGTCGCCGACGTTGGCCATGACCAACTGGAGCATCTCGCGGGTGCGGTCCGGCGTCAGCAGCCCGCCGACGTCCTTGAAGCAGATCCGGTACGGCCGCAGCGCCGCAAGCTCCCGCACCTTGCTCTCGTAGTATTCGTTGGTGTGCTTGGGCGAGACCGAGTAAATGACGTTGGCCACCACCTCCATGCCCATCTTCCCCAGGGTCTCGATCTCCTTGGCAAGCACGGTGTAGTCGTTCCACGGGTTGGACGAGCGCGTGAGGGTGATGCCGTGGGCGATGACTCGTTCCAGCACGAGCCGGATCACGCACGCGGGAATGGGCTCGAACCCGGAACCGAGGCCGCCATGGTAACGCAACCGGGTCCTGGAGAATTCCTTGACCCCCAACCGGACCCAGTCCCAGGGGTTCTCCTTGAGCTCGCGCACCTGCTTGATGATGCTGGCGAAGCCGAAGAACTCCATGGACTCGAAGCCGCAGCGGTCCATCTGCCGGGCGGCACGCAACATGTGGCCGATGCGCATGCGCAACGCCCACAGACTCAAATGCCCGTCCCTGAGGGTGGTGTCGATGAATCGTATCTCGTTCATGTCCGTCCGTTCATGGTCTTCCTGTCTTGCAGTTGCGTTGGTGACCTTGGTGCAGGGGAGGGTTGTCCGACCGCGAAAGCCACGGACTCACGGACGCAGGCGCCGCAACCACGGCCCCAGGGAAACGACGCTCTCCAGGGACCAGAGTTCTTCCTGGAACTTGCACAGGCTTCGTTCCTTTCGCATGCCCGCGTAGGCGGCGCATTCGTGCAACTTCTCCTCCAGCGCCGGGCGGCCCGGCCGCTTCGCCGGCCCTGTCGACGCGGCTTCATAGTACCGAAGGCCGTCGGCTAAAACCAGTTCCAACCGGGCCGCGGCATCTTGGCCGTCCGGCGATTCCAAACCCTTGTCACGCACCAGTTCCACCCTGGGCATCAGCGCCTGAATCCGGGAGTCCCGCACCCGAGCGTCCGTGTACTGGCCCAGCGTCACGCAGCGGTCGATCAATGCCGCCGCGAACGTGAAAGGGAGGCTGAACTTGCCCTGGAGGCCGAGCTCGGGGCGGTCGTAAACGAGCGGTAGCGCCGCTTCGGGCGAGAGGTGAATGCGCACGCGGCTGACCTCTTCCGGTTTCACCGGGTAGCGCCGAAGCAGCGCAAACAGGGCGTCCAGTGCCGGATGCATCACGCCCGCACAGGGGTAGCGCTTGATGGCGATGCCCGGCTCGCGCAGGAACCACGGGCCGCCGAAACGAAGCAGGTCCCGGTCGTAGCGGTTCCGGCAGGCCGCGCTGAAGAAGCCCATGGGATCCTCGAAGACGCCGGCGGAGGCGGTGAAACCCTTGGCCGCCAGGGTCGCGGCCACGACCCCGTTCTCCGCGGCCCGGCCGGCGTTGAGCGCCTTGGCCATGGTGCCCCGGTGAACGCGGAGCCCGGAGCTCAGGGTGCCGGCGATGCCCAGCGCCCACACGGTGCGTTCGCGGTCGAGCCCAAGGAGCAAGCTGCACGCCGCCGCCGCTCCGAACGTGCCCAGGGTGCCGGTGGGATGGAACCCGTCCATGTAGTGATCCGGCGCGATGGCGTCGCCCAAACGGCAGGCCACCTCAAGGCCCGCCGCGTAGGCGGCGAGCAGATCGGCGCCGCCGGCGCGGATCTTCTGCGCCAGCGCAAGCGCCGCCGCCAGGACCGGTGTGGTGGGATGGGTCTGCTGGCCCAAGGGCCGGCCCGGCGCGGTGGTGCGCTGGGCGTCGTCGTAGTCGAGCACGTGCCCCTGCACTCCGTTGGCCAAGGCCGCCGACTGGCATGGCACCTTCAGCGCCGTGCCGATGATGGCCGCCTCCCCCCGGCCGCCCATGGCGCGCACATGTGCGCGGACCCGGCGGCTCGCCGCTTCCGGCGCGCCGCCGAGCATGTTCGCGAAACCGTCGAGAAGGTGCTCTTTGGCCGTCTCCCGGACACGCCGGGACACGCCGCGGTTTCGGACCCGCTGGAGGAACGTGGCGATCCGATGAGAGAGCGGCTCCTCTGAAACGGTCTCGGCGTTGCCTTCGGTCTTCACAACTCAATCCTTTCCCGAGCCTTGCCGCGCGCTCAGTGAAACACCCGTAGGATGCTCTTGCAATTCACCGGGCAGCGTACTACGTTTTTGCCATGATCCGGTCTTGGTGTAACGCCGCGACCCGCAGGGTCTGGGACGGCGAACGACCCAAGGCCTTCGGTAGTCTGGACACGGACATGGCCGCGGACCTTTTGCTCGCACTCAACGCGGCCGACACGCTTCGGGACCTGAGCCCGCTCAAGAGCGTCGGACTCCACAAGCTCAAGGGCGAGCGCAAGGCGCAGTGGGCCATGACCGTAAACGGGCCTTGGCGAATCTGCTTCGAGTTTCGCAAGGGCGATGCCTTCAACGTGGAGATCGTCGACTATCACAAAGGATGATGCCATGCCCCCTGTCGTCCATCCGGGAAGACTGCTGAAACGTGAGATCGAGGCCCGCGGACTGAGCGCCAACCGGTTGGCCCTGGCCCTCGGTGTCCCCTCCGGCCGTGTCACCGACATCCTGAACGGACGGCGCTCGATCACCGCGGAAACGGCGGTGCGGCTGGGACGCTACTTCGGCAATCGCCCCGGTTTCTGGCTCGCACTCCAGAGCCAGTACGACATCGCGCTGGTCGAACGGGACCGCGGCGCGGAGATCGACAACCAGGTGAGGCCGGCAGCCTCAACTTGACCGCGGAGTAAGCGCTGATGGGAGGCGTTCGGCAAACGGTGAATGATCCTGTATTCGACGCGTGATCCGGTCGCACGGCAAGCCCCGATCTGATACCATGGCGCTCTTTTTGGGTGCGCGCGAAAACCCCGCGGAGCGCGGGAAGGGAGATGCCGATGGCTGATCGAGTGACCCTGGAGGTCTTCTCCGACTTCGTCTGACCGTGGTGCTATCTCAGTACCGGGCGTATTGAGAAACTCAGGCACAATTACGATCTCAACGTCGTCTACACCCAGTTCCCGCTCCATCCCGAAACCCCGACCGAGGGCAAGCCGCGCAACATGAGCGGGCCCAGCCGGGTGGATACCATGCTCGCGCGCGAGGGCCTGCCGTTCACGGAACGGAAGTTCAGCTACAACAGCCGGCTGGCCCAGGAAGTGGCGAAATGGGCCAAACGCGAGGAGCGGGAAGACGCCTTCAACGACGCTGTGTTCCGCGCCTACTTCGTCGACGCGGCGAACATCGGGGAGCCGGAGGTCCTGCTCGGACTGGCGGAAGAGGCGGGATTGCCGGTGGAGGGAGCGCGCCGGATCTTGTCCGACCGCGCCTTTGAGCAGGAAGTCAACGACGACTGGCAGCGCTGCCATTCCCTGGGCGTGCGCGCGGTGCCCACCTATCTCTCGGAGGGCTTGGCCATCGTCGGCGCGGAGCCGTATGACCGGCTGGAGCAGTTGGTCACCGAGGCGGGTGCCACCCGTTTGACGGACCCCACGGACGCTTGACCGGCGGATACCCCGGCGCCCCGCACGGTGGGGTCGGACCTTGGGAAAAACGCCAGAACCATTTGATGTTATTGAGTAACTCTTATTGGCGAGGGCCCCATGTCAGCCGGTATCCCGGAAGTCGATTTCGGACCGTTCCTGAAGGGTGACGCGGCGGCGCGCCGCCGGGTCGCGGACGAGGTCCGCACGGCCTGCGGCGAGTACGGCTTCCTCAACGTCGCCAACCTGCCGCTGCCGTCCGAGCTGGTCCAGCGCGTCGCCGCCAAGGCCAAGGAGTTCTTCGCCCTGCCCGCGGAGGTCAAGGACGCCATAGGCCGATCCGACCTGGACGTCATCTCGGGCTACGTCGGCGTCGCCGTCGAACACCTCGATACCCAACAGCCGGGAGACCTCAAGGAATCCTTCAGCCTGAACCAGGCCAGCCTGAAGCTGCTGGACCGCTGGCACATCCCGGTGGCCGGTTTCCGCGAGACGGTCCTGGAACTCCACGAGGCCGCCGCGCACGCGTGCGCGGCACTGGTTCGCGCCATGGCGCTTTCCCTGGGCGCGCCCGAAGACTTCTTCGAGGACAAGCACGCGCCCCACGCCAGCACCGCGCGTTTCTTCCACTACCCGCCGCTGACGCGCCCGCCTGGAGACGGACAACTGCGCGCCGGAGCGCACACCGACTACGGCACCGTCACACTGGTCTTCCAGGACGAGGTGGAAGGTCTGGAGGCGCTGGTGGACGGCCGGTGGCTGACGGTCCCGGTGGTGCCTGGCACCGTCACGGTCAACGTGGCGGACCTCCTGTCACGCTGGAGCAACGGCATCTACCGTTCGCCGAAGCATCGGGTGGCCCTGCCGAGCGCCAACGCGGAACAGTCCCGGTACTCCAACGTGTTCTTCTACAACCCCAACAGCGCGGCCACGGTCCGGTGCCTCGACTCCTGCTGCGACGCCGGCCGGCCCGCCCGGTATCCCCCCATCGCCGCCGGAGAATTTCTCAGGCAGCGGCGCGCCGCCCAGTACCAGTAAACCTCGCGCTTTCGGCGATGACCGCCCGGGCGCATCCGCCTTCTCGAACAGAATTGGCCGGATTCCGCTCTGGTCCGGCACCGATCCAGGCTGGTCCGCGCGCTACACTGTCACCGAGCATTTCGACGAATGCCGCGGTTGACAAGACTCTCAATCTTGATAATAGTTTCTCATTACCTTTTTGAGATCAGGAGGAACTTGCAATGAAGAGACCGGGGAGCCTGTTTCTTGCCATCGCGGCCGGCTTTTGGATCAGTGTGCTTTCAACCTTTGCCTGGGCGCAGTCGGTCAACGTCGTCACGACCGTGATTCCGGCGGCGTATATCGTCGAGGAGTTGGGCGGGGCGCGAGTCAACGTGGCCGCGTTGGTGCCGCCTGGGGCAAGCCCCCATATGTTCGAGCCCGTGCCCAGCGACATCCGAAAACTCGTCCGGGCGCGGTACTTCGTCAGCATCGGCGGCGGGTTGGATGCCTTTTCGGAGAAGTTGCTGGCGGCGGCCCCCAAGGGAATCGAGGTCGTGGCGCTGATAGACACGCCGAACCTGAACCTCTTGGAAGCAGCAGAACACCACCATCACCACGGCGAAGAGAAGGCGGCCATGAAGGATGAACATCACGGCCATGGTGAAGAGAAGGCCGCCAGGAAGGATGAGCATCACGGCCATGGTGAAGAGAAGGTCGCCAAAGAGAGCGGCGAGGAACACGGGGATTTCGATCCGCACTTCTGGCTGGACCCGATCCGCGTCAGGGACGCCGTGGTTCCGGCGGTGACGCAACGGTTGATCGCAGCGGACCCGGCCGGCAAGGACTACTACGAGAAGCGCCGCCAGGACTTCCAACGGAGGCTGACCGCCTTGGACCAGCGGGTCCGGTCGGAGCTGGCCAAGGCGAAGGTGCGCAAGTACATCGCCTTCCACGACGCCTGGGTCTACTTTGCCGAGCGCTACGGGTTGGAGGAGGTGGCGGTGGTCCAGGAATTCGCCGGCGAGGAACCCACGCCCAAGGAAGTGGCCAAGCTCGTGCGCGACGCCCGCGCCGAGGGGCTCGGGGCCATGCTGGTGGAGCCGCAACTGAGTCCCCGCGTGGCCCAGACCATTAGCAAGGAGTTCGGTGGCCGGACCGTAGTGGTGGATCCGCTGGGCGATCCCGGCGATGCCGCGCGAGACAGCTACGAGAAGCTCCTGCAGTTCAACGCCCGCGGCTTCGGAAAGGCGCTGCAAAGCAACGTGAACTGACCGGCAGGGCGGGTTTGACAACCATCATATAATGATAAGTAAATATCATTACTAAAGTTACTTGCGTGAAAGGAATGCATGTCCCAATGAGAATCAAGAAGCTGAAGCTACTCGCAATCCTGGCTGCCTCGGTGGCTCTGTTGTTCGCCGTCCACGCGGCCACCGCGAGCCCGACTTCCGTCGCGGGCCGCCTGCTGGTGGGCGACGGCGAGACCGGCATGTTGTCGATCATCGACCTGAAAAAGGGCGATGTGAAGCAGGACGCCTTTGACATGGGGTCCCCGGCCGGCCGCATCTACGCCACCAAGAGCAAGCGCTATGCCCTCGCGGTCTCCACCGACGCCAACACCGTGCACGTCTTCGACGGTGGTATCTACCGGGAACGCCATGGCGACCATCTCGACCAGGTGACCGGACCGGTCAAGCGAATCGATGTGGACCTGACCGGCGAACGCCCGGTGCACTTGTATGTCAGTGGCAAGTGGTCCGCCATATTCTACGACGGAACCGGCGACGTGGTGCTGCTCAACGAGGACGAACTTGGGAAGAAGCGAGCCAACTACAAACCACCCAAGCTCAACGCGGGTCCCCACCACGGCGGGGCGGTGCCATTGGCACATGACCTGTTCGCAGTCACCATCCCGCACCCGGACTTTGCCGCCAACCCCAAGGACTACCGTCTCCCCATCGGCGCCGAAATCGTCGACCTGTCGGGGAAGGTGCTGCATCGCCAGGAGGGCTGCAAGGATCTGCACGGCGACGCCGGAAACGGCCATGTGGCGGCCTTCGCGTGCAGGGGCGGCGTCCTCACCCTGGAAGCGGGCCATGGCAAGTACAAGGGGAGGTTCATTCCGTTTCCGGAGGGTGTATCCAAGGATCTCCGCCTGACCGCGATCTGGGGTGCCACCGGTCTGGATCACTTCTTCCCTCTCGGTCCCATCGCCTCCCCTTAGCCCCCGGACCCGGCGCGGAGCGTGTTTTCCCTGTGCGTTGCCCGCGTCGGGCCCAGGTCCCCCGCCAGATCGAGGCCCGCGGCTCGAGACGATCCCAAGAAAAGTCCTTGTCGAATGACGCGTACAACCCGTGCAGCCAGATTGCTTCAAGCGTAGCTTGATCCGAGAAACGGGCGAAGCTAACCCAAGTTTAACATAGGTAAATGAAAGTCATTATAATTCGGGGGGTTAGCGGGTCGATTTTTTTCTTCTGGCACTACATTCTGGTGTCTTAACGATAATACTGAGAGTTCAGACGGTCAACTTTTTG
>MKWU01003154.1_pt1 | contig 22495 bp, 18 predicted proteins | sample 809101 | NCBI WGS metagenome assembly MKWU01 (sample SAMN05860141, study PRJNA318959) | sponge metagenome | host: Aplysina aerophoba | place: Slovenia: Piran, Adriatic Sea, Gulf of Piran | collected 2013-05-07 | reverse complement strand
AGCTTGCCCACCGATCCCGGATCCGGAACCGACACGGGGATCGCAACCCCCCTACAGCGATAGATCAATCCCGGACTGCTCCCCAGGCTCAGACCTCAGGACACGCCACGACGCGCTCATAGCAGATGGCGAGGAATCCAACCTCTGCCCAGACTGACAAACCAGAGCGCTGGGCCGGGCCACGATCTAAGCGTTGCGAACCGTAGCCTGAGCGGGCAACTCGGTTGGTATTGGCGTGTCGGGGAGACTTGGTGCTCAACGATTGGGATTAGGAGGTCGATTGTCATGCACATGTCACTTTCATGTTCACGTTTGATGGCCGGGTTGGGCCGGGTCGGGTTGGTTGTTGCCTTGATGGCAGCGTTGTTGGCAACGTCACCGTCACCCGCCGGAGCTGTGGCCGGTTATGGCGATGTGCACGAGGGCACCTGGTACACCGATGCGCTGCAATGGGCGGCCGACAACGGGATCACCGGTGTCTCAGGGCCATGTTTCGGACCCGATGCTCCGGTTTCGCGCGGTGAGACAGCGGTGTGGATCTACACGATGGAGGGTAAGCCCGACCCCGCCGATTCCCATCCGTTCAACGATGTGACCGACGCATCCCAGAATGACGCGGTGTCCTGGATGGGATCCAAAGGCATCACCACTGGTACCTCCCCGACCACGTTCGCTCCTGACGAGACGTTGACACGCGGCCAAGCCGCAGCGTTGCTGCATCGTCTGGCCGAAGAGCCCTCCGCGCCGCCGCACAGCTTCAGCGACGTGGTCGCGCCTTGGCAGCAGGCCGGTGTGTCGTGGATGGTCCACACCGGTGTCACGACCGGCACCACACCCGCCACTTTCGCGCCCGACACCACGTTGACGCGCGCACATCTGGTAACGTTCCTCTACCGCTATCGGGGCGAGCCGGACGTGACCGTCGACCCGGCAGCCCCGCGCTGCGACCCGACCACGGACCAGGCTGAGCTGCTGACGGTGCCCGAACCCGTTGAGCCGCTGGAGTCCGCCGCACTGGACGTGCTCGACGGTTCGGTCGAGCTCTTCGACAACCGCTTCAGCGGTGCGCACGAGTGGACTTTCGCCAACGGTGCCCGAGTCATGTTCGTCCGCTCCGCAGTAGCCGAGAACCAGGTCAACCTCCAGGCGGTGTCCCAAGGCGGATGGTCGGCGGGCGAGCCTGGAGACCGCATCTTGAGCGGCAGGCTGGCCATCCGGGCGGTGTCCCAGAGCGGACTCGGAGACCTCAGCCCCGCGCAGTTGTCTCGCTACCTCGACGGCATCAACGCCTCGGCCCAACCGTTCATCAGCGAGACGGCCCAAGGTGTGACCGGCGCCGCGGGCACCGCCGACGTGGAGACGATGTTCCAGTTGATGCACCTGTTGTTCACCGCGCCCCGCGTGGACGACCAGGCCTTCGCAGAAGCCGTCAACACTGGTGAGATCCTGCTCAACCTGTCTGAGGTCGATCCCGGCTGGAAGGCGTGGGTGGCCTACCACCGGGCCCGCTACGGCGATCAGTTCGACTGGTTCAACCCAGTCGCATCGCAAGAGACGCTCGATGCCCTCACCGCGGAGTCTCTGCTCGAACGCTACAAGCAGCGCTTCGCTGCCGTCGACGATCTCGTGGTGGTCGTCGTCGGCGACGTGGACCGCGACACCGTGGAACGGATGGCCCAGACCTACGTCGGCACCCTGCCCGCGGGCGAACCGGACACCTATGTGAACCGCCGACCACCCGCGCCTGCGCAGGCCGTGCGCCAAGAGGTGGAACTCGGTCCGGATTCTCAAGCAACCGATCTCGAACTGCGCCACGAGGTGCTGATCGGCATAGACCCCGACGTTGAGGTCGCCCTCAACGTGCTCGACGTCATTTTGGACGCCAGGCTCATCAACGACGTCCGCGAGGACATCGGCGCCACCTACTCCGTGTCCGTGTCACTCTCCTCAAGCTTCACTCCCGAACCGAGGATACTGTCCACCCTCTCGGCTTCGGGCGCTCCCGAACGGATGGATCAGATCGAAACCGAGATCTTCCGCATCCTTGCCGATGTCACCGATGGCAACGTCGGTGCCGACGAATTCGACGGAGCCGTTGAAGTGGTCCGGTCGAACTACTCGAAGCTGGCGAACCCCGGACTGATCCGGCCCCTCGCCCTGAGGGCCTACGTGCCGGACGATCAACTTCCCACCCCTGCGCGTCTGCTCGCGGGACTTCAACAGTTGGAGCGCGAAGATGTGCTTAAACTGGCCGCGGCGATCTACGACCCGGACCGGTACATCAGTATCGTCAAGGTGTTGGCGCCGACAGACGGGGGAGGAAGATAACCGTGTTCTTTCAGAGCCGATTGATGTTCGGGCTCCAGAGATTCGCAAGAAACGAACCTAATCGCTACGATTTGTCATTGAGTTTGCTATAACAAGTGTGGTGATCTCCGAAAACTTGAGCAGAAAACGCATCGCGATTACTGGTGCCACGGGTTTCTTGGGAACGGCTCTTGTGGAGCGACTGTTGCGCGCGGTGCCCGATAGTGAATTGCTACTCATAGTGCGCCCTGGTCGCAGGGGCGCGCTGAACCGCGTTGAGCGAGACATCTTCCGCAATGATGCCTTCGGCCGTCTTCAAGAGATTTACGATCACGGCACCAACAACCAAGAAACCTTTGAGGAAATGTGTGAGCGGCGAGTCTTCGCGGTTGGAGGTGATGTCGGGGTGGACGGTCTCGGGCTTAATGAAGAGGGTCTAGCGATGCTTGCTAGCTGCGATTTGGTTATTCATTGCGCCGCCACCGTCAGTTTCGATTCAGCCCTTGATGATGCCGTTGAGATTAATTTGTGTGGGCCGATGCGAGTTGCCGCGACGCTGCGCCAGGCGGCATCAATCCGCCATGAACCTACTCGGGGCGGACTTGGTGTCGGTCAACCCGCCCACCTGATAGCCGTGTCTACCTGTTATGTTGCTGGGAGCCGCCGTGGCAGTGCCCCCGAAGAACTAATCAACGAATCGCCGTTTTTTGTGGATGTGGATTGGCAATCCGAAGTTGCCAGCGCCCGTCGCGCACGCATTGACGCAGAGCAGGCCAGCCGCACACCGGCGCGGCTCAGCGAACTCGCTAAACAAGCGCGCCGCAATCTAGGTGCTGCTGGTGGCCCGGCGCTCACCGAAAAGGTTGAGCAACTGCGTTTGAAGTGGCTTGGCCAACAGTTAACCAAAGCTGGCCGTTCACGTGCGGCAAGCCTCGGTTTCCCCGATGCTTATGCTTACACCAAGGCGCTCGGTGAGCGTGCCCTGATTGAGACTCGGGGGGACGTGCCGGTGAGTATTGTGCGTCCTTCAATAATCGAATCGGCTTTTGCTGAACCATTTCCCGGTTGGATTCGTGGTTTTCGTATGGCCGAACCGGTCATCGCCGCTTATGCCCGCGGCTTATTGAAAGAGTTCCCAGGTATTCCTGAAGGTGTCATTGATATTATTCCTGTTGATTTGGTTGTGGCTACGATCCTTGCGGTTGCTGCTAGAGGCCCGAGATTAGACCCTAACCAGCAACCCGATCCTGATGTGGTGCAGATAGCTTCAGGTGCCGCAAATCCTCTTCGTTATGCTCAGTTGGTTAATTTGGTGCGGAGTTGGTTCATCGAAAATCCGGTGTATGACGAACGGAACCAGCCTATTTCGGTGCCTGAATGGTCATTTCCGGGGCGTGGCCGGGTGGTTCGGCAATTGGGTCGCGCTCGTAAGGGGCTTGATTTGACTGAACGGGCGCTGCATGTGTTGCCGTTGCGGGGTAAGCACGCCGAGTTCAGCGCCGAGTTAGACGAACGCAAAGAGCAACTTGAGCGAGCTAATGGCTATGTGGAGCTTTACGGTGCATATGCGGAATGCGAGGCGCTTTATCAACTTGAGCGGATGTATGCTCTTTGGGGATCCCTTGATGCCAATGATCGGCGAGATTTTTGTATGGATCCGAAGGTTGTTGATTGGCCTAGGTATGTGCAAACAATTCATCTGCCCTCCATGGTGAAGCAGGCACGTCTGAAGATGCTTCCTGGGTCGAAAAGTGGTGAAAGTCGTTCGGTTCGTCTGCGTAAGCAGGTGCTTTCGCCGCAGCGCCAGCTAGCGGTGTTTGATCTGGAGAACACGCTTATTGCCAGCAATGTGGTGGCAAGTTATGCGTGGTTGGCGACGCGCCATCTCAACAAGGCGGAGCGTGTTGCTTTCAGTGTCAAGATTTTGCGTGAGGCACCTACCTTGCTTTCTCTTGATCGTCAAGACCGTAGCGATTTCTTGCGCTACTTTTATCGCCGTTTTGAGGGGGCACCGGTAGACCGGATGGCCCACGATTCGGCGGAGATGTTAAGCGACTTACTGATTACCAAGTCATTTCCAGGGGGGATCCGCCGGGTTCGCGAGCATCGCGCTTTGGGACACAAGACACTCTTGATTACTGGAGCTTTGGACTTTGCGGTTGAACCGTTGCGCCCTTTGTTTGACGATATGATCACCGCGCGAATGACCGTTACGAATGGCCGTTACGATGGTCAACTGAGCGCTGCGCCGCCAACTGGGGAGGCTCGCTATCAAACTCTTGTGGATTACGCCGAGTTGCATGGTCTTGATTTGGCCGAGGCGGTTGCTTACGCCGATAGTAGTTCGGATTTGCCCATGCTTGAAGCGGTGGGTTTTCCTGTGGCTGTTAACGCTGAAACCAAACTCGCTGCTATCGCACGCCGCCGTGGATGGCTGATTGAACATTGGTCAAAATCCAAAGGAGCTCCTCAAAGGGTGCTGCCAATCGGTCCACGCTTGCGGCCAACTGGGCCAACTGCTGGGGTTGAGCTTCGGCCCGCTGTGGAGATCGGAACCTGATGTCCTATGCCTCTTGATCCTCGCCGCAACGCACCCCGCCCCGGTTTTGTGCTCGAGGTCGACAAATCGACTCCCCCGTTGCTTTTTCATCACGGGGAGCAGTTTCGTCTGGAGAAACTTCCCGCAGGTTCTAGCCGTGTTGTTTATCCGGCCGAACCGTTAGCGGGTTTAGCTGACCCTGGGGACGCTATTCGTGAAGCCTTGCTCAACCCGCTGAATGAAGACCCGTTGCCTTCTTTGTTGTGGGCCGACATGAAGTTGACCATTGCTTTTGATGACTTGTCTTTGCCTCTGCCTCCGATGCGTCAACCTGATATCCGCCAAAGAATTATTGAGCAGGTTCTTGACTTTGCAGCAGCAGCCGGGGTTGACGATGTGCATCTGATCGCGGCTTTGGCTTTGCACCGGCGCATGACCGAAGCGGAGTTGCGCCAGGCGCTCGGCGACCGTGTTTATGACGCGTTCGCGCCTCACGGCAAACTTTATAACCACGATGCAGAAGACCCCGAAGGGATGGTTGAGTTGGGTTTGACCGGTCGTCAAGAACAGGTGACCATGAACCGCCGTGCCGCGGAATCCGATCTGCTGATTTACGTCAACTTGAACATTGTCTCAATGGACGGGGGTTGGAAGTCGACCGCTACTGGCCTGTCGGATTATCGTGGTGTTCGCCATCATCACAATGTGCTAACGATGCAGAAGTCGAAAAGTTTTATGGATCGCCATAAGTCGGAGTTGCATCATTCAAACTGGCGCCAAGGCGAAGTCATCAAGGCTCACGGTCCGCGCATTTTCCAGATTGAAACCACTATCAACAACAACACTTTCGGTTATGACGGGCCGCTTGCCATGTTGCAAAAACGTGAATGGGAATGGTCGGTTCGTGACCGTGGCACCTTCATCGCTATGAAGAACGGCCTTGATTTGATGCCGGCAGCGGCTAGGCGCAAAGTTTTCCAATCGTGGCGAGCACCCTATGAACTCACTTCAGTGCAAGCGGGTGAAGTTGAGGCAGTACACCACCGAACCCTAGAGCAGGTGTTCGCGCAACATATTGTGCCGGTGAAGGGCCAGACCGATGTTTTGACTTTCGGTCTCCCCTATATCTGTCCTTACAACGTTAACTCGGTTATGAACCCGATTTTGGTGATGTGTCTTGGGCTTGGCTATTTCTTCAATTTGTATCGTGGTAAGCCCCTAGTGCGTGAGGGGGGTGTGGTGATTATGAGCCACCCCACACCTTGGGAGTTTCACCCGGTGCATCACCCGAGTTACATTGACTTTTTCGAACATGTGCTGGCCGACACGAACGACCCGGCGGAGATTGAACAACGCTACGAAGAGCAATTTGCGTACGACGAGTGGTATATCCATCTTTACCGCAATAGTTACGCCTACCACGGTGTCCACCCGTTCTACATGTGGTACTGGGGGGCGCACGCTTTGCAATGGCTGGGCCGGGTGATCGTTGTTGGTGGCGACCCGCGTGCGGTGCGCCGCCTCGGTTTCCTGCGGGCTTCAACAATGCAGGACGCGCTCGAGATGGCGACTGATGTGGTCGGGCCAGATCCCTCAGTGACGTATCTGCATAACCCACCCATTCTTATGGCAGACGTGACGTGACGTGACATGACATGAGCCGCCTCGCTAAACATCTTGGGTTGCCGTCATTGCCTAGGTCGTTGTCGTTGTTGCGCAGATATCGGCTTCTGGAGTTTCCTTATCGTGCTCCACTGTCACCACAAGGGATCGAGTTGTCACCCGAATGCCACAATTTTGGCCCCAACTATGACACTGCTTGGGCTCGCCGTTACCCAGCACGTTTGACTAGGGCTGCGCTGATAGATGGCCCGATGCGCTTGGCGGTGTTTGGTTTGGCAGCACCCGCTCGTCAAGGTCTAGATCGTCTAGCTTCACTGCAAAGCCCAGCTATTTTCGCGGCTAATCACCATAGCCATCTTGATACGCCGTTGCTGTTGACCTCCATTCCCGAACCTTGGCGGCATCAATTGGTGGTGGGTGCGGCAGCCGATTACTTTTTCGGTACTCGGATAACTTCGGTCTTGTCGGCTTTAGCTATTGGTGCCATTCCAATCGAACGCAACCGCGTTAGCCGCCGCTCCGCAGACCAAGCAGTTGAGTTGGTTGATCGGGGCTGGAGTTTGTTATTGTTCCCGGAGGGTGGTCGCAGTCCAGACGGTTGGGGTCAGCCATTTCGTGGTGGCGCGGCTTATTTGGGGCAAAAGTCTAAGCGGCCGGTGGTACCGATCCATATTGAGGGCACTGGACGGATTTTGCGGAAAGGTAAAGCTCTACCACGACCTTCAACAACGTCGGTCACCTTCGGGCACCCCATCTGGCCGCGCCCAGACGAGAATACCATCCGTTTAGCAGCACGTATTGAGGCTACGGTAGCGGCGTTGGCGGATGAGACTGCTACGGATTGGTATCAGGCGGCGCGGCGCGCCAACGCTGGTACTACCCCACAACTCTCTGGGCCTGAGAGTGCTGCATGGCGGCGCACTTGGGCTCTCGGTGACCGCCGCCGGATTCGTGCGAACAGGCACCGTTGGCCGAGAACCTGATTCTTGGACAATATTTTGGTTGGTTCAGGCAGGTTCGTCGGCTCGGGGCAAAAATCGCGTATCTTTACTGCGGGTGCTTGTTTTGGCTTTTCTGCTGACTTGTATGGTGGATTTGCACGCGAAGAGAATGAGGCAACGAAATGACTGTACACAAGACCACACCCATCGAACAAGTGCGTCAGGTATACGCCACGTTAGGGGAGCGTATTAGCGAAACCCGCAGAAAGTTTGGCAGGCCGCTCACTTTGGCTGAAAAAATCTTGACTAATCACTTGGACAGACCCGACCAAGAACTCAAGCGTGGCGAGTCTTATGTTGATTTTCGCCCCGACCGCGTGGCCATGCAAGATGCCACCGCGCAGATGGCTTGGTTGCAGTTCATGACCACCGGGTTAGACAAAGTAGCAGTACCGACCACCACACACTGCGACCATCTCATCTTGGCCCGCAAAGATAGCCGGACTGATCTGCTCGCGGCGTTCGATGCCAACCAAGAGGTGTATGACTTTTTGGAATCAGTGTCGGCTAAGTACGCAGCTGGGTTCTGGCAGCCTGGGTCTGGCATCATTCATCAAGTCGTGCTTGAACAATACGCCTTTCCCGGAGCAATGCTGATTGGCACCGACAGCCACACACCCAACGCTGGCGGTATGGCTACTCTGGCTGTTGGGATTGGTGGCGCCGACGCGGTAGATGTGATGACCGGTTCAGCGTGGAACAGCAAATGGCCGAAGTTGATTGGCGTGAAGTTAACGGGCGCGTTGAACGGTTGGTCTGCTCCCAAAGATGTGATCTTGAAGGTCGCTGAGATACTTAGTGTGAAAGGCGGAACTGGCGCGATTGTTGAGTATTTCGGTGAAGGTGCTAGTGCTTTGAGCTGCACCGGCAAGGCGACTATCTGCAATATGGGTGCTGAGATTGGTGCCACCACTTCGCTGTTTGGTTATGACGAAGCCATCGCCCGTTACCTCAAGAGCACCGGCCGTGAGGAGATTGCCGATGCCGCTAATGCGGTTGCGGAGCATCTGGTTGCCGATGCTGAGGTGCTCAACAATCCAGCGGCGTTTTACGACCGGGTAATCGAAATAGACCTCAATACGCTCGCAGCACATATCAATGGCCCCCATACCCCTGACCTGGCTCGTGAAGTCGGCGCTTTGGGCGCTGAAGCCAAGGCGCAAGGTTGGCCGCTAAAGATCAGCGCCGCGCTTATCGGTAGTTGCACCAACTCGTCTTACGAAGACATCACCCGTGCGGCTTGCATTGCTCGGGCTGCGGTTGATGCCGGCCTCAAAGCCAAAACACAGTTGCTTGTCACTCCCGGTTCTGAGCAGGTGCGTGCCACCATCGAACGCGATGGTTTGTTAGCCGATTTTGAAGCGCTCGGAGCTACTGTGCTTGCGAACGCTTGTGGTCCGTGTATCGGACAATGGGACCGCTCCGACGATCCCGGTTATCAACTTGGCACCCCTAATGTGATCGTCACGTCTTACAACCGCAACTTCCCCAAACGCAACGACGGGGATGCTCAAACGCTTGCCTTCGTCACTTCTCCAGAAACGGTGATTGCGTTGGCGCTAGCCGGCACCCTCGATTTCAACCCGCTCAGCGACACCATCAGCAACGCAGCGGGTGAGGAAATACAACTGCCGACACCTTTCGGCGTGGAACTACCAGAAGCTGGATTCGACCCCGGTGAAGACAAGTTTTTGGCTCCGCCAAGTGATGCTTCTGAGCTTGCGGTTGCGGTTTCGCCTACCTCGAAGCGACTGCAGTTGCTGCGCCCTTTTGCTCCCTGGGACGGTAAGGACTACCAAGATCTGCCGGTTTTGGTTAAAGCGCAAGGCAAGTTCACCACCGACCATATTTCTATGGCTGGGCCTTGGTTGAAATACCGTGGCCACCTTGAAAATATTTCTGGCAACCTTTTCTTGGGTGCGGTAAATGCGTTTGAGGGATACGCAGTGGGGCATGGCAAGAGCCAACTTGACGGTTCGGTCAAGTCGTTCCCTGAGTTAGCGAAGGACTATCACGAAGCCGGGTTACGCTGGGTGGTGATCGGCGATGAGAACATGGGTGAGGGGTCAAGCCGTGAACACGCAGCTATGGAGCCGCGTTTTCGTAATGGTGTAGTGGCTATCGCACGAAGTTTCGCACGGATCCACGAAACCAACCTGAAGAAGCAAGGGATGCTGCCGTTGACCTTCACAGATCGCGCCGATTATGACCGTATCGGTGAAGATGACCGAATCGCCGTGCTTGGTTTGGCTGCCTTGGCGCCCAATACGCCGCTCACCGTTGAGGTGACGCCACCAACTGGTGTGACTTGGGAGTTTGTGGCCGAACACACGTTTTCCGCCGATCAAATTGAGTGGTTCAAGGCGGGTAGCGCGCTCAATGTGATTAGAGAAAGCCTGACCTGATGCGTTCCACCGGCCGAGGTTGCTGGCATCATTACCAAACATGATTGAAGACCGCGTGGTGGACATCCGAGGGTGTGCCGAAGGGTTTGTCAGTGCATCCTCGGTGCTCTTTGCGGGACGCCGTGTTGTGGAAGTGAATGCTCAAGCCAAAGACAATTCCGCGGCGCTTTCGCCTATTGATGGACAAACTATCGCGACTGCCGCTCGTTATAGCCTTAAGCAGCGCCTACCGTTGCTGATCCGTTTGGCATCTTCTGGCGCGAATCTGCACGAAGGAGTGGCCGCGCTTGATGGTTGGGGTGGTGCGGCTCGCGAGTTGGCTCGTTGCTCTGGGGTGGTTCCAATCATGGTTTTGGTGAGTGGCCCAACGGTTTCTGGCCCGGCGTTGATGCTCGGACTTGCCGACATTGTGGTGATGGTTGATGGTTCGTATGCTTTTGTTTCTGGTCCGGCGATGGTGAAACAGTTCACCGGTGTTCCGGTTGATGGGCCTGAACTTGGCGGTTTGAGCATTCATGAGCGGGTTTCTGGTGTGGCTAGTTTCGCGGCTGCTAATGTTGCCGATGCCGAGTTGATTTTGGCTGAGGTTTTAGGTTATTTGCCGGATCACACCGACGCGGTGCCACCGCTGCAACCGAATGGTGATCTGGCATCTCGTTCTACACCGGAAGCCTACGCGGCGTTGCCCGAATCGGTGAACAACTCTTATGACTGCCGCGAGGTCATTCGCTGTGTTGTTGATCACGGCAACTTTTGTGAGCTACATGCGGCTTGGGGATCAAATTTGGTTACTGGGTTTGCTTTGATGGCTGGCCGACCCATAGGTGTGGTCGCTAATCAACCGCAGAGCGTTGCTGGAACATTAGACATCACGGCTTCACGTAAGGGTGCCCGTTTTGTGGCATTTTGTGACGCGTTCAATTTGCCTTTGCTTACTTTTGTGGACACTTCAGGTTTTTACCCGGGTAAAGACCTTGAGTGGCGCGGCATGATTCGTTACGGCGCACAATTGGCTTTTGCTTATGCCCGTGCCACGGTGGCGAGGGTTAATGTGACTACCAGAAAATCTTACGGGGGAGCTTATATTGTCATGGATTCCAAGACCATGGGCAACGATATAGCCTTCGCTTGGCCGTCGGCTGAAATTGCGGTGATGGGGGCTAAGGGAGCGGTTGAGATTTTGCATCGAGAGCGCAGTGCGGCGGAACGTGCTGAACTTGAAACGGCTTATGAGGAACGTTTATTGAACCCTTATATTGCTGCGGAACGAGGCGCTATTGATGCGGTGATCGAACCTAGCGAGACGCGACAGCGTGTCTGCGCGGCGTTTGAAATGCTGGCCGATAAGCGTGAACGGCTACCTCGCCGTCGTCACGATAATTCACCTTTGTAGCGCGGTTGAGTTTAAACAATGCGGGCTTCTTGCGGGTAGGGAAAGAAATCTGGCAGTTCGCCGGCGTGGTGGAGTTCTTGCATGGATTTCCAGAAGTCCACTGTGCATATGTCGCTGTGGCGTGTTGCCATTACCTCTCCCACCACTCGTGGTGACCGTAAATAGGTGCGGAACTCTTCAGGGAACACGTCGTTGGATGCCACGGGAAACCAAGGTTGGTTAGACATTTCATCTTCATAGGTTTGGCTTACTGGCATTTCTCTAAAGTTGATCTCGTTGAGTAACGCCAATTCGTCATAGTCATAAAACACCACTACACCGTGGCGCGTAACACCAAAGTTCTTGGGGAATAAATCGCCGGGGAAAATGTTTACGGCGGCGAGGTCTTTTATGGCGTGGCCGTAGTCGATAGCGGCAGAACGGGCGCGCTCTGGAGACATCTCGCGCAGGTAAAGATTGAGTGGGTATAGCCGCCTTTCGGTGTAGGAATGATGCAGTATCACTTGGTCTTCGGTAATCGTGACCGTGCGCGCACATTCGTTGCGCAGTTCGTCGATCAGTTCTTCATCGAAGCGATCACGGTTGAAACTCAAGTTGGTGAACTCTTGGGCATCTACGAGCCGACCTACTCGATCGTGGCCAAAAACTAGTTTGTAGCGCCGTTTTACGTCTTCTGGTGTGGAGCGCTTTGTGGGTGCAAAGCGATCTTTGATGAGTTTGAACACCACATCAAAAGACGGTAAAGTAAACACCACCATCACCATGCCCCGCGCTCCGCGGGCTCGCTCGAATCGGGTATTGGAATGGTCCATATGTCGGTATAGGGCACGAAATAAGTTGGTTTTACCGTGTTGGTTATAGCCGATTGAGGTGTACAACTCTGCCACCGGTTTTACTGGTAGAAAAGATTTGAGGAAGCCGACTACAGCGGCCGGGTGTTTACATTGCACGTGAAAGTAAGATCGAGTGTAACCAAACAAACGGCTCGCATCAGTTTCGGTTAGTAGGACTGCATCAACCTTCACTCCCTCTGTTGAGTGAACCAATGCGACCACGAATGGGGCCAAGCGGTTCAACCAACGAAGGCGACCCACTAGATACGCCCCTTTATTTCGGTAAAATACCGGATTTAGAATGTCTATAGCACCAAGGTGCCCATCCCAGGCGCGTTCAAGACGCAGGGTTATGCGTTCGGCAATCTTGTCGGCATCGCCAGTTGCATCAGCGAATAGCGTAGCTAGCGGGCCACTTTCAAAGATGCTCTGCACACACGCAGTGATTGTTGTTTCCACGGGGAACTGACGGTATTCACCGCGTGCGCTGTCGTCGTTAGGCAGTTTCGTTGGGCCGAGCCATAAAAACTCTAGTTCTTCATCTAAGCCGACTATCCGAAACAAACGCCGCGTAACCGAATTGTAAAACGTTTCAGCGAGTTCCAAATCTAATCGTTGGGATACTAAACTCACGTAGCGACGCCGGGCATCAATCCACAATTCTCGAGCACTTGTTCCCTCGGGTGACAAGATTTCTCTAGCTGCGTCAACCACCTTGAATACTAGTTGTTTGTGCAGGTTGAGCCGAGTTTTTGTGTCTTGTTGATGGCCGGCCCAATCACGTTGTTTGAAGCAGTTGGCTGCCCGGTGAGTCAATTCCAAGAAACGCTCGTGATATTGCCCGAAAGTGTCGCTTAGTAGTCGTGCGAGTTGGTCGACTCTCGGGTCTGGCGAGCAATCCGGCATTATTGTTGTGACTGCTCACGGACTCGCTGGTGATGGTGGATGACTTCGGCAATCACGAATCGTAGAAACGCTTCGCTAAATGCTGGGTCGAGGTTGGCTGAGGCCGCGAGTTGACGAAGCCGCGTTATTTGTTCGGCTTCTCGCTCTGGGTCGGCTGGAGGTAATCCTCGTTCGGCTTTGTATGCGCCAATGTCTTCTGTGACCTTGAAGCGTTCGGCCAAAAGCAAGATTAGTGCCGCGTCAATGTTGTCAATGCTTGAACGCAAGCGTTGGAGATGTGCGTCTGTCATTTCCGCTACCTTATTGAGCCTTGGTGCGGTGGTTGGGTTTGCTTAGCGTGTCAAGCATGGCACGTAAACGTTTGGTCGGGTTAGCAGCCGTGACTAGTGCTTCGCCGATTAGCGCGGCGTGGTATCCCACCTCGGCTAGTTCGGTGAGTTTTGTGCCGTTGGGTGTTTCGATGCCTGATGCGGCTACCTTGACAACGTCGGCATCTAGTTCGGCCAGCAGGTTTGCCATGCGAACCGCTTTCTGATGGTCGACTGTGAAGCGTGTGTCTTTGGGGTTGTCTCGCTGGTTCACAGCAATCACGTAGGCACCAGCTTCGGCGGCCATGGCCAAGTCTTGTTCGCCACGAATTTCTGTGAGCGCATCCATGGCGAGTTCGTTGGCGAGAGTTTGCAGTTCGCTGACTCGTGCGACTGATCCGATGTCTTCCACAATCAGCAGCACTGCGTCGGCACCCATTGCCTGAGCTTCGTGGATGTGTTGGGGGGTAGTGAGGAAATCTTTGCGTAAAACCGGCACATCAACAGCGTTTTTGACCGCTTTTAGGTCTTCGGGGCTGCCGCCGAACCTGGGGGCTTCTGTCAACACCGAAATGCACGCCGCTCCCCCGCGCACATACGCTTGTGCAGTGTCGGCCGCGCCGAGGTGTACGCTCAGGTCACCGGCTGATGGTGATTTACGCTTCAGTTCCGCGATGATGGAGATTTGTTGCGTGGCTGTTAGCGCTCGTTTGAAGCGGTGGCCTACCGCTACCGAACCCGTTGTCCCCGCTTTGTCACTCAGCATTGGTTTGTATACTAGTGGCACGCGGCAGCGGCGCGGCACCTTGGGGGTGCGTATCCCGTGGTGGGCCGTACAAGAGTCGAACTTGTGACCTCCTGCGTGTCGAGCAGGCGCTCTAACCAGCTGAGCTAACGGCCCCGATCCGCCAGACTCTAGCAGTGTTGCTGCCAAGATCACTCAATTGATGTTGAGCGTTTTGTTGTTTGCACAGCTTGTTGACGGCTCGTAGGTGAGCGTCGGGCGGGATTTGAACCCGCGATTGTACGGCTTTGCAGGCCGTTCCCTTGGTCCACTCGGGCACCGACGCTAGACCATAAATGCTACCGTCCGAGCCGCAAAGTGCGACCCCGTTGCCATACTTCAGATTTTTCTGATCAAGAGAGGGTGCCAATTCCCGACCAAGTTGGTTATGATTAGGTTTGTCACATCGACCAAGCTACTTACCTAAGGAAATCACTACAATGTCACTCCGTATTAACCACGAAGCACCGGACTTTACAGCCGAATCCACCGAGGGAACTATTTCTTTTCACGAATGGATTGGTGACGGTTGGGCCTTGCTCTTTTCGCACCCCAAAGACTTCACGCCGGTTTGCACAACCGAACTTGGTGCCGTTGCTGCCTTGAAAGACGAGTTTGCCGCTCGTAACTGCAAGATCATTGGCATCAGTGTCGACGGGGTTAGCGACCATCAAGCCTGGAGCAACGACATCAAGACTGCGACCGGCAACACGGTCAACTATCCGCTCATCGGCGACCCAGACCTTTCGATCGTGAAACTTTACGACATGCTGCCGGGCGATGCCGGCGACACTTCACAGGGTCGCACCGCAGCAGACAATGCCACGGCAAGGTCGGTGTTCATTATCGGCCCCGATAAGAAAATCAAGGTGTCGTTGACTTACCCAATGACCACCGGCAGAAACTTTGATGAAATTCTGCGAATCTTGGATTCGTGCCAACTCACCGCTAATGAGCAGGTGGCGACCCCAGCCAACTGGCAACAAGGTGACGATGTGATTATCGTGCCGGGCGTGTCAGACGAAGCAGCCACTGAGAAGTATCCTGAGGGATTTGAACGGCGCTTGCCGTATCTCCGTTACGTCCCTCAGCCGTAGCCAGAAGCGTTCGGGGTCAGCATCAACGAGCAATAAAACTGCCGTCCGGTAAGGCTTCAATTTCGCCTCGTTGGCGCATGCGTTCGAGGTGGAGTTCCGCACTGCGGGCTTCCACACGATCCACAAAAACCGACACAACATTTGGGCGGTAGATGAAGCGGTGGCGAACCATGTCGTTAATGGTGCGTGGTTTCTGAAGATATTTGAGCATCTCGGCATGGCGCTTCGGGATAACGGCTGCGAAGGCATCAAGTAGTTTCCAAAAGGTTTCGCGCCCTTCAATCACACCTTTATGGTGAAAGGTCACGTAATAGTCGGCATCTTCGTCACGGACTTTGTGGAGGCTGGCTTCGAACTGGTCAAGATCGCTCCAGACGTCGCCGTAGTAGGGGCCGAAACCGGTCAGGTCTATGTCGGACAAGAAAAATATTCCGCCGGATATTCTGAACCCGCTGTGACCCCGTGTGTGGCCTGGCAAATGCACCGCTTCAACGGTTACACCACCGAGGTCGAACACATCACCGTCACTAAAACCTTGTGCCTCTGGGCGGGGTGTGTAATGGAACTGCTCGTTGAATATTTGGGTCATCTCGGGGCGTTCTTGAGGTCTTGCGCCTTGAACCTTGAGCATGCCTTCCATCCTTTGCACTGCCAACAAGTCGTGGTGGTGTGCATGCACTCGGGCGTTTGGGAACATCTTGTTGCCAGCGATGTGGTCTTCGTGGCCGTGACTGTTGAGCACCGCATCAACCGCGATGGACACGCCACCTTGCGCCACCACCGTCACGGATGGGTCTATGACCACGGTTTCAGCGCTACCACGCACGATCAATGAGTTGCCTGAGGGGTATTTACCGTTGTTTTCTCCCACCAAAACCGTGACATCTTTGGTTAATGCGCGGCTCTCCCCCGTCCATAAACTCTGCATCGTTTGACCATACTGCGTGTGGGTTGGTTTCGGTTGGAAGTGCTGCTTGACAAAGTCGGATTTGGGTGTTCTTGATATGCTTGTTGCACGCTAACCTAGTGACTTAATGCGGACGTAGCTCAGTTGGTAGAGCGCAACCTTGCCAAGGTTGAGGTCGCCGGTTCGAACCCGGTCGTCCGCTCCACCCGCCGACGGGCCACAAGGCCGACGGGCCGTCACGCTTCGGTCCGTAAGGTTTCAGGCGTTTAGGTTTCGGGTTTTTAGGTTTCGGGGCGCAGGTTTATGGTTAGTGTCACGATGCCTTCTTCCAGGGTGGCTTGCGCGTCGCCGATCATTGCGAAATCTTGATAGTCGGTTTGGGCTTGGGCAATGAAACGTTGCCGTTCCTCACCACCAACTGGGGGCAGATTGCGTTTTTTCACCGCTTCGGCACGGTCGCGAAAACGTTCCAACATTGCGTCAAGGTCAAGTTCTTGGTCCATCACCCCACCGTAGCCCGCGAGCCGCCCGCTATCAAACTCATTATTTCTCGCTGATCAGCCTGTTTCGTGTTGGGGCAGCGGAGCGGCGGTTTTGCTGAGTTGCTAGGCGCTTGCTGGCGATACGTAGTCTGCGTGACGGCATCGTGTGCCACCAGTACATTGCCAGACCGAGAGTCAACACAACGGCTATGCCTACCAGAACCCGCCGGGTTCGATCGATCTCAGCTTGGTTCTTGTCGAAATCAATCATTTCGGAACCTTGCGCTTCCGTATCAGTTTGCGGCACTGGGTTGATGGTTGGCGCATCCTGAGCTGCCGCAACTCCCACGAATACCGCAGACAGCACCCCGATAATAGTGAGCGCAGCCAAAAACGCGCCAAGCAACCGTTTCATAAGTGAGACGGTAGCGGAGAAGCCAACAAACACGCAGATTTCGCAGCCAGACGCATGGGACGGGACGAACCACACCCACGTTCACGGCCACCAACCAGCCAACACGCAGACATCAATGTCAGATGCATGGGGCGAGGGCTTGAGTGAGGTCGCTTAGCAAATCGTCTGCGTGTTCGAGGCCACAGGAAATACGCAGGGTGCCACCGTTGATGTCGGCGGCCGCTAGTTCTTCGGGCAACAAAGCTGCGTGCGTGGTGGATGCGGGGTGAGTGACTAATGTTTCTGGCCCGCCAAGCGAGGTGGCGCGTTGGATGAGACGTAGACGGTTGATGCAGGTAATCGCCGCTTGGAGTCCACCACGTAGGTCGAACGTGACGAGCCCTCCGCTCAAATCAAGTTGGCGTTGTGCTAACTGATACTGCGGATGCGACTCCAAACCTGGATAATGCACCGACCTCACCGCCCGGTGTTGTTGTAGCGCTTCAGCTAACCGGGTCGCGGTGGCACACTGTTGTTGCACACGGATAGGCAATGTGCGGATGCCCCGCAATCCATTCAGTGCATCAAATGGCGAAGCAACCGCACCGTGTAACACAGCAAAACCACGGAGCCAACTCATCAACTCTTCACTGCCTGATACCACGCCTAGGATTGCGTCATTGTGCCCGGCGATCGCTTTGGTGGCTGAGTGAAGCACCAAATCCACACCGTAGTCCAGCGGGCGTTGCATTATCGGTGTCGCCAGAGTGGAATCCACCACAGTCATGGGGCCTTTGATTGCGCCAAGCGCTTCGAGGTCGACTAAGGCCAGTTTCGGGTTCGCTGGGGTTTCGGCGAGCACTAGGGTGGTTTTGCCGGGGATGACTGCGGCTTCAAAAGCCCCTGTGTCCGCACCGTCAACGAAACTCACATCAATCCCAAACCGGGGACACACTGCTTGCAACAACAGCGTGGTGTGCGAGTAGATGTGGGATTGAGCCACGATGTGGTCTCCCGCCGAACACAGACCCAACACCACTGCGCTCACTGCGCCCATACCCGATGCGAAGGCTCTTGATGCTTCGGCACCTTCGAGTTCGGCCATGGCGTTCTCGAAATCCACTACGGTGGGGTTGGAGTTGCGTCCATAAAATTTGGGTTCGGTGATATCAGCGGCGAATTGTTTAGCTTGGTCGAAGCTGTTTGCCACGAATGTGCTGCTGGCCCACAAGACGGGTGCTAGTGCGGTGTCGTTGTGGGTGCGGCCGGCACGTATTGCTAGGGTGCGAGCATCGTAAGGCGATAATGTCACAGTTATTTTTTCCTTTCAATGGCATCTAGAGTATTTGCTATTGCCGTGCCCAATAGTTCGTGTTCAATCAAGAAACCGTCGTGTCCGTGCGGGCTGTCAATAATCTCGTAAGCACAACGGCCACCAGCGGCGGTAACGCCTTGGCAAATAGCTGCTTGCTGATAAGGCGGATACAACAAGTCGGAGGTGATGGATGCCACGAAAACTTCGCTTGAAAGGCGTGCGAAAGCGGCGGCGACCCCGCCTCGACCTCGGCCGATATCGTGCAGGTCCATTGCCTTGCTCAAAATCAGATAGGAGTTGGCATCGAAACGGCGCACCAGTTTCTGCCCATGATGATCAAGGTAGGATTCGACTTGATACCGACCCCATGGCGCAAATTCGCACCTTTGATCAATGTGCTGTCTACCGAAACGTTCATCAAACACTTGCGGGGTGCGGTAGGTTATCTGTGAAATCTCGCGGGCGAGAGCTAAACCCGCCCACGGTCCTTTACCGGGTGGCGCGTCGTAGTAGTCGCCATTGTTGAATAACGGGTCGTTGGCTATCGCTAACCGTTCCACTGCGCTCCAAGCGATCTGTTGGGCACTCGCAGCCGCGCAGGTGGCAATCGGCATCAATAAACGCACCCGCTCGGGGAACATTATGCCCCATTCGAGGACTTGCATTCCGCCGAGTGATCCACCGACAATGGCTAACCATCTGTTTATTTGCAGGCGGTCGGCGAGGCGACGCTGGCTGCGCACAATGTCACGTATGGTTATTTGAGGGAAGCGCGCCTCGTAGCGTTGCTCTGTGCCAGCTATGATACTTGATGGCCCGGTACTCCCCTGACACCCGCCTAACACATTCACGCAAACCACAAACCATCTGTTGGTGTCGATCGGTTTGTTGGGTCCGATGAACTTATCCCACCAGCCTTCTTCGGGGTGCCCTATTCCCATCGTTCCCGCCGCATGGGAATCTCCGGTCAGGGCGTGGCACACTAATATGGCGTTTGAGCCAGCAGCGTTGAGCGTCCCCCAAGTTTCGTAGGCCAAGGTGACCTCTGCTAGTTGGCCTCCACCTTCTAAGGCGAAAGGGCGGCCTTCGGTGACGGTCATGAAACGCCGTTCGCCTGCCGGCATACCGCTACGCCAAGCACCTGATGCTGGTAGCGCGGGCGCGAAGCGGTGTGTCGGGTCGTAGTCAAGCGGGCGGTATTCGGGTTCGTACACGTGTTGTTTGGCGGTTGCGGTGCGATCCGTTGCCCTTGGCGCCCGTTTTGCCGGACACTTTGTTGCCACGACTTGTCAGCCGAAGCCACATTCCCGCCGAGGCGGGTGGGGCACCTTGGGCATCCGCTCCCAGGTTGCCGGAATCGAAACGTTGAGCCGAAGCTAGGTGTTTCAAATCTCTCTGAATGTTGGCGATACTCTAGCGGAAGTCACACTCAGAACATCACTTGTAGAGATTTTCGTTGTCGGGATGGCGAGATGCTTGCGTTTTAACTGTTCAACTGGCTGCTTTGGTTGCGGGTTCGGTGCATGGGTCCCAGTGAGTGAGATCAGCTAGGCGCACATCGTTGGAGAACATTTCGGCTAACGGCGCGATCACATTGATGCGTTTCTGTAGTCGTTTGATTTCTAGTTCTTGATCCCATTTCGACAGGGTGACAACTAAGCCTGATTCGCCGGCTCGAGCGGTGCGCCCTGCCCGATGCAGGTAGGTCTTGTGGTCGGTCGGTGGGTCGTAGTGCATCACTATGTCTACGTCGTCTACGTGTATTCCACGGGCGGCCACATCGGTCGCTACTAGGGCTTGGAGTGTGCCGCTGGCGAAATCTCTGAGTGACTTTTCGCGCATGTTTTGACGCAAGTTTCCATGTATCGCCGCCGCCTTCAAACCATGCTGTTCCAGCGCGCGGGCTAGGCGGTCGGCTGCTGCTTTGGTGTTGGTGAAGATGATGGTGCGATCGGCTGAACGGGCGATGGCGGCAGCAACTTTGGTCTTGTCCATCTCATGCACTGCGATAAAGCGGTGGGTCATTTCTTTCATGGTGACTTCTTCTTCAAGCACCTCATGCATCACCGGGTTGCGTTGGTAACGCCGGATTAGGGAGTCGACTACACCGTCTAAGGTTGCGGAGAAGAGTAGCGTCTGTCGGTTTGAGTTTACGTTGCGCAAGATCCACTCGACTTGGGGAAGAAAACCCATGTCGGCCATGCGGTCGGCTTCGTCCACGACCACGTGAACCACATTGGTGACCGACACCGCTTGGCGCTCAATGAGGTCTATCATGCGCCCGGGGGTGGCGACCACGAGATCAACTCCTGAGCGCAGTTGGTTGACTTGCTTTTCTATCGGGGAACCGCCGTAAACCGCTAGCGCTTTTCTGTGTACTGTTTGAGCCAAGCTAGCGAGCTCATTCGTGACCTGATTAGCTAATTCCCTTGTGGGTAGGAGGATCAACGCGCTCGGTAGTTTGGGGCGAGCGCGTGGCAGGAGTTGCAAGACCGGCAGACCAAATGCAAGGGTTTTGCCTGAGCCGGTTTTGGCTTTGCCGCAGACATCTCGTCTGGCGAGTGCATCAGGAATGGTGAGTTCTTGCACCGGGAATGGGTTGTGAATTCTGCGCCTTGCTAAGGCTTTTACTAATTCGGGACGTAAGCCTAGATCTGCAAACGTTTGGGATTGGGTTTGGGTTTTGAACATTGCACCATCTAGGTTAACGGGAAGTTTCGCATTCGCTTTGTTGGCTGGTGGTTTTATCCACACCGCCACTGCAACTCCACGCGAGATTATCAACTCGTAAGGTTGCATTACCTGATTATTCATGTAACCTGAATCTCAACAACTACTAGTCCTAATCGTGCCGCCACGGCGGAGGCGTGTTAGGGTACACGAAAGGACAATCATGGAGACAACCGTGACCACCACAATCATCAGCGTAATGGGCGTAGCCACAATAACAATGCTTGGCTACTTCATGCAAAGCGTACGCACCGAGATGCGCAACATGCGCGCCGACATGCGCCACTTGGGTGAACGCATAGATCGGCTTGATGAAAAAACCGACAAACGCTTCGACGCGCTTGAAGCAAAGACCGACAAACGCTTCGACGCGCTTGAAGCAAAGACCGACAAACGCTTCGACGCGCTTGATGAAAAAACCGACAAACGCTACGGTGTGCTTGACGAGAAAGTCAATGCTTTGACTGCGAGTGTGGCAGCAATAGCGGCAACACAAACCGCACACGACAAAAAACTCAACCACATCGTAAACCTTGGCGAACGCATCAGCGCAGTAGAAGGTGCCGTATTCAACAAACCAGCAACCAAACTCGCTCTCGCAGCAAGCATCGATCCCAACGAATAAAGTTCACCGACCACACACTTCGCAAAGGCTAACTGCAAGTTTCGTTTTCGCTTTGTTGGCAAATGATTTCTTCCACACTGCTGCTACAACTCCACGCGAGATTATCAACTCTTAAGGTTGTATTACCTGATTATTCATGTAACCTGAATCTCATCAACTACTAGTCCTAATCGTGCCGCCACGGCGGAGGCGTGTTAGGGTACAGGAAAGGACAATCATGGAGACAACCGTGACCACCACAATCATCAGCGTAATGGGCGTAGCCACAATAACAATGCTTGGCTACTTCATGCAAAGCGTACGCACAGAGATGTGCCGCTTGGGAGAACGCATAGATCGGCTTGATGCAAAAACCGACGCACGCTTCGACGCGCTTGATGCAAAAACCGACAAACGCTTCGGTGTGCTTGACGAGAAAGTCAATGCTTTGACTGCGAGTGTGGCAGCAATAGCGGCAACACAAGCCGCACACGGCAACAAACTCAACCACATCGTAAACCTTGGCGAACGCATCAGCGCAGTAGAAGGTGCCGTATTCAACAAACCCGCAACCAAACTCGCTCTCGCAGCAAGCATCGAACCCAACGAATAAAGTTCACCGACCACACACATCGCAAGGGCTAACTGCAAGTTTCGCTTTCGCTTTGTTGCCTGGTGGTTTTATCCACACCGCCACTGCAACTCCACGCGAGATTATCAACTCATAAGGTTGCATTACTTGATTATTCATGTAACCTGAATCTCATCAACTACTAGTCCTAATCGTGCCGCCACGGCGGAGGCGTGTTAGGGTACAGGAAAGGACAATCATGGAGACAACCGTGACCACCACAATCATCAGCGTAA
>MKWU01003153.1_pt1 | contig 22503 bp, 35 predicted proteins | sample 809101 | NCBI WGS metagenome assembly MKWU01 (sample SAMN05860141, study PRJNA318959) | sponge metagenome | host: Aplysina aerophoba | place: Slovenia: Piran, Adriatic Sea, Gulf of Piran | collected 2013-05-07 | reverse complement strand
TGGTGGAAGGTCCATTCCCGCAACAAGCGGTCCATCACCCTGAACATGGCGGATTCCAGCGGCCAGGACCTCCTCAAGCGTCTCGCCTCCCAGGCCGACGTTCTGATTGAAGGATTCCGGCCCGGCACCCTCGAACGCTGGGGTTTGGGACCATCCGACCTGCACGATCCGTCCGTGAATCCGGGCCTCGTCATTCTCCGTTTCTCCGGATTCGGGCAGACCGGCCCGTACAAGGATCGACCCGGTTTTGGCACCATCGCGGAATGCATGAGCGGCTATATCGGGATGACCGGATTCCCGGACACTCCGCCCAACCTGCCTCCGGTTCCCCTCGCCGACGAGATCGCCGGCGTTTTCGGCGCCATGGCCGGCATGATGGCAATCTACCGGCGCGACGCAGACCGGCGTAACGGTTTGCCCGGTGCTGGTCAGGTCGTCGACCTGAGCCTTTTCGAGCCGTTGTTCCGGCTCTGCATCCCCCATCTCACTATCTACGACCGCCTCGGCGAAATCCGCGAACGCATCGGGAACGACTTTCCGGACGCCGCGCCTCGCAGCCTATACCGCACCGAAGATGATCGCTGGCTGGGCTTGTCCGCCACCTCTCAAAACACCTGGGAGGGTCTGGCCCGCGCCATGGGATTTGATGAACTACTGGATGACCCCAGGTTTGCCAACAACGCTGCCCGCCTCGACAACAAGGACGCTCTCAACGAAATCCTCCAATCATGGTTGGGTAGCCGTCCAACCTCAGCCATCATGGATGAACTGATACCCGCGGGCGGCGTTGTTGGCCCGGTCTACAGCAGCGCTGACATCATCGCCGACCCCCATTACCAGCAGCGCGATGACATCGTCGAGATCGATGACCCTGAGATCGGCCACACCCGAATGCTCGGACTCGTTCCGAAATTCAGTGAAACCCCGGGCGCTCTGCGCCATATGGGTCCCACCGTCGGCGAGCACAACGCCACCGTTTACGGCGATTGGCTCGGCCTGTACCCCGACCAGCTCACCAAGCTGTCCGACAACGGTATCATATAGTTATGTCCGCTCGAACCCTGCTCGTCGCCACCCGCAACCCCGGCAAGATGCGCGAATACCGCCAGCTTCTCGCCGATTACCCGGGCCAACTTATCTCCCTCGACGACGCCGGAGTGCCCGATGAAGTGGAGGAAACTGGTGACACCTTCCTCGCCAACGCGATTCTCAAGGCCACCACGTACTCCCGGCTGTCCGGTTGTCTCACCATCTCCGACGACTCTGGCCTCGAAGTCCATGCCCTCGGCGGCGCACCCGGCGTCTATTCTGCCCGGTACGGCGGCGACGCGTGCGAGACCGACGGCGACCGTGTCGATCTCCTGCTCCACAATTTGTCGGACATCCCGTGGGAACGTCGCATCGCACGGTTCCGCTGTTTCACGGCCATCGCCGATCCCCACGCCGGTGGCGAACCCAGCGCGTCCACCGTCGTCGGCTCCATCGCCGGGGTGATACAATACCAACCGGAGGGTGAGCACGGCTTCGGCTACGATCCGGTCTTTTACCTGCCGTCGTACGCCGCAACCATGGCGCAGCTGCCGCTGGAAGCCAAAAACCAGGTCAGCCACCGCGCCGACGCCGCACGTAAAGCTCGCCGCATCCTAGCAGCCTTATGATCACTGACCTCTTCGGCCGACCCCTCCGCGATCTTCGAATTTCGGTCACCGACCGTTGCAACTTCCGGTGTCCGTACTGTATGCCGGCTGAAATTTTCGGCGATGCTTATAAATTCCTGCCCAAAGACGAAATCCTCACCTTCGAAGAGATTTCGCGTCTGTCCCGCCTGTTCGTGGAACTCGGCGTGAACAAACTGCGCATTACCGGAGGCGAACCGCTGCTCCGCGTTGACCTTGCCGGCCTAATCGCGCAACTCGCCGCCATCCCCGGCGCAGATGACATCACGCTCACCACCAACGGCTATCTCCTCGCCCAACAGGCCCAGCAGCTTGCCGACGCCGGTCTCCACCGCATCACCGTCAGCCTGGATTCCTTGGATGATGATGTGTTCAAGCAGATGAACGGGCGCGGGTTCGGCACCCGTCGCGTTCTTGATGGCATCAACCGCGCCGCCGACGCTGGCCTCAACCCCGTCAAGATAAACGCCGTGGTCCAGAAGGGCGTCAATGACCACACCATCGTCGATCTCGCCCGCCATTTCAAGGGCACCGGCCACATCGTGCGATTCATCGAGTACATGGACGTCGGTAACCGCAACGGATGGAAACTCGACGAGGTCGTGCCCGCCGCCGACATCATCGCTCGGATCGACGCCGAACTGCCGCTGGAACCCGCCGATCCCAACTATCTGGGAGAGGTTGCCAACCGGTGGCGCTACCGCGACGGCGACGGTGAGATCGGTGTCATCGCATCGGTTACCCAACCCTTCTGTGCCGACTGCACCAGGTCCAGGCTCTCCACCGACGGCCGTATCTATACCTGCCTTTTCGCCACCGACGGCGTCGATCTCCGCGGTCCCATGCGCGACGGCGCCACCGATTCCGAACTTGTCGAAATTATTTCGGGAGTGTGGAAAGTGCGGCAGGACCGCTACTCGGAGATCCGCACGGAGTTCACTGACAACGAATCCGCCGGCGCTCGACCCAAGGTCGAGATGTACCAGATCGGGGGGTAACGCTGAACCATGACCAGCCCGCAAACTGCCAAACCCTCCGACCATCTGACTCACCTTGCTGAGGACGGCAGTGCCCGCATGGTCGATGTGGGCTGGAAGCCCGTAACCGATCGCATGGCTCAGGCAACTGGCCAGGTCGTGATGCAACCCGAGACACTCGCCCTGATCCGGGACGGGCTGATGAAAAAAGGCGACGTCCTCACCATCGCCCAGTTGGCTGGAATCATGGGCGCCAAGCGCACCTCCGAGTTGATCCCCCTGTGCCATCCGCTGCCTCTCAACAAGGTGGATGTCGAACTCACCCTGGATGAACCTGCCAGCAGCGTGAACATCACCGCCACGGCCACCACCTCCGGCAAGACCGGCGTCGAGATGGAAGCCCTAACTGCCGTCAGCGTGGCCGCCCTCACCATCTACGATATGTGCAAGGCCGTCGACCGTGCGGTCCAAATCGACGGGGTACGCCTGCTCCGCAAAACCGGCGGTCAGTCCGGCGACGTCGACCTGACCGGTTCCTAGACTCTCTGCCGCGCGGCTTCCACTGACAGCAACCGGACGGCCGAGACCAGGTACATCAGGTATTCCTCCGCTGAAACATCCTCCAGCGGCTTGAATTCCTCGACTTGGTCCACCTCCAGCACGCCAACCACGCCTGGAATCGCGGTAACGTCCAACTCGGCGATCATCCCGTCCGGCGTCACCACCACGCACCCCCGGTCGGCTCTCGGGTTCAACGCCGGCTCCAATTCCACCGCCTGTATCGTCGTCATCCCCATGAACGCCGGAAACGGATCCAGCCGCCCGCACAGGTCAGCCACCATCCTTTCCAACGCTGCCGCGGTTTCGTCCAGCAGGGTCTCCAGATCCGATCTGCCCAATTCGTTCAAACCCAAACGACCTCACCTGCGCGGTCCACGGCCAGTACGTCCATCGGATCAAACGGCCAGGCAGTGCGATCGAATCCGCTTCGCAATTTCAGCATCCTTGATCAGATTGAGCGTGGTCCTCTGGTTCACCGCGTTCAGCGACCCTTTGTCTAAGCCTGCCCTCGTAGCCACTCGATCATCCCAGCTCACCGCCCGCCAATGTTGGTGGTGCTGGCCCGTCCGGAATTGATAGTGGCCTGTTACGCGCCCAATCCGTAGTTCGCGGTCGTGCCCTCTGATGGTCCTGGGCAGAATCACGTTGTCTCCCACCCGCAATTCGAACGCGAAATCCCATAACTGTCGCGCCGCTTGTGGTCCTTCGTGCTCGCGTTCGTCTTCCAGGTATCGCCGCAACTCCCGCGTATCTTTGAAGTCCGTTACGATCCTGTCGCACCCGAAACCCACGGTTATCAGTCCGTCGCTCAGGAATTCCTGCTCATGCTCTCCGATCCCGGATTCGCCGCCGCGTATCACCCAAACCCGCTGTTGTAACAGTGATGTCATCCGTTCCCATTTTCCTGGTTAACTAACGCTTGTTGGTCTCATCCGCAATTGACAATTTCGCTGGGCCAGTCTTACCATATTCGGACGCTCAGCAACAACGACGACTGGTCGGGGCTGTGCAGGTTGGCGACGTAGCTCAGAGGCAGAGCGGGCGCTTCATAAGCGCTAGGTCGTTGGTTCGAATCCATCCGTCGCCACCACTACAACGCACCCGAATAACCCTCGCTGGAAATACTTGGGGGCAGGTTTTGAGCCTGCCCCCTGAATTTATCTATGCGTGTCCCGGTTCTAATTCTCGCGTTCGCCGAATTCCTCGCCCAGTTCGCTCAGGAATTGCTCGATCTCCGGAGACAGGGCCACCGCCTCACCGGCGTTTTCTTCTTCCGATTCGCTCTCGGCGCTCGCGTCTACCTCGTTCGAATCGTAGTAGTCCTCCATCTGCTTGATCAGACCCTGCAGATCCGAGTTCCTTTCCACCGCCGCGTTCAACTCGCGATACTGTCGTTGGCCCCTCCGCACCGGCGCAAGATCCTCCGGTATTTCCGGATACACCGAGGAGAGCGCTTCGATCATCCGGGCGGTGCCGTTGAAGTCCTCGTCCAATTGAACGTATTGCGGTAGGTGCACCATGAAGTTGATGGATTCCACACCCAACCTGTCGATCCCGTCGGATACCAGGTTCATGATCGTTGTCGGACCCTGGTAGGTGCTGCGCCTCAACTTGAGGTTGGGCACCGACCGGATCTGCTCCACTGAACCCAGCGACCCGGTAACCAGCAACGGCCGCGTGTGCGGCACGGTGTCGTACATGGCGCCCAATCGGCAATACCGCTTCACCCCGAATTTTTCCACCACTTCCAGTATCGAATCGGTGTACATTTCGCTGTTCGCGTGCGGCTCTCGCAGATGCAAAAACAGGTAATCCGGGCCGTTCTCGGTGGTGGCGTAACGGATGATGCTGTTGGGTATCCGGACGCGCCGTTCGTTGTCAACCAGCCTCATGCTAGGCCGGTAACGAGTGAAATCGAAGAACTCCCCAGGCCGTTTGAGACGGCCCAGCTCCTTGGAGCCCAGGTACCGCTCCAGCCGGTTGAGTGTCAACGTTCCTACGCTGCCAACGTCCACCCATGGTCTGATCATGGCAAAAACGTGAGGCTCCCGCAGGTCCGGCAATGGTTCTTGGATATCAAATGCGCCGATCATCATAATGCGACTATCTTGCCAGACCCGGCCCCGCAATTCAAGCGGCGCACCCGGTTCCACCGCCGGCAACGCACATCAGCGTCTCTCGCCGGATCAAGCGGGCATAGTCTCGATTTCCATTCTGTCTCTCGTCTCTCCTCTCTGCCACCGTTCCCGACCCTCCGTACCGACCCGCAGCGACCTCAACGAAATTGCCGGTTTCCCACTCCACCTAACATCCTGCTTACCCGTCGCGGGCCGGTAGGTGGGAGGGTGGCACGGGCATGGAGTAGCTCAATCTGTCGCAATTGTTGTTAGACGAGAAACTTGCGAAACTCGGATTGAGCCAGAGAATATGACGGGAATCGTAGAACTGGCGCCGAAAAGCGTATACCGGAAATACGGCTACCGGACGACGGCCGCGATGGCGGCGCATATTACGGACGGGGCGTACGATATAGAACCGCCGTCGAATATGGCGTCGAAGCACATGCCCAAGTCAGGGGTACGCGGTCCGTACAAAAGCGATCTCACAATTCACGAAATGCAAACAGCATCACGACTTAGACTTCGGCCGCTACGTTGTAGAGAACATCGCGGTTGAGGTCCATCATAAGGACCTTGCGTAACGGCCCTCATGTGAAGGCCGTTACGTATTATGGTGTCGGAGCGGGGCAGAATTTGATTGTCCACATGCGAAAACAAGAAGGAGGTTCGACATGCGTGCGCACTGTTCAAGACACAGAGATGACCACGGCGACCCAGACGAATTGACGCTCGCACCTTCCCCTCCCACGTATCCACCGACCAGAACACAGCTCCCTGTGTTGCTGAATGCTTACGGTGCGTTCTGCCAGGGATGCGGTGGGGATTTCAGACATGACGTTCGGCTGCTGAACGTTGACCACATGTTTCCCAAATCCAGAGGTGGCACCGACGCCTGCGAAAACTTAACGTTATTATGCGGTCCGTGCAATGCGCAAAAAGGTTCCTCAATGACGCTCGCAGCGTTGCGGGTTTGGAACCGGCGCAAAGGATTCTTGGTGCCGGAGAATGAAATGAACCTCCATGCAGGTGAGCGATCGGCAGAATGGCCCGCTGATACAAGACATGAGACAAACGGACAAATGCCGCTGATGCAGTAAGGTGTTCCTGACAAACATCGACATGCGTTGTTCATCTGAATTTTCAACACGCCTTAGCTATCCGGCATAGCAGGAGGTATTCTCATGTTGCTTGATCTCAGCGGACTATACAACGGCATCATGGTGTTGCTGGGGATCATATTCGTAGGGATCACCATTTTCACCCTGTTATGGGCATTCTCGAGCGATCACGTGCGTGCTCTCCGCGCCCTGGGCGTGGGCGTGGGCATGGCGATCCTCACCGTGGTCTCGCTCGCATTGTGGTTGTGGCTGTGTTTGGATTATCTCGCTTATCGAGGGGGCGGACCCGTCGTTTGGTTGATCGGAATCATAGGGATCATCGGCTTGGGCATTTGGCTTTCGGTCATATTCGTGCGTTGGGTTGGTCGGAAACCCGCCGCCCAAGTCGACCACGATACCATGTGAGCGCCTATCAACCACGTTACAGCGTGTTGACAAGTTGAGCACGATACCCGGCAATCGGGTCCCTGTCTACTGTGCAAGGAGTATTCCGGAATTGTTTCCCACAGCTGGCAATTTGTGAAGACCTCTTCCTGCCAGTCGACGGAGGACACTGCATCTGGACCTTGGAAATGATCTTGTTCCGCAGGAGATTGTTACGATCAGCGCCTACGCTCCTGTCATACGTCATTTCATATATTACTTACACCAAAATATATGTTCTCGATATAATTTGGCGGACTTTACGGTTTGTCTCGCATTGTTGCTGCCGTACTGACGGAAACCGTAGCGTCGTTCAATGATGGTGGACACGACGTGGCGCTGTCCTTTGATCGGCAACGATACGGGTCTCTTTGACATGGTGGTTTTCTGCCCATAGACTCCCCGTGCTGACAAAACGGCCCCGGTGGGCAAGACCGAGGCCGCGGCGATGGGGAAATGCGCTCCGCCATCGGACTCAATGGTAGTCCTGTGCCTCTGGCGTGTCCAGCCCCGTCGTTCGCGGCGGGGTTTTTTCGTTGGCTGTTGGCAGACCGACTCGCTTGGCGCGCAACAGAAAGCGTGTTTGCGACGGTATGCGGGAAAGGGCTGGCTACGGGTGCCAGCAATGACGCGACATCATGGAGGTTTCGGAATGATTCAAAAGGGTTGGATGGCAATGATTGGGTTTCTGACGGTGGCTTTATTGGCGGTGGGCATGCTGGCGCTTTCGGGTGACTCTGGGTCGGGGTCTGATCCCGGCGAAGAAGTAACTGAGGATGACCGGGCGTATGCCGCTGATTACGGCGTAAGCGTGGCCGAGGCGCAGCGTCGTCTGGGATTGCAGGACGACGCCGGAGATTTGAGTGCGTCCCTGGTCGCTGATGAAGCAGCCACTTTTGGCGGCCTTTGGGTCCGGCACGAGCCGGACTTTCGTGTCGTTGTCGGATTCACGGAGGACGGTGAATCGACGATCCGGCCGCATGTTGAAGACGGACCGTTGGCTGACATTGTAGAGACGCGGACGGCAGCTGTTGCCCTCAACACGTTGGTGAACGATCAGGGAATTGCGATGAACGCCGTAAGTGGACTCGGTGTTGGCGCCGAATCCGGCATCAACGTGTTTGAGAATCGTGTGGAGCTCTACGTCTTGGATAAGGCCACCTTCGATGAAGCGTTGCAGAAAGCGAATATCGTATTGCCGGGTACGGTTCTGGTTCTGGAAGTGGCGGAGTTTAGCTCGCCTGATGTCGACATCTACGGTGGCTTGGCGCTGAGCAGGTGCACCAGTGGCTTCGGAGTGAAGGATTCGTCTGGGACCAAGGGAATCACCACCGCGGGGCACTGTTACGATACGCTCCATTATGATGGGCTCTGGATTCCTCACCAGGAAGGGACCTTTCAAAAATCTCACGATGTGCAGTGGCATACGGCGCCGGATTTCACGGTGAAAAACAAAATCAAGGTTGGAACCAACACTCGTTCGATTACCTCGACTAGGTCTCGGAATAGTCAATCGGTGGGCAACTACGTTTGCAAATACGGCAAAACTACCGGCTATACGTGCGGCAACATCGTGGACAAAAATTTCCAATTTACTGATGAAAGGAGCGATTGCGATGATCCCGGGAACTGCCAATGGAAAGCTACTTGGATCAAAGTTCACAAGGATGGTGTCAACCTTTCGGAAGGTGGCGACAGTGGCGGTCCCTGGTTCTCGAAGTACACTGCGTACGGTACTCATTCGCGTTCTTTGGGAGATGACGCGTTCTATATGGCTATCAACTACGTTGATGCCATCGACATCACGGTGCTGACGGAGTAATCTCCTTTAGTCGACTGGGATCTCGAGGACGAATGTATGTCACGCCATTGCCTGATATTTGCTGTCTTGGTCGCCGGGATGTCGGCCTGGGTGGCTTGTGGCAGTGGCTCGACATCTCCAATCTATCTCGCTCAGCACCAGCATCCGCCGCCGACGAATTGGGGAACCGATTACATCTTTGGCGAGTTGATGCTGATCGATGGTTGTCTGCGGTTGCCGTACGTGGATCCGTCTGATAGTGAGTACGCACGGGAGGGAGTTTTAATTGTCTGGCCGGCCGGTTTTCGCCTGAATCGGGATGCTGTCCCGGTGCAGGTTATCAACGGCAGTGGCTTGATCGTGGCTCGTGTTGGGGACAGTGTCCGCGTCAGCGGAGCTTGGAGCAAAGATCCCCTGCCAGACTGGTGGCCTGTCGAGTCGGTTGGATCTGGTACAAAGTGGGATGAGGTGCCCGACACGGAGACTTTGGCCCGAGAACTGCCAGTTGAGTGTCCCGGCCCGTACTGGATAGTGGGGGATGAGGTCAGCGCCCTGGGCGTTGACGAACCTCTGGAATTGTCGGTGCCGGGTTCTACGGTCTACTTCCCAAGGCAGAAGACTGTGCGGGGCCCAAATGCGCATCCCGATGCAATTACCGAAGGCAGGTTGATTTTGGACGGTGATTGCCTGCGCCTGAAAGATGTTTCGGTGCCGCCTCCATATAGCGTCGTCGTGTGGCCGCCTGGCTTCAGTCCCCACGTCGAACTTGGGAAGGTTGAAATTCGCAATGGCGGTGGGCGCACCATTGCCAAGGTTGGAGATGAGCTAGTGCTTGGTGGTGGTGCGGGATCGCGGGGGGTGCGCAGTAGTGATGGCCGTTGCTCCTCTGGTCCCGCGTGGGTGACTGCCGACATTGAAAATGCGAGTGCGGGCTCGCCCGACTGATGGCGGGCGGCGCCGGAGTGCGTGCTCGCGTTGTTCTTCGGAGATCGAAAGTACTGCCGACCTCTGCAGACAGAGTCGGCGGCGCGCTCCATAATCATTATGATGCTGGTGTTGGTACTAATGATGGCGGGCATCAATGAGGCGTCAACGACCTGTCGACCGTCTGGGTCGCGAGCGTCGCAGTATGGATTCATCACTGCCTTCGGGTTGGATGCAGGGAACTCTTGCGGCTAATCTGTTGCGTCAACGACAAGGCCGTCTTTTGGCGGCTACGTTACTCTAGGGTCTGTTGACAAATTCCCATCATCAGCAGTGGTCGGCGGCGGCCATTCTGATTACAATGCACGAAAACTTAATACGCAAAACCCGCTGCGCAAACAGCGGGCAAGCGCGGAACCCTCGTCTTGAACAGGCCGGGCTCCAATATCCGGACGGGCAGATCATACCAGCCCATCCGGGACATTGGCAAACAGACCTCCGACGACGGTTTCGCGTCGGAGGTATTTTCATGTCTGAGCGCGACACATACCGCTACCGCTATCCAGACGGATATGCGGGGATCACCGGCAACCCCTCGCGACGCGCAGGAGAACACAGAAGGGCGGGACGACGCGGAACTATGATGGTCGTCGGTCCTCGCGTTACGCGCAAGAGCGCACTGGCGGCGTTTGCCAAACGGCAGACTGACCCGCGTTCGGCAACACAGGAGGTCGTGAAAATCAAATGGTGGAAAGTGAACGACGGCGGCGTCCGAATATCAACCTCGCGTTTATCGGCATCCGACTTGGGGATGTATTGACGCTGATCGACAGGCCGGAGGAAACCTGCGTTGTGGTGGAATTGGAATCACGACTGGTCTTCCATAAAGGGGAGGTCAAGTCGCTGAGTGCGGCCTGCAACGATGCTTACGGTGTTCAATACAACGACCCGTCGGCGGCGTGGGCGTACGACGGGGAAACGCTGAACACACGCCGGCAACGGTTTGAGGACTACCACGTTATGTAGGCCACAGAAGACTACCTGTGGATGCGGTGTATGCGACACCACCCAAACCAAGACCCCGCAGGAACCCATCCTGCGGGGTCTTTTCTGGTCGCGGCCGTGTGCGTATTCCCCGCCCGCGTCCAAGGGCTACTACGACTCTTTCGTCGGGTCCAACTTACCCACATCCCAGATCGGGTCATTGGTGGCTAACTTCACCAAACCAATAGCAACCTGGCAATCGCCCTTCAGCTCATATCCACGGGACGATTCGGCAATCACCTCGTCCCGAGCAGTCACCAGCCGCCAATGATAAAGGCCATCCGGGTGCAGGAATATCTCAAAACGCGTGGGGAATGCGCCCCTTGGCGACCAAGGTCGTCGGGGCAAGAAACGCCTGCCAAAGAAACGCCTGCGGATGCCCGGCACGAAGGTCATATCTTCCCGCTGCTCTGGCTTCACGGTATCTCATACTCAGCGTAGAGACAGCTGTAGGCCCAGCGCGACCCGGTGGAAAACGCGTTGAAGCAATACATCAGTTGGTAATCACCATACGCAGGATTATCGATGGTTCTCTCGGCGGTGCAAGTTTTCGATACAAAGCAGGTCTTGCTGGCCGTTCGGATATGAACCCACTCGTCGTCAGTATCCTTTTTGTCCAGGTAGGCATCAATCATGATGTACAGCATGGTACTTGAGGTGCAATCGCCGGCCATGAGCCCGCGGTCGTACAGATCGGCGATCTTGATGCGCACGTCGAGCGCCTCCATGGTCCATACCTCCTTGCCGTGATTAGTGAAATCATAGCAAGGAGCAGCGCGCAATCAAAGTGCCGAGATCGACTCGGATATACTGTGATCATTCGTTTGCCGTTTAAACGCACAATGAGGATGACCACGATGCCGATAGTACCGTTGCCGCCTAGGGCGTGTTGACAAATTCGTTTGAGCACGATTGTACCGGGTAGAACGAGGGATTGCGCTCTCTGGCCCCGTAGGGACGACCTACGGGGCCAAGACATACACTGAACCGCGAATCCTTATAGCTCGTCTGCACTGGTGCGTTTTTTGCCGGCCCAGCCCATTAAGAGCAAGGCGATCCAGATGCCAAGTCCGATGATCGCCACCGTGCCCAGGAGCAACGCGCCCCAACCCGCCCCCTTGTACACCAGCCAGTCATTCCAGCACCACCAATACAGTCCGAGCGAGATTACGGTGAGCAACGCCATTCCGATACCCGTTCCCAGAACACGGAAGACGCGCACGCGATCGCTGGAAAATATCCACAGCAGGGCGGCCCCAATGATGACGACGAGCGGGATGCCGACAAATATCAGAATGGCGAGGAATATGGCGGACGTGTCTATGCTGATGAGCATGGGTGATGGCTCCGTGTAGCCAAGCGGCTTGGTGTTCAGGTCTGTCATAATCAAAGCAGACTCGTCGTCAGATTGCTAGGGCGTGTTGACAAATTCTTTTCTGCCGACCGACCTACACGGCCCAACAGATAACGGCGACCGGCAAGTCGCACAAGTATGCAACCCTGGCGACGGGTAGCGGGACATAAGATCGACGAACACCAACGCAGTTGTCGATAGGGCCAGGATGCCCGTATCAAAGTTTGTGCCGGCGCCTCCCTCCACAATCGCCACCGCCAACAGTCCGGCCATGCTGGTGAACGCCAGCAGAACCATGTAAAACAACTGTCGTCGCCAGTCCCATTCGTCCCCCGATGACGCCGTCCCTCGGTCCGCGCCCTATCGTCTCCGGCGTGTCAGGCAAATGATGGTGGCGGCAATGCCCCACAGTGCCCACAACCAGAATATCGCGCCGCCTGCCACCATGAGCGGCAATGGAACGGACAGAACCAGCAGACACGCGTTCAAGGCGAATGTTGTGCCCCACACGATGAAGAATGTCTTGACATCGAACCACGGGCTGGGCGGGTTCGACCCATCCCATTCCTGAACCGTGGTCTGACCTGTTACGACCGCCGACCCAAATGCGTGCACCCGACTGGCGACCCACCAACTGCCAGCAAACACCCCGACACCAAAGACGCCCACCGCCAAAGCCGCAGGGAGCGGTAGGTCGCCGTTGATCCCCCTGTAAATGGCCTGTTGCACAGCAGTGCATCCTGCACCCCACATGGCAACCGCCAAGGCGGTGTATCGAACCATCATCAATGTGTTCATGTCGTCGTTTCCTCGCGTATTGTCGGCCTCCCATAAAGGTTGACGCCCGCCCGGGAGTAGTCCACGGACGAGCGTCATGTCGGAGGGGCACGCTGGGCAACCGATGTCGGCGGGATACTGGCCTGCGACGGAACGCGCAAGGCCGGCGGCGGTTGCGGTTCCGGCTTCAACAATGGCAGAATGCACACGTTGCACCCCCGCGCGGGTGTATGGTCGCCGGGTCAGATGGTAGTGCCCCGGCGACTTTGCTTATTGCAGGGGGGCGACAAGCTGCGCTGCTACGTCGTCAACGCGGGAAGCCCCTCTTGCGTTTTGGATGGGCGCTTTGGCACAGACGCTGGCATCCCGATGGCAGAAGCCCTCGCAAGAGGGACCATGAGGTCCCATCACGTTGAGGACTCCTGTTTTTGACCGGGCTGTTTGCCCGCGTCTGTGCCGTGCCAAATATACCACACAGCCCATTCGCTTGAACGAACGCCTGGGGATCACATCCCGCATCAGGAAGGATTGCCGCGCCGTGGTTGCCGGCAGGAACGGAATTCCGATATAATTCCGCCAGAAGACGAGAAAAATCATCGCCGCCCAAGTTTGCACCTTGAGCGACGACTGAAACCAACAGGAAAGGACGTTCCTGATGGCTTTGGGCGAGTTTACATACCGCCCCGGACGCGGGCAATACCTTGACGCTGAAAATGTCGGCCTCTTGGGTCACGTATTGGCATTCGGGGACGACGACGCCCTGTTAGAGCGGTTGCAAGCGTATCGTCATACCGGCAGGCCCGGATACCCCGTAAGCACCATGTGGCGGGCTTTCCAGATCAAATACCTGCTGGGCATTCGCTTCAACCGCGACCTGATAGCCCAACTCCAGACTTCCCCCGCGTTGCGGTCCGTGTGCGGGTTCGGAGATGTCATCCCCCATGAGAGTGCTTTCTCGCGGTTCTTTGCGCGGCTGGCGAATCATCAGCAGGAGATCGAATCCATCCAAACCCGTCTGGTGGAGTGGATTGCCGACGAAATCGAACGTCAGAAAAAGGCGGGAACCATCCGCGACGACTCGCCGCCTCTGGGCGAAGTCACCGCAATTGACAGCACTGACCTTCCATCCCACGCGAGTATCCGTCGGAAACCCCACACCGACCCGTCAGCCAGATGGGGGCATCGCACCCCCAAGTTCAGTCTCAGCGCCAACGAGTTGTTCCTCGGCTACAAACTGCATTCCGTGGTCGATGTCAACTACGGAGTGCCGCTGGTGGACTTCATGCTACCCGCCAATGAGAGCGATTCCCCACAACTGCCGAAACTGGTTGAACTTCTGAAGGACACCTATCCATGGATGGAACCGCGATGCGTGGTGGCCGACCGTGGATACGACGCCACGTCCAACTATGTCTTCCTGGAGAACCAGAAACTGTTCAGCGTAATCCTGCGCCGCAACACGGATCGCGACGGCGACATCTATACACTCGACGGGCGACCGAGGTGCGTGGGTGGCGAACCGATGCAGTTCGTCCATACTGATCCTCATCACGGGCACCTTTTCCGATGCAACCCCGACGGCTGTGAACTAAAGGGCAAATCGCCCTGGCTCGGCCCGTCATGCGTGTCCGAACACCATGAGGTTCCGGCCGGCGATCCCGAACTGCTGCGCAAAGTGGGGCGACTACCTCGCGCCAGCGAGTTCTGGGGGTGGATTTACCGGCGACGCCAGTCCATCGAGCGATTGTTCAACAGCCTGAAGCACTCCCGTCTGCTAACAACTCACCGGTATCTCCGCCGCCGGAAAGTTCGACTGCACGCGTCGCTCTCGGTGCTAACTAGCCTGATGACCATGTTGGGGCGTTTGACCACCGGGGATTATGCACGGATGAGATGGATGCGACTGACCATGTCTACGGTCGCACAGATGCCGACGATGCGCGCCGCCTGACGATCTGCGCCAGAGTACGTTCCGCTAGGGCCTGTTAACATTCAATACTCGCCCTGTGCAGGGGTAGTCAAGTGTTGGCGAGGAGGCGATCAGAGGCCTCGTTGGGCAGCCCATACCAGGCTGCTGTGCCCAAGATGCCTACAAGAATCTTGTCGTTTCTGTCTATCGCTGCCATCAGGTGATCCCGTATCTGCACGGCGGACTGCGTCGTCATCACACTCCATGAAGACTCCGTGATTTGTGCCCACGATCCATATGACTTGATGCGCTTGTTCAGCTCATCATAGTTGCGGCCGGGTGCCTTCAGATCGTAGGTGATGATACACCTGGTCATAGCTGGACCCCTTGCCGTTCCGTACCCTCAGCCGGCGCCTTGTTTTATGCGGCAGGGGTTGTCTTCCGGCCTACCCATTCGCCAACCGTTTGAGCATCTCTATGAGTGAGCGCCCCGGGTTGGACGGCAGACCCGGTCGAGCACCACCCAGCATGATGGACTTGCGCCCTTTGGCCGGGCGCAACAGCGGTAAGCGCCCTCCTCTGCGACCGAACTTCATCCCTTTACGCGTTATCGACTGCCCCCGGGTCAGCCGTTGCACACGGTGCGGTAGTTTTGGAGCAGGTCTTGCTCCTCCGCCCGGCGCGCCTGCTCGTTCCCGTTGTGGGTATGGTAATGGATTTCATTCAAGCCATTTTGCCGAGCGCACGGTATCTTATCGTGGGCAGAAAGCCGCGCAACGAAGTTTTGGGTTTCCCCTATGTACAGGGGATACCACGTGTTGCCTTCGAGTCGGATAAAAATGTAATTTCCGCCACCCTGCGGGATATTTTCCGTTGCGCTCTGTACTGTGTATTCGTAGGTTTGCCCGGATTTCCCTCTCCAAGTTGCCATTAAGCTCTCCGTTGGGCATACGCCCTTTGTCGTATCAATTCGGATGATTTGTAGGGCTGGGAAATTCTATGACTACCTCGCCCGCGAGATCAGGGTGGGTGCACACGATCCGCCGAATCCGTATGTTCTGGGTATCAGCATCAAGAGGCAGCGGTGCATTTGGTCCATCAGTCGCCAAAAGCAACTGCACCCCTTTTGCAGCCGCGGCAACGGGAAGTAAGAATAGTTGATCCGCGTATTGTTCCTCATCTAATTCGAGATATTGAGGTGCCGGACGATTCTGCTCCAAACCGGTCTGCTGATAAATCTTCACTCGTAACATCAGGTCATCCTCTTGAATCCAACCCCAGGGTTGGTAGTCATGCTATACGAGAACTGAACGGAAGATCGTACCGCTCCCAAGTTTGTGGTACGACTAACGCGTCAACCAGAGGAAGCAAATCCTGAATTCAATTGGTTGATGGCCCAATTGTAGGCGGAATCATCTTCCAAAAACCCGTGCGGCAGGTTGGTGAGTTGTTCGATCTCATCCGTCTTGAACGGGAGGGCGGCGGCAATTTGTTGCCGGTCGATGATGGAGTTCTCTATGATCATTTCGAACATTCGCCGCAGTAACCTTGGTTCCTCAACTGGGTCATCATCATAGGGTTCTGCTGAGTTCCAGCCGCGTCTGCCATACAAGACATAGAGACGCCGGGCCTCCTCGCGGTCAACGATGCTCAAGTCTTGGGCGCGATGGATCATCATCTTGATAGACGTTTGCCATTTACGTTTCAACATGCGGAATACTTCAAGAGTCGGAGAGTTGATGTCAGGAGCAAAGGTGGTTGCGCAGTATGAAAATGGCGTTGCGAATGGATGAGTCATATATCTAGCGGACTTAGTTACAACCCTTTGGTTATTGGGTAAACACCGCCGCCGCCTTGCAACTTGTCCTCGGTTGGTGTTTCCTCAATGTGAGTGAATATACCGGCCGTGACAACCAAGAAGACCAATACCACCAGCGCTATTGTCAATCCTCGCAGTAACCCGGACATGATCGATTTCCCGACCACGCTGTTATCGGCAAGAACAGCCATCCCCGACCAGATGCAGCCCACGTAAAGACCCCCGGCGAAGAGGACGCCGAGGATGACTACTGCGGCAGGAATGCTGTAGGCTCCCTCGCTGCCCACCTCCAAGACGGGGAAGCGCAGGAAAACGAACAATCCGGCCATGATGGCGGTCGCCAATGTCATGATGGACACGCATATCGCGTCATGGTGTCGGCTATGGGCGTCGTCTTCCATTCGCCTTCAGCACGGTCCACCATTTGGGACGAGGCCGGCCACTCATGGCGAACACCACGACGGAGGGCACGAACACCGCTATGACGAGACCACCTACCAAGATAACCCAGGCACGGGTGGCCCACCAGAAACCTAACGCCAGGTAGACGCCGATAGATACCCCCACGACAAAGTAACCGACACGACTGACCAGGGAGAGACCAGCTCGGCTCCAGTGAGAGCGCGCATTACGGGCATCGTCGTAATCTGCCTCCTTGCTCGAAGGCAGGTGGCGTTCATCGAAACTGGGAGGCATCGAACTGGGCAGTTTTTCGACCTTAATTGGATGCCTCATGTCATGTTGGTCAGCCATCCGAGGTACTGTTCCCGCTGAGCAAACCGGCGAAGTAGGATCGGATCAACTCGTCGCCGATTACGCTGGAATTTTTTCTACCGTGCCATACCTGGTCCCAAGGGCCCCCCCGCGTGTGCGTTATCCCGACTAGGGTAAACGTCCCAAGCAGACGATAGTCGTAAACAACATCCATGATGGACTTCTCGTCTTCCGTGAACATCTCGTCGCGCGCCGGAATGGGGCCGGTGATCGGCCTCCCCCTGTGGTGGTTCAGACTGAAATAGACTTCCGGCAGGACAGGTCCGTACCGCCAAGCCTCCCAAAATCCAGTGTGCAATGGCTGATCGTGAATACCCAGCATCCACCCGTGCCAGAAATACAGGAGTTTCTGTACCTCAATATGGGTGAGTGGTTGGCCTTCACCGATGCCGCGTTGTATCAACTCGTTAGCGGCAGTTTTCGGGTCGTGTACCATACCTCCCCCTTTGTACGCCCGTGGTGCGCCTCCTAAAGGCCCGCCATTGCGCTATAACGACGGGTTAGTTCTATTATTTTCGCACAACGCACTAGTTTCCGTAATCTAACCGACCAACATTTGGTAACAATCGATCCCCAACCGGGTCTGCGAATCGACTACAAAACATCGATGGTCAATCGCTCGATAACACACCCGGTGGTGTTGTGCCTATGCTTACCTCATGCTCTCTGGCAGCACGTACTCGATGTCTTTGAGGGGGACCAACATCAAGGGCATTGACACCAGGTTCCCGTCGACCCCCGTGTCTGAACCTCTCGGCAAGACTTGGACAAAAGCCTGAAATTGGCCGTGCCTACTACAGTCCACAAGCACTGGTCCTGCCATGAGATTTGGTTTCGTAGTCTCTCCCGCATCCCCCCAAATCAGACCTCCAGTAATGGCAGAAACAAAGACGTCTGCCCCAGACCCGCAAACCACATGTGGATATAGGGCACCCTTCCCAGTTGCGTCTGATCCCCCTGAAAATTCTACTCGATGCCGGTCTTGGGTGGGGTTCATAAGTGCCCCTATTCAGTTTGCGGTCACAGTGCCGACAACCGCGTCTGCGTGTCGCCCACAAAATACCGAGGGTCCACCGGTGGCAACTTCGGACGCTCACCAGCCGTCAACATCTCCTGAACGCTCAATATTTGCATCTTGGGATACCGCTCCCCGCGCAACGTTACGTGCCCCTGTTGGGCCGCGAACACCCGCAACTGTTCCCTGGGTGGATACAGCGTCACCATCAGGGACATGGGGGCCTTCTTACGTTGGTTCCGCAACGATGTCTGAACGCCCAACAATCGATCCATATCGGGCCTGCTTATCTGCCCCTTGTGCATCTTCACCTGAATGGGGACAATCTCACCGGCCTCGGTGAAGTACCGGGCGTCAATGCCCCCGTCGCCCGTCTTCTGGTCATTAGGCACGGCATTCAGCAACCCCGCCACCTTATCCTCCGCCCAAGCGTGGCCTGGCGTCCCATCCTCGGCGTCGGCCCGGCTCATCAATGCTCGATACTCAAAGACTTCCCACTCATAATCCTCCCAGCCCATCTTATAGACAACCGGCGTGGCCTTGCCGCCCCTTGACGCTAAACGTTGCTCCATAACGCGGACGGCTATGGCGCTCACGTCTATGCCCAGATAACCCCGCCCCAATTTCGCTGCCGCGTCTGCCGCCGTTCCACAACCACAGAACGGATCAAGCACCAACCCGCTTTCGTCTGATGATGCGGTGATGATGCGCTCCAAGAGAGCAAGTGGCTTTTGTGTCGGATAGCCGAGGTTTTCGTCGCTTTGGGAAGACATGAACGCAACATCATCCCAAAAGTCGTTGACTGGCACACCAGGGTTTTCTTCCAAATAGAATTTCAACCTCGGTGCGCCACCATTCTTCTGCGGCCACGCTATTCGGCCTTCTTTTTCGTACTGCTCCAGTTTGTCGGGGGTCGTTACCCAGTGCATACCGCTCTTACCGCGTTCATTGGGGTCGATCCTTCGCCAAGGCAATCCCGTTTCCCCGTTCCTCTTGCCGCTTACCAGTAATGGAACCAACTGATAGTGCCCACGGTTATCTTCCCTGTTGTACAGCTTTAACGATGTCTCCGATAGGCTTTTGTAAGCACCGTCGAATTGGTACTTTGCGGTCTTGCTGTAAAACAGGATGGTATCGTGGGCTCTCCTGAATCTACGACTTATGGAAGACCTGGTTTGGCTGCGCAACCACGAGATTTCGTTTTGAAAATTATTGGCGCCAAATATCGTGTCCAGCAACACTCTGAGTAACCAGTTGGCGTTAGGGTCACAGTGGAGATACAGGCTGCCGGTCGGCTTCAGCACTCGGTGCATTTCTGCCAACCGCTGCCCCATAAACAGCGCGTAAGACGCCATCGGGGAAGTCTCCCCGCTCACCAGCCGTACGGCGTTGATGGCATTGAGCAACTTGCCTTCCCGCAATCGCTGATGCGAATTCTCGCTCTCGACCGTCCACCGCCAGATGTCCCGCAGTTGGGCGGCCACACTGCCCTTGTCCCCAAACGCGGCTACGTAGTTGCTGTTGCTATTGAACGGCGGATCCAGGTAGATCGGGTCGACGCACTCGTCCGGCAACTCCCGCAGAATGTCCAAGTTGTCCCCGCACACCAACGCGTTACCGCCGAGGTACGGATGTGTCGGAGCAGGTTTGGCTCGACGACCTGTCCGTTTCGTTGGCGTCCGTTTGGCAGTGTCAGTCTTGGCTCGTGTTCGCGGCGGCATGGCATCCTCTGGGCGTTACGCCGCTACCGTGTCTTCGTCGTCATCTCCCCGCCGCGCAGCCGCACTTTGGGCTGCAATCTCCGCCCGTCTTTCCGGCGTAAGAGCCTCGGACCTGGCCTTGCCGCCCTTGTTGCCAGCCCGACTCTTGGCCTCTCTGTGTGCCGGTTCAGGCTGCAATTCCTCCTCGACCTCGTCGGTCGCTATCTTGGCAACCATCACGGCGCAACCGATCACGTCGGCCGGCCTTTTCTCTCCTCGCGGTCCGGTTGGCATACTTCCCTCTCTTGATCCAAGCACGCCCATCAAAACGTACCTTTTTGGCGTTTCAGTATAGGCAAGCACCTATCCTAACGCAAGACGCGCCCCCACACATAAGAAAAGTCCGCCACGTACGCCTCAACAGATTGTCCCGATTCCCGATATGCATCGTCATTCCGACTATGACTGTCCACAGAACGCTGTCTGCTACTCTGACCCCACGGCATAGTGATCGCCAAGCCTGTAACCAGCGGCGGTCAACGCATACCCTGCTCCCTGAGAGTATTTGACCAAACCTTTCGAGACCAAGTTTTGAACCGATTCTTCGTATTCCGCCGACAAGCGGTTGTTGTCGTGGAAGTTGAACTGTTGATGCCCTGCGATGAGATACGAGGCGCCGATTGTGGTCGTCAGTATTATCAACCCTTGAGACTGGCCCTTGCCGGACCAAGCCGCGATAAGAACTTCGCGCTCTTTTTCGGACAGGTCATCTGGTGGTGTGGTCATCGCGATATTCGCTCCTTTGATAGTGTCTGTCTTTTTCCGGCACCGCCCGACTTAATCGCCAAGGTTCCAACGTACTGCAGAAAACCGAACCCTGAACCTGTTCGGCACGCGCTTGCCCACGTAATCGAGTTGAATCGACAAATCGGCCGGTTCACCGAAGAAGTACATCTGGCCTCCTGATGGCTTGCGCCATTCGCGTGGTCTAAACGCACCTAAAACACGGTTAGGGCGTGTTGACATTCAGATTTAGGGTGATTGTAGCGCACAAAAGGGCCACGCCGATAATCGGCGTGGCCCTTTTGTGGTGTCCCGGTTGCAGGGAAGTCAAGCGTTGTCCTTTAACCATTGCCCGATTTTTTCAGGGAGCCCGAACCACGCGGAGGTACCCAGGATGCCTACAAGGAGCTTGTCGTTTCTGTCCATCGCCCCCTTAAGGTGATCCCTTACCTGCCCGGAAGTCTGCGTCGTCGCCACAGCCCATGACGACTCAGTAATATGAGCCCACGACCTGTATGACTTGATGCGTTTGTACAGCTCATCGTAATTGCGGCCGGGCTTCCTCAGGTCGTACGTGATTATATATCGAGCCACAACTGGCCTCCTTTTCTATTCGCTGGTTTTTCCTATAACCGGCTTATCTTCATCAAGGTATGCCTGCATAGCCTTGCAAGCATCGTCTTCTGCAATCCCTTGCCGCGTTTCAATAATCCTCCGCGCGGCTATTTGTACGGCACCTTCAACAGTACCCGCGTCCGATCCCCAGCCTTTAAACAACCCACGAAATCGTTGCGTGGCAGGGTGCCAGGTCACCTGCCCAACATCATCGCCTTCAACGACTTCCAGATCACATGCGCCCTGCCCTTTACGGACAGTGAACTCCACATCACCGATCTTTACTGTGCGTTCCATAAGATGGTCTCCCCTACCCCCGCCAGATTTTGACGGGGGTTCGTGCTTGGCAACTAACGCCGAGGCCCGCGTCCTGGCCGGCGGCGTTGTGGGTCAGGAGTGCTCCGATAATGCGGCGGCACCCAAGTACCATCTTTCCGATGGTGTCCGTGTAGGTAAACCTTCTTCTTCCCATCATTCGTTTGGGACATAAAAATCCCTCCTGTAGGGTCATAGTGAGCCCACCAAGAGGGTTGCAAACGTCGTATGTCAGTTGATAGAATAACGGACGCCCGCTTGGAACACCCTCTCGGGTGGGGTATGTAACTTGGCCGTCGCCCCGCTGTTGCGTCAGCGGGGTTTCGACGTTATTAGGTGGTTAGGTCATCCAGGTGCACCTCCAATTCGGCGAGTTTTTAGAAAACACAAAATCAGAACATATTTTAGCAGACAGGCCGTGATCCGGGAATATCCTCAATCGCGAGGTAGTGAGTTACGATGCACCCGCGATCTCATAGCCCAAACTCAACGCATCCCGCCTTCTCCGGCGGGTTTATGGTTTAAAAGACATCGCGCCACAGCCGAGGAGACCTACTGACTGCAAAGGAGGTCCCATGTCCCAATCAACGCCCATCAAATACACCGTCTGCATTGCCCCACATGGGACATCGAGTGCGCAGTATGGTTTACGGCCTTCCTATGGTGGAACGCCCACGGATCAGACGCCGCCCTGGTCTGCATCATTGCCGGCATCCTCGGGCTGGCGGTGTGAGTTGCCAGCTGGGTGCTGGCGAGCCGTTTTCGTCGCAGCATAGATGCTTTGTGGTGGATGCCCCA
>MKWU01003152.1_pt1 | contig 22506 bp, 29 predicted proteins | sample 809101 | NCBI WGS metagenome assembly MKWU01 (sample SAMN05860141, study PRJNA318959) | sponge metagenome | host: Aplysina aerophoba | place: Slovenia: Piran, Adriatic Sea, Gulf of Piran | collected 2013-05-07 | reverse complement strand
TCCTGCGTGTAGAGCCGTCGGGTTCCAAACAATGGATATGGCGGGGGACCGTAGGCGGGAAGCGACGCGACCCCGGGGTGGGGGGGTACCCCCATGTGACCCTGGCCGAAGCACGCGCCAAAGCGTTCGAGTACCGAAGGACGGCCCGGGCGGGCAACGACCCTGCCCGACTGCACCAAGGGCGGATTCCAACGTTCTCGGCTGCGGCCGAAGCCGTGATCGCCTTGCATGCGGGCAAGTGGAAACCGGGTGGAAAGTCTGAAGGGCAATGGCGTTCCAGCCTTGCTACCTATGTCGCACCGGTGATCGGCGCCAAACGGGTGGATGAGATCACCACCGCGGATGTGATGGCTTGTCTGGCGCCGATCTGGACCACCAAAGCAGAGACAGCCAAGCGGGTACGTCAGCGGATCAGCGCGATCATGAGATGGGCGATAGCCGAAGGTCACCGCACCGACAACCCCGCCGGCGACTCGGTGGTGGCAGCGTTACCGAAACAGAACGGTGGGAAGAAGCATCATCGTGCGTTGCCCCACCACCAGGTCGGCGACGCTGTCAGGAAAGTACGGGAGTCTGGTGTGTTTCCGACCCATCGCCTGGCGTTCGAGTTCCTGGTCCTAACCGCGGCACGCTCAGCCGAGGTGAGGGGTGCAGTTTGGTCCGAAATAGACCTCGACGCGGTCACTTGGGTGATCCCCGCCGAGAGGATGAAAGCAGCCCGCGAACACAGGGTTCCCCTATCGGGAAGAGCTATGCAGGTCCTCGCCGAAGCCCGCCGCCATTCGGATGGCGGCAGCTGGGTGTTCCCCGCGAAATCGGGTGGGGAGATCCCGTCGTGGGTTCTCACCAAACTACCTGTACGCCTCCAACTGGGTGGCACCCTTCACGGCATGCGCAGCTCATTCCGGGACTGGTGCGGCGAAACCGGCGTCGCCCGCGAAGTAGCCGAGGCGTGTCTGGCGCACCGCATTGGGTCCGCCGCCGAGCAAGCATACGCCCGCAGCGACCTACTGGCACGTCGCCGCCAACTCATGGAAGTCTGGGCACAGTACATAACCATTGCCACGACCTGACAGATGTCTCCCCCACACTGTTTGATGCAGGGGACAGTGGGCGACCGGCGGGTTTGTACGCCGATGCCCTTGCTGCGAGGGGACGGGCAGGGGACCCTCGGATGTCGTGGGCACCGGGGGAGATTGTTGAGTTCGCGTGTGCTGTTCCTCGACGATTCGGGCAGGCCGGAGCGGAGCCACTCCCGGGGCCGGGCGCCCGGTCCTAGCCGTTGTAGGACAACTAGAGCGGGTGCAGTTCGGGGACCGGACTACCGCCGCTCTATCCGCGTCCCGTTTCCGTGGGCCACGCCTCGGGGGCGTTCGTATCTGGCCGGACCCGGGCCGCCTGCACTCGCGCCCTTGACCTTCGGGCGGCCGGGATGACATGGCAGGTGGTGGCCCGGCACCCTCGGGGCCGAGGGGTACCGGAACTGCCAGCGGGATGATCGTATGGCATCCGTCGTCGACGGAGCGGGCCCGCCCGGGTCCGTCACCCTCGACCGGAGGCGGAAGCCGCCTGGAGCGGGTGCCTGATGACCTTCTACCGCCTACCTGTGGCTCGGCCTCTGGTGGGTCCGTCTATACGACGGCGATCCTCCTGCGGCTAATCCTGGCGTCCTGGAGTGCGACGCCTATCCCGGCGGGAGATCGTCGAGAACCGGTGGTCGTTGCCCGGCGTCCGGGGCCTTCGGTTCCTACCAGCCGAGGGGTACCCGGTGTCCGGTCTCGAGCTATGGGCCGTCTAGCCGACGCTCGCGGCGCCGGCGACTAGTGGACATGGAGCGTAGGGACTCGGTAGAACACGCCCCCGATGTAACGGTCGTCCTTCGCTTAGCCGCCCACCTGGTCGACGCTGGCGGGTGGGCGGACCCGACGGAACCCGCCCCGGGTTTACCGTTGCGGGGGCCATCGTAGAGGTCCGCCGACGGTGCGAGAAGAATATCGCCCGGTTCGGTGACCCCCGGAGTACTCCATAGGCGCGTTCGTCGACACCACGACCACCACGACGACCACGGTGCTGAAGCGGCGCGGCTGGCCGGTGCGCCACAAGCCGCGACCGGGTCTGGTGGTTCAACACCACCTGGGGGGTGGTCGAAAGGGCTTCGGGCACGGCGGACGGGACACTAGAGGAACTAGAGTCCGCAGAGGGTCTCATCCGGATCGGTGCGATCCCTTGCCGACGAATTAAGAGGATGCGCGGATAGCTCCTTGTGTGGGGGAACAGTGGCGGCGCGGGTTGACGAGTCCACGGCGATGACCAGGGCTTTTTCGAGCGGGAAGCGGGTTGCGTCTAACCGTGGGGGCGACCGCTTCTAGCTATCCGCGCACGCTCTAACACGAGCCTCTCGTCCGACCGGCAACTGTCAACTGCTTCCACGCGGGTTAGAGCAGTTGCACCGCTGGAAAGGACCCCTACTCCGGAAGGGTTGTAACGGAAAACGAGGTGAACTATGAAGGCTGGTTCGGTTAACAGGTTCGAGGCTTGGGCGCTTGTCGTGGGGCCGGTTGTGGCCCTGGTAATTTTCCTGGTGGAACCGGCGGGATGCTCATCGACAGCACAGCTTCGACCGACTACATCGGAAGGGTCCGGGCTTTGGCGTCGAACTCGGCCATGGCCTATGTCGCGACGCTCATGGTCCCCCTCGGCCTGATCGTCATGATCTACTGGTTGACCGGCCTCGATCGGCTGATCGTTCTCGTCGAGGACGACCTCGCCGCCGCCGTTTCCAGATTCGGGACCCTCAGCGTGACCATGGGCGGTTTCGGATGGATCATCGCCGACGGCCTGATCCACATCCTTGCCGAGACCCGGATCCAATCGGAGCAGGCGCTCCAGGCCGCAGTACCGATCGCGCAGGCGGAGGCCGGTATTGGCTTCATATCGAGTATCGCCCTCCTCGTTGGGTGTCATGGCGCTGAGTCTGGGCTTGTCGGCCAGAGACCCGGTGGGCTTCAACAATGTCGCCGCCCAGGTGATCTTCGTGGTCCGCCGTTTCGGTGGTCGCACTCGTCGTCGGCCAGGCCGGTCCCGACGAGAACATGGTCACCCTGGCCGGGCTCTGCTACTTCCCCTGGGTGGTCTGGAGCATCACCCTTGGCGTGAGGTTTCTCAAGGCCGCCAGCCCGGCGCACGGAACCAGGACGTAGCACCGCCCGACGGGGTTTGCCCGCAGTTGAGCCCGGGAGAACACAGGGCCGGCGGTTCGGGGTTCGTTTCTGCCACGATTGGGGACATGACGGTCACCGCTGAGATGTTGATCGGCCGCCGTGCAGGTTTGATCGCGGTGGGTGTGTGCAGGGCGGAGCCCTTCCCCGATACGACCCGGATCCTCCATCAGTGCAGGGCGGAGGGATCGCACGCCGGGATGCAGTTCACCTCGGCAATCCGGAACGCTTCACCGACCCGGCCCGCATCCTGCCCGCCGTTGCCAGCCTGGTCGTGGGAGCTTCGACTTCTGGAGGGGAGAGCCGGAGCCGCCTATGACGGTCGGCCCTGCGGCCGGGTTGCCGCATACGCACGACCACTACGCCGCCCTCAGAACCCCGGTTGAGTCAGTAGACGAGCCGCTACGGGCGGCAGGTACCGGACGACAGTGGTGGCGGACGGAGATGTCAGAGGGACCTTGGCTTGTGGCGTGTTGATTTGGATGGCCTCGATGCCTATGGTCCGAGCGTCGAGACGGTACGGGCTGATCTCGTCCGCGGTGGCACAGAATGCGGCGACGAGGATGTCACCGTCGGGCAGAAACGCCGACTCAGGATCTTGCCCAGGAGCATCGGGTCATGAAAGTGCTCGTACGCTGGTGATCGCTCATGGATAAGGATTCTCATAACGTTGTTTCATGGGTCTGTCTTCTTCGAAATGTGAGTTGGCCATCCACTTGCTGAATAGGGTCAGCCTCTTCAGATAGGCGATACCGTGGTGGTCGTAGCCCTCGCCGATGCTAGGGATACACCCGTCGTCGTAGCACCAGAAGTCCAGCGCTACAAGCATGTTCGTAGCATCCCTGGTCTCATCCAGTCGACCACCTACCCAGCTCGCTATCATGCTTGGTGTTGGTCTCCTGCGGGAGTAGGGTCTTCTCAGGGCACGGGTGGAGTTGCTGAACGACATGAGTTGTGTATATTCCCTGCCGAAGACATATACCGTCCAGGGTTCCTCACCTGCTGGCATTTCCACCGTTACGCTATAGGGCATCGCCCTTCTTATCGGTTTCCTCATCATCTCATGAATCTCCTACTGGTCGTCTCACTGTGCGTATGGACAGAGACGCCACGAAAGGTCCCAGTTTGGGCCGATCGATCCTTCATCGCCTCGTTCCATGGGCATGCGGACGGGTCACTGTCACAGAGGAAACATTCTGGCAGGTTGTCTTCGGTAACCCAACGGCGTTCACTGGGTAGATAGTGCGGGTGAGAGTCGGTTTTTGGGCCCTGCGCGCAACATGGGTTGGGTGGGGTGAAATCCTTGGTTTGGGGGTGAGGCCTCGCTGGAATCGGTGATTAGCCAACGCCGATCCAGGAGGCCTTGATGTCTGATGTTATGTCCGTCCGTCTGCACTTGTCGGGTGTTCGCTTGCGGGGGGTTCTGGTGGACTCTGTTGACCGCCTGGATGTCGAGGTGGAATCGACCCGGGAGTGGTCGCGGTGCCCACAGTGTGGGTTCCGCTGTCGCAACGTGTGGGACCGGAGGGAAAAGAGGGTTCGTGACCTGGGGGTGAGCGGCCGGCGAACGACCCTGGTGTGGCGTCGCCGCCGGTTCTGGTGTGGGAACTGTGGGGACCGTCACCTCGAGAACCACGACCAGTTCCAAGCCGGGTTGACTCGGCGGTTCGCTCGCCGCCTCGTCCAGGATGCGAGGGTGATGTCGATCATGGCAGTAGCCCGCCATCATGGGGTGTGTCCCTGTCTTGTTGTCAAGCCGCGTTGGGCAGGTTCTGGGGTTGTGGGGGTTGGTATGGGGTTTGGGTCTTGAGCATGGCCAGGATGATGTTGTATCGTCGGCGGGCAACGCAGATGACCGCTGCGTTGTGGTGTTTGCCTTCTGCTCGTTCGCGTAGGTATTAGCCGCGGGCGTCGGGGTCGTGTTGGGTAGCCACGAACGCTGCCATGTACATGGCGTTCCTAGGACGGTGGTTACCGCCCCACGCGCGGCGGGTGCTGTGGCTGCGGCCTGATTGCCGGTCGACGGGAGCTAGCCCTGCGTAGGCGCGAGCCTGCCTGGGTTGGCGAAACGGTGCGGATCGCCGATCTCAGCCAGGGTACGGGATCCGAACCCGCACATTGTGCTGAGCACTTTTCCCAACGGGTGCTCCAAGAAAGCGGCCTCGATGTCGGCTTCGAGTTCCTGGCGGCGGTCGATGATCCGGTCCAGGTCGGAGGCGAGATCGCTTATGGTTTCACCCCAGCTGGCCTCGGCTACCACCGTTAACGGTCCGAGACCGAAGGGCAGCCCAGATGGCATCTGTTGTGGCCTGCGCCGTGCGAGCGGACCGCTTTGCCACCAGTGCCCGGACACGGGTCTTGCCGACGGTTCTCAGAGCGGTGGGCGTTGACCATTTCATCAGAGCTGCCCGAACACCGGGCCCCGATACCAGCTTGTCTCCCACAGCTCGTTCCAGAGCCGGGGACACAGCCAACAGGGCGTCACGCAGGCGATTCGCAGCCCGTGTAGCGTCGGCAGCCAGGTCTATGTCACGCCCGTTGAGTACCCGCAGACGGGCCAACAACTCGTCGCTGACCGTCGTCCAGGTGAGCCGGTCCGCGTTGCGGCGGGCATAGTCAGCCAACACCTGGGCGTCTTTCGGGTCGGTCTAGCCGCCCCCGCATACAGATCCGCTGCCCGGCGCATCACAAGACCAGATGTTGACGGACCCAGATCCCACACCGGCCCCGCGTGCCAGAAACATCCAACGACTCCCCGCGATTGCTGCACAGAATCGAGAGCGGTCGGCCCCCGAGACCGCAACCGAAACAATGCCAGACACCCTTGCCAACAGCTGACCGACAACGACACGGTGTCCCTTGTCGGAGCGGAACGGACAGAGAGTGCCCTAACGGCGGCGCCCGGCCCCCCCAACCCTCAGCGACCTCGCCGACCAGGGCCACAAGATCTGTGCCGTCTTTGACCAGCGCCGCCACCTCCTCCGATGCCACAATGCCCTCCCCTCCGGGCGAAGCAACGCCAGGTTCCTACCCGACCGCCGCGTACTCCGACGCGTACTCCCCCGCGTACTCCGGTCCCTGACCTGGGAGAACCCCGCGCCGGCTCCAGCACCGCCGGGTTACGTCCTCGGTGGCCCCTTCCTCTCGCCCACGTCGGCTACACCGCCCTGGCTCCCCCCGACGGTTACCTATCGAGGCAAGAGCCGGCACTCCACAAGTCACACGCCGCCGGGCCCAACCCAGATCGAGCCGACGCGAGACGAGACACCGACGGACACGCCGACATTGCACGGCCCCCCGCCGACAAGGCCCGGCATCCACAGGGAAAACCCGCTACCCCAAAAAGGGCCCACACACCAGACGGGCCAGCGCCCACAGGACAGCAGACAAGCGAACTCAGGTCGAGACGCTGAGGCCGTCTTCACCAACAATGGTCACCGGCCCCCCGTCCGGAGCGGCGACACAGAGCTACACCGAAGACCACCCGGCGGCACCCGCGTACTCCGCGTACTCCCCCGCGTACTCCGGTCCCTGACCTGGGGTTTCACCTCGCCGGAAGCGACCCGGGAGGCTGGTTTCCGACCACCCGGGCGTGCGCCCGGCGACAGAGGTACCCACCCCCGTTTACCGCTGTCGCCACCTGGTCGACCGCCCTAGACAGTCCCACAGCCAGCATCCCGCCGGCCGCTACCGGCTGTCCCCCTTTACCTTGTTAGGTAGCTCTGATGTGAGAGCATCGGGGCTGGTTGCCTCGCCGCGGAGGCTGACCAGAGGGGCCTGGCGGGCTTGAAGCAGCTGGCAGGCCGGATCTGCAACCGGGCAGGGACCGGTGGCGGAGGTTCCGGGGCGGCTCCTCCAGCCGGGTGAAGTGGGTGTCTACAGGGACGCCGGCTGCCGGGCTCCTCCTGGGTGTGGTCCGGGGTTCTGACCTGGGAGTTCGTGCGGGTTCGCCGTCCGCCTCGGAGCTGGATCCCGGATGTGCGACGGTTCGGTGGCTGCAGATCGAAGAAGGAGGGTAGAGGTGCGACGAAGAGGGTGTGATGGTGAGGGCGGTGGGTTTCTTCGGGAACTTGGATGATCCAGGGGAGGCCAGAAACGTGGCGGGGTGTTCGGGGGGACGGGGCGGTCGGAACTGCGCGTTGCCGGGTGTGTACTCGGGTACCCGGGGGTGGTTACGTGGGTAAACGGCGGGGGGCCGGGGGGGGGCAGGCGGGGGGGGGGGAGGGGGGGGGGGGGGGGTGTTCGGGGGGACGGGGCGGTCGGAACTGCGCGTTGCGGGGTGTGTACTCGGGTACCCGGGGGTGGTTACGTGGGTAAACGGCGGGTGCCCGAGGAGGGACAGGCGGGGGTCGGGAAGGCGGAGGTACGTTTGCATTAAAATGCGGACACAGGTAAACACCCCCTGTTTACCGCAGTACACACCTCGCAGGTACCGAGGTACCCACCCGCTCCGTGAGGCGGTGGTTTCCCTTTCTGCCGCGCGGCGCTCGGGAGTTGCGGACGCCGGGCGCGACCACCGACCTGGAGGGCTGTTCGGTCGCCTGCACCGCGCCGCTATCTGACACCGAAGCCAGCGTTGCAACAGTCCCAGGCTGGGGCCTTAGTGTCCTGATGCGTTAGATCGGCGGCTACGCCGACGATCGCCATCAACGCTGCGGTAGTGCCGCTGGGATACGGGTTCGCTGCCTTCTTACTGTCGATGGGTGCTCTTAGCTGTGGCGGGCGGTTCGGCACTCGGCGCGGGTGGACGCGCAGTCGTGAAGTTAGGTGGCTCCGCCCGGCTTGCCGGAATCGTCGATGAACAGCACACGCGAACTCAAGAATCTCCTCCCGAGTGCTCCCTGGACAGCATCCTCGGATCCCCCGGACCCGCCTTTCGCCCGTCGGTGCCTGTCAGGCCCCGAGTGGCTGCACGACGGACGAAGACACCGTATCTCGGGGTGGGATACTTCGGTACCCACAGGGGGGTACCACGCTTCCGCATTTTAATGCAAACGTACCTCCGCCTTTCCGACCCCCGGCCATCCCCTCCACGGGCACCCGCCGTTTACCCACGTAACCACCCCCGTCTACCCGAGTACACACCCTGCCACCCGCAGCCCCGACCCCCACGCCTCCACGCTTCCGGCCTCCCCTGGATCACCAAGTTCCCGAAGAACCCCACCCCCCTCACCATCACACCCTCTTCGTCGCACCCCTACCCTCCTTCCTCGGCCTGCAGCCACCGAACCGCCGCACACCCGGGATCCAGCTCCGAGGCCGGCGAACCCGCACGATCTCCCAGGTCAGAGCCCCATATCACACCTAGGAGGACCCGGGCTGCCCGGCGTCTCTGTAGACACCTACTTCGCCCGGCTGGGGGAGCCGCCCCGGAACCCCCGCCTCCGGCCCCCTTCCCGGTTGTCCACCTGGCGTTCTAGCCTGTCTAGGCCTCCGGTCAGCCGCCGCGGCGGGGTGGAGGCAGTGGAGGACCCCCCGGTTGCGGGGCCGGAGGGGGTGGGGGACAGCTGGTAGCGGGCGGCGGGATGCAGTTTGTGGGACTGTCTAGGGCGGTCGGCTAGGCGGCAACAGCGGTAAACGGGGTGGGTACCTGTGTCGCCGGGCAGCGCTGGGGTGGTCGGGGACCAGCTTTCTGGTGTTGCTGCCGACGGGGTGAAACCCCAGGTCAGGGACCGGAGTACGCGGGGGAGTACGCGGCGGAGTACGCGGAGTACGCGGGGGAGTACGCGGGTGTTGGCGGGCGGCCTACGGTGTGGACCTGTGTCGCCGCTACGGGCGGGGTGCCAGTAACCCTTGTTCGGTGAAGACGGGCCCAACGTCTCGACCTGAGTTCGCTTGTTTGCTGTCCTGTAGGCACTAGCCCGTTGTGGGTGGGCCGGCCCTTCTTGGGGTAACGGGATTGTCCCTGTGGATGCCGGGCCTCGTCGGCGGGGGCCGTGCAATGTCGGCGTGTCCGTCAGTGACTTGTCTCGCTGCGCCGGTCGACGTGGCTACTGGATCAGGCCAGTTCTGCGACTGTGGGTATCGCGTCCTCGATCGCCTCGGTCATGGCCACGCTGCGCAGCGGCGAGTTCCCACCGGGTGACGGCCACCCGGTGCAGGAACCAATCCGACGGCTCCCACCCCCCGGTGATGGCCTTCTCGTTCGGAGTCTCCGGTCGCCTCCCAAGATCGGCCGTCCATGGCCTACCAGGCATGGCGCCTCCTGAGAAGCCGGGCCGGTAGCTCCTCGATGCGGGCTGGGACGATGCTCACCAGGTCGGATAGGGAGGCCGAGGCCTCCGGACGTGACCGACTCCAATTCTCGAGCCGTCCGCGGTGAGACGATCACCGGTCCTCAGCGTGTTGCGCTGGGGCGGCCGGCTGGCCTGTGTTCTGCTCATGTGTCTCCTTCCTTCGGTGGGCGGGGTCCGCCCATGTGCTTGTCCTGGTCGATCGCCGAGACCGTCAGGAAGATCCGCTCGAGCTGAGCCTGCCGCAGCTGGTGCAGCACCGGCAGCCACGGACCGTCCTCGTGGCGTGCTTCCAGGTGGTAGTGGTCCTGCTCCTTGCGGATCCGAGCCCCGATGTTGTCCGGGGTGGACAGCAGCACCATCACCGACGTTGTCGGCCCGATCGCCAGATACCCGTCGTTGAGAGCCACCGCGTCGTCCAGGTCGTAGGCCTCCACCAGATAATTGATCGCCCGGCGGGCGTGATGCCGTGCCTCGGGATGCAGCCGCGGTGTCATACGCATCTCCGGAGCAGAATGCCGACGATGATCAGCAAGAGGAACGAGTTGGCCACCCGGATCCGGGCTTCCACCGCTCGTACCGTTCCACCGCCTCGAGGTGCCGGCTGGTGCTCTCCACGATCTCCTCGTTGGTCCGCTCATCGGTCATGGCCGTACCTCCGCCGAGGTGATCAGCAGAGCGCGGAGCACCTCGTCCCGCTCCCTAGCGTCGTCGGCGGCTCGGTATCCGGGTACTCGGGAGGCCCCCCTCCCCGGAGGAGTCCGTGCATGGCTCGGCGTTCCTCGCGAGAGGGGGCCTCTCGCTCGTGGACATCGGAGATGATGGCGATGAGGATGAGGAACTGCGCGTCCGTGAGTAGGCCCTCCTCCCATCCGTCCGATGCTCAACGGCGTCCTAGGGGCGGTCCGGTGTCGGTCGGAGTGGTCACGGCCGCTTTCTCGAATGCTCACCAGGTCGTCGGCGAGACACGCGAGCACGCCTCCCCGTTCGAGTCGGACCACGACTAGCTCCCCGTCCAGTGAGACCTCCTCGATGAGTTCCCGGTCCCGTGTGAGACGATCACCGGCTCGGAGGTCCGAAACGGGGATCATTGGAGTCTCTCCTCCGTCCGCTCTAACCATTCGACGCCTCGGAGGGAACCGAGCGGAACCGCCGTCATGATCCACGCGAGCGGCCTCGGGTCCGCCTCCTCGTCCATGAACCGGAGGAGGAGGTAATCCTCCCCGACGTGGACAAGGATCCCGTATTGGAGATGATCCTCCTCGTCTCCTCCGGTTCCGCTATGGGCCGTGAGGTTCTCTCCTCGGAGGTCGGTTAGGAGATCCCGGAGACGGTCCGGCGCGGGCCGGTGGCACGGGATAGTCCCGTAGGGAACCGAGCCGCATACGCAAATAACGCCGCTCATCGGTGATCGCATTCGACGGTGACACGGCCGGGAGAGGTCCGGTCCCGCTCGTGGCATGAGGCCTCATGGCCGCGGCCGACTAGGTGGCCGGTGACTGCGCATAGCACCCGGTCGCCGAACGCGGCCGGTGTCCCGCATCCGCGGAGAGCCGCCGCCTCGGCCCACTCCGCTAGTCGGCGGTCATAACGTTTGCCGGCGGTTTCTAGTTGCTCACGGACCACCGAACGCTCGAGCCAGAACTCGCAGGCCTCCGGGGGCCAAGCGGCGAACGTCCCGGCGCCACGGGCCGCGTTCTTGCTCTCGTTGCATCCCCGGCAGGTGGCCACGAGGTTCCATAGCTCATCGAGTTCGGCCGCTGAGAAGAACGGCGGGTCCCGCTCGCCGGCCATCCATCGAGGGATGATGTGATCGACGTGGATCGACTGCGGTCGGTCCGGCCGGAGCGGTCGAGAGCAATATCCGCACAAGAGCCCATACGGTTCCCCCGCCGCGCGTTGCCGCTTGATGATGCGTTTACGGAGAGCCGCCGGTAGTGATCCCCTCCGGGTCACGAGCCGACCCCGGTCGGTCGGCCACGGAGTAGCACCCTCCGCACAGCGGTTATCGACCAGGTGCCGCGGCCCGGGTATTCGGTCCACCGCTCTAGAGCGTCGGTCTGCGCATCGAGGCCGTGGCCCTCGTCGGCCTGGTCTCGGGTGCTCACCCTCCGGTAGCCGATGGCGTGTAGTGCCTCCCCGGTCCGGGTGGTCATCGGTTCGTGTAGTCGGTGGTGCCCATACCGGGACAATGGTACATAGACACTAGTCACCGTACAGAGCCGGTCCCGAGGCAATCGCCGGCGGCGAGGACGCTCCCACACTGGCCACTTCCGAACAGCACCGAGGACTGGCTCAACGACCAACTGAAGGTGCCGCATGGTCGACCAGAGGGACCCCGACTGTCCGTCCTCAACGAGTCCACCTGGACCGTGCTGCAGGTCCGGCCCTACAACCCCTGGATCGAGTCCACCAACAGCCGTGGACGTGTCCTGCCCGACAGCCACTACCTCGAATTGGCGCATCGAGGACAACAGCCGACCCACCGTGGACCGGGCCGGCGTCGACGAGGCCACCACCAGCGAGACCCACGTCGGGACAACCCCCGGGCGGGTGTCCAACGTCGCCGTCGGCGGCACCCACGATGTTTTCGCGAAGCCTCGAAGATAACGACTCGGCTAGGATTCCCGGTATGCCCGCAACTACACGAATCGCCGGACTCTCGCCCCGGATCGAACGAAGCAGCCGTTCGATCCTCGTGACGTCACGTCGACATCTAACCATAAGATGACTCGAGCGGAGTACGACTTTCGTCCCCTTCGCGATGAAGCCATTCCGCTCCCACCGCGTGAGCCCGATGGCTACCGGCACGTGTTGCTCCTTGGAACGACCGGTGCCGGGAAGACGACGCTCGTCCGCCAACTGATCGGTACCGATCCTTCTACGGAACGCTTCCCATCAACATCTACCTCGAAAACCACTATCCACGACACCGAAATCATCCTCGACAATGGAGGGTGGCGAGCCGTCGTTACGTTTGTTTCGAGGCACGAAACAAAGTCGTATCTAGACGAGTGTATCTGCGCCGCAGCTCTCGAGATCGTTACAAACGCCGATGACACGAAGATACTGCATCGTCTACTGAACCACGTCAATCAGCGTTTTCGTTTCAGCTACATCCTGGGGACTGGCCCGAAGGTAACGATACCTATTTCCGACTTCGATGATGAGGACGAGCCACGGGGCCAACGGGTGATCGATCCCGCAGCCGATGAACTCGACGCCATTGACTTATCGGCAACGACTGAGTTAATCGGGCTGTCGGTGGAGCGCTTACGTGATCTGGTGTGCCAGTTTAGAGACCAGATGCGCAAGGAATTGAACCCAACTGACGAGGAGGGGGCAATCATTGAAGAGTTGTTGGAAGAAGAACTCGAACCTCTATTGAGGGACAGTGAGAAGTTCCACGAGATCGTCGACTCGTTGATGGACGAGGTGGAGAAGCGCTTTGATCTCCTCCCTCCTGGTACCGTAACGCGGACCGGACAGAGTTGGCCTCTGACTTGGAGCGGAGCATGGCCACTCGAGAAACGTAGAGAATTCCTCAAGTCAGTCTCCATGTTCTCCAGCAACTACGCACCTCTGTACGGGCGACTCCTGACACCACTCGTGAACGGACTTCGTGTTGCCGGGCCCTTCTCTCCCAAGTGGTCGTACGGACCGACTCCCAAACTGGTGTTGTTCGACGGTGAAGGGTTGGGCCATACTCCGGATACCTCCTCTTCGTTGTCCACCGGGGTAAGCCAACTTATAGAAACAGCAGACGCGGTGGTCCTCGTGGACAATGCAGCACAGCCGATGCTGAATGGACCACAAGCTGCCATGCGTGAACTTGTAGCAACCGGCAATGGTCGGAAGCTGATTCTGGCCTTTACACACTTCGACGAAGTCAAAGGAGACAATCTTCCAAGCGTCACCGAGAAGGTTCAGCACGTGCTGGCCTCTGCTGAGAACTTCCTCTCCACTTTCCGTCAGGATCACGGTGTATATGGAGAGCGTATTCTTCGAGAGCGACTACGAGACGCCCGATTCTTCCTCGCAGATCTGCAAGCTCCGCTATCAGAGAGCACCCGTGCGGGTAGGCGCACGTTAAAACAGCTTAGGGAGCTATTGAGGACCATCGATCAAGTTATTGAGAGGCCGCAACCAACGGTTGCGTGCCCAGTCTACGATCATGACAATCTCGTACGTGCTGTACACAGCGCAGCCGAAGCGTTTCATACAGATTGGCGAATCCGGCTTGGTCTTCAGGAAGAGCCAGGTTCCAGGAAGGAGCACTGGGCACGAGTCAAGGCGTTGAATCGTCGGCTCGCCGAGATGGGGAAGGACGAATACGCCTCGTTGCGACCGGTCGCCGATCTTCGACAACAGTTGCGGGATCGGATTTACGTGTTCATCCAGAAGCCGTTGCGCTGGGAAGGCCCGCAGCCATCCGACGGAGAGAAACAGACTAAGTACGATACTTTCGCCGACAATCTCGGTGCGCGCCTGAGAGATCTATCGACCCGTCGCGTCTGGAAGGAACACATCAAGGCTTGGCAACGTGCTTACCAAGAACGGGGGACGGGATCGACCTTCGTTCGAGCCCGTATTATCGGTAATGATATCTACGAGTCAGCCGCTCCAGTCTCGAAGTCCACATCCTTACCGGGCAGCAACTCGTTTGTCCGAGAAGTAGTTGCCCTAGTCGAAGACGCGGCGGAGGCAGCCGGGGCACGCTTTCTATAGCAACGCCTGAGATGAGGAAGGGACTCAACTCACCAAACCTCCGCTCAGGGTCAACTGTAAACGGGCTCTTCGGATTTCACGGGGGAGTGACCGCGGAGAGTAGGTCCCAGTTGGGTTTCCCGGCGTATAGGAGAGCCCGTATTCGGTAGTTGGCGAAGTTCCGGAGCACGAAGGCTGCTCGTTTAACGCGTTTGATCAGGTTGTTGAGAGCTTCGGTGGGTCCGTTGGTCACCTTCGAGAGGTGCCAATTGGTGATCTGGGAACACCAACGGCCGATGGTACGACCCAGTTTGTTGACCTCCGGCGGGCAGGATTCGTCCTGGAGGTCGTCGGCGAGCTGGAGAGTGTATCGGAGCGCGACGGCGGGCCGGTCGATCTCGTAGATGCCCCGCACGGTTTCCTTCGCGTGCCAGGCTGTGCGCACCTCTCCGTGGGGGTCGCCGGCGTCGAGGAGGCCACGCAGCCGTGTCCGGCCCCGGTCGCTGATACGTTCGGAAGCGGATGTCGAGGCTTCGCGAAAACACTCATACTTGTAGGGTCCTCCTCGGCTTGGGGCCGGGTCTGACCCACGCGAAAACTGGCGTTTGGTGCCTCTCCCACGATCTGCCGACCTAGCCCTAGCCGGGGACCCTCAACCGGGGAGCGGGGTGACCTTATAGGAGCTTCGACTTCTCCACCGTGAGTGTTCTGTCCGCCGCTCTGCCCGGCTCAGGGGGACTTGGAATTGTAGGCAGCCAGAAAGGGTGGCACATGGCGGAGCAAGATCGAGCCGATGGTGTGGTTGTGGTCGGTGGGGTGGACACACATCGGGATACCCATGTTGGGGCGGTGGTCGATACCGCGGGTCGGCTGTTGGAATCCGCCCAGTTCCGAACCGATCCTGGGGGCTATGCGCAACTGGTGGCCTGGATGGGGTCTTGGGGTAGGGTCAGCCGGGTCGGGGTAGATAGGGACTGGTAGCTACGGTGCCGGGCTGGCCCGGTATCTGACCGCAGCCGACATTGAGGTGGTGGAGGTGAACCGCCCCAACCGGCAGTTACGCCGTCGGCGGGGCAAGGACGATACGACCGACGCCGAGGCAGCAGCTCGGGCCGCTCTGAATGGTGAAGCAACCGCGGTTCCCAAGTCCGGGGACGGACCGGTCGAGTGGATACGGCTGCTGACGCTAACGCGGCGCTCCGCCGTCAAGGCCCGTACCCAGGCCACCAACCAGATCCATTCTGTGCTGGTTAGCGCCCTAAGAACAGGGCACCTTCAGTATGAGTGAATTTCAGTGATCGCCAACACCAGCGGCATGAACACATAGAGAGCCGGGTGCACCCGAAGTTGCACGTCCGCATCACAGGGCGGGCCGGGGAAACCCACCGCCCAAAAGCAGAAAAGGGCACCCCGGTCCGACCCCTACAGCTACATCCGAACCCGCCAAGGGTTCCTCTACCTGGCGTTCGTCCTAGATGCTGGCGTCCCGCCGCGTGGTCGGCGCCTCGATGGCACCACACCTCAAAGCGTCGCTCGCTACCGACGCTCTCCGCAAAAGCGATCGCCACGTGCGGTGGGCAGGTACGAGGTGTGGTGTTCCACACCGACCGCGGAACTTGGTCAGTACACGTCGGAGGTCACAGCCCGCTCAGTAAGGCTTATGGCATCCGCCAGTCGGTGGGCCGGACAGGGGTGTGCTGGGACAACGCCGCCGCCGAGTCGTTCGTCGGCACCCTCAAGAAAGAACTCGTCAACCGGGCCGACTACCACAACCGGCACCAGGCCCGGCGATCAATCCGATACTGGATCGAAGCGTGGTACAACCCCCGCCGGCTTCACTCCACGATCGGACATCAGCCACCAAACGAATGCGCGGACAACTAGTACCATCACACAGCCGCATAAACCAAGTGTCCAGCTCACAGGGGGAACTCCAGGGAGTAGAGGCCAGAGGCAGGCGCGCTCCGCCATCCAGTCCTACGCTGTGTGCCCTAGCCGCCGCGCCGTCTGACCGAACAGCAGACCGTTCGTCGCTGGCGACAACGCCTCTTTCGGTGACCATCGGAAGCGCTGTCCGCTCCTCTCCGCGGACCGACCTGGGTGAACGTCGGGCGATATGAAATCGGTACTACCACTGACCTGATTGGTCGGAGTCGAAGATGCAGTCCAGTGCTGCGAGCGGTTGAGGGGGACCGCGGAGCTGGAGGAATGGTGAGCTTCAGACACACGTACACAGCCAGGGAAAACTGTACACTGCCTCCATGCTTGTGAAAGATCCTTCTACCCGACCTCCAACATGCCGCTATCTCATTCTGTGGAAACACCGCAAAGACTGATGTTAGCTGTATCCAGTTGCCGGTTACTGTCCCTGGTGAGCGAGATTCGGCTAGTATTCCTAGGCCTCATGAATGGTACACCGTGGCGTGCTCAGGGAGGTTAGCGTTGGCGACACGAAGGCTGAAGGATGAACAAAGACGCGTCCGATCTTAGTCGGCATGATCGCGAGCTGACGCTCACCTACAGCGGTCGTGTCATCGACCACCTAGGTCTGCAGATGTACCAGAGCCCGGTGGCTGCTGTCGCGGAGCTCGTGGCTAACGCATGGGATGCAGATGCTGATGTGGTGAATATTGATTTGCCTGAGGCGCTCGGCGAGACAGCTGAGATCGTAGTTAAGGATGATGGGAGTGGCATGACATTCCAAGAGTGTCAGCGCCGATTCCTCAACGTCGGCTATGCCCGGCGTAAAGAAAGCAATGTCCAGAGGTCACCGTACAAGCAGAGACGCGTCCTCGGGCGCAAGGGTATTGGTAAGTTTGCTGGTTTCGGTATCGCCGAAGTGATTCGGGTTGAGACCGTGAGTGGGTCCACGGGTGAACAAACCATCTTCGAAATGGACATATTGAAGCTACGCACCGACGAGTACGTCAATCCCCAAGGCAAGAGCGTCGATCTCATTGATTACTACGGGCCCGACGACCGCCGCCGACAACAGCATGGTACGACGGTTCGTCTAAGGCGTCTTCTCTTGACAAGAAGGCGTCTGCCAATCGCATTTGCTAGGAGCATGGCCCGTCGGTTTCTGCTCTATCAAGCGGCTTCCTCCTTCCGGGTATTGGTTAATGATGAGCCCCTACCAGATGACGAGACCCTCGTTCCCCTACAGTTTTCTTTTCCCAGAGACTATCGGACAGACGAACTTCCGAGCGGGGTCGACCATGAGGGAGACTGGGCCGTCGAAGCTGTCGGTAACGAGAAGCTAAAGTGGCGGGTACGTTTCTATAGGGACCCGATTGGTGACGAAGAGTTGTGTGGAGTAAGCGTTTTCGCTGGCGTCAAGATGGTACAGGCCCCCTTCTTCTTCAACCTTACCGGCGGTCTTCCAGGACAGCACGGTATACAATACTTGTCAGGTCAGATTCAGGCCGATTTCATTGATGAGCAGGAGTTGGATCTCATTGCGCCGGAACGCCAAAGAGTCGATTGGGACCATCCCACGACTTCACCGATTCAGCAGTGGGGACGCCAACGTCTAAGAGACCTCCTGGGGCTTTGGAGGAAGCGACGAGGTGAGGAACGCCAAAAGCAGTTGAATGAGCGTCTCGAAGGATTCGCAATCCGGCTAGGCCGGTTACAGAGAAACGAGGTTCGGACTGTCACTAAGGCACTTAGGCGATTGGCTCAGATTGAGACTCTGAGTGACACCCAATTTGAAGCGTTAGGTAACGCGGTGGTCACTGCCTGGGAGCAGGGGCGCTTGAGAGACCTCATTGATGAGATCGCTGAAGTTGAAGAGCTTACTTCTGACGAACTCGTGCGCATCCTTGCAGAAGCTCAGGTGTTGACTTCCCTCAACACTGCCGAGGCAGTCAGAACCAAGTTGGAGATTGTTGGTGGGCTGAAGCTGCGGATAATCAATCGGGAGTTCGAAAACGCTGTCCGTGACTACATCAGTCACCATCCTTGGCTCGTCTCTCCCAAATGGGAGACCTTCGCCGTTGAACGGAGTGTCAATACAGTTATTCAGCGGGCACTGAAAGGCTCTGGAATCGCTACTGACGTGGACTTCAATGGAAGAGTGGACCTTACGCTTTCAAGCGGTGACCACCTACTGATCCTCGAATTCATGCGACCTGGCCTCAGCCTTGATTGGGATCACGTAAACAGATTTGAGCGCTATGTGATTCTTGTAAGAGATCACTTAGATGTGAATACGGCGGGTCGATTTAGTCGGGTTACTGGCTATTTAGTCGCTGATAGGCTTGGTCGTAGGGCCGGACTACCGGACAAAATCCAGTCGTTAGTTCGCGATGATATGTTTGTGCAAGATTGGCCGATGCTCTTCTCCAATGCGGTTGCCCAGTGGAAGGAATTCTTACAGGCACTGGCAGCGCGGGATCCCCAAGACGAGCGACTAAGGGTTCTGCTGAGCGACTTGACTTAGAACGCACCAGGATATCTCGGACCGGATGAGCGTTAGCGTCTCGGGCTAATCGTTCGTATCGCTAATGTGGCTCTGCGCGGCGGAAGCACCCCGTAAGATAGTGGACGAGGCGGCCCGCGTTTGAGCTTGGTCGGTTGTAGTCCGTTCTAGTGCAAGCCATCTAGGGCCTTGGGCGAGTTGCCAGCAACCGAATCCTGAAGATCCCGCCCACGCGGAACGCCGACCACATCAACCGCGGAATGGCAACAGCAGGTTGGAGTGCGAAATGTCGCTCTGCCCCGACACCAGGCCCTCGACGACGAACCTGATAGCCTCCACGCGGAGCGGCGAGCCCTCGGGCAGGAGGACAAGCGCAAGAAGGGCCAGCATGAACCCGAGCAGCCCAAGCAGAGGAAAGCCGGAATCGGGTTCGGTATTCCTTGGGAAGGCATCCCGGGGCTCCACCGCCGGATAGGCCTTCGGTTGCCACCGCCCGAGGTACCGTATGGCGGTCTCCCGACGGGCAGCGGTTGTAGGGATGACCATCCGAAGGATCACTTGTGCCCGACCCGTGCTAGTAGATGTGCGTTGGGCTATAGGTCGCGCACGGTCGCCTCGACCCGGGCGGCTGCGGTGCTGGCGTCTTCGTGTTCCCAGATGCGTATCACCGTCCAGCCCGCCTCGGCCAGCGCTGTGTCGGTTGTGCGGTCGCGCTCTACGTTGGTGTCGAGTTTTCGGCGCCACCAGCCCGGGTTGGTTTTGGGGGCGGTTCCGTGTTCGGGGCATCGGTGCCAAAAGCAGCCATCGACGAATACGGCTACCCGGGCTCGGGTGAACACGATGTCGGGTCGGGTCCGGCCGATCTGGGGGAGGGCCATGTTGACGCGGTATCGGAGTCCTCTGCGGTGGAGTTCGCGTCGGATGGCCATTTCGGGTGCTGTGTGGCGGTTCTTCACGCGGCTCATCTGAGCCGATTTGGCGGCCGAGGGCGGCACGGGTTGTGGCACGAGCCCAACGGTACCTGGTCGTGTCGGTGGGCCGCGCTATGTTTATGGTTACTGGGAATGACGTGAATGTGATTCTGTATGGACGGGGGTGCGTGTGAGGCTTGTTGATTTGTTCGCCGGGTGTGGCGGTCTCACTGAGGGTTTCCGCCGGGCCGGGTTCGATCCGGTTCTGGCAGTGGAGTGGGACCGCTCGGCGGCGGCTACCTACGAGGCGAACTTCTGTGACCATGTGATCTGTCACGACATAGCCGTGGTACCGGACGAGGTGTTCCCCAGGGCGGATGTGGTCGTGGGAGGCCCTCCCTGCCAGGGATTCTCGAATCTGGGTACACGTAACCCCGACGATCCCCGCAATCTACTGTGGCGCGAGTACGCCCGAGTGGTTCGCCTCGCCCGACCCGACGTGTTCGTCCTCGAGAACGTGCCGCAGTTCCTAAAGTCGGACCAGTTCAGGATGTTGGTGGAATGGTCGAAGAACGGCCCTCTGCAACGCTACGAACTCACCGCGGGGGTATTGAACGCAGCGGACTACGGGGTATCTCAGCGGCGGCGGCGGGCCATCGTCGTCGGGTCTCGACACGCCCCGCCCACTCTTCCACCACCGTCTCACGGCAAAGACGACCCCACCACCCGGTGGGCGACGGTACGCGACGCTTTTGCGGGAATCCCCTTCGAGACCGGCCCTACGGTGTTACCCGCCCGCTGGCTGGAGTCGGGTATCGCCGGTCCGTTCAAGGTAAACGAGTTGCACCTTTCCAGGAGACCACGGGAGTTGTCTCGGAGACGTTACGAACTCATACCGCCGGGAGGGGGACGATTCGACCTCCCGGATCATCTCCTGCCGAACTGCTGGAAGAATAAACCGACAGGGACCGTCGACGTGATGGGACGGATGGAATGGGACAAACCGTCGCTGACCATACGGACCGAGTTCTTCAAGCCAGAGAAGGGCCGCTACCTCCATCCCCAATGGGACACCCATGACCGCCAGAAGTCTGTAAACCGTTCGATAAGCCACTGGGAAGCCGCGCGGCTCCAGTCTTTTCCCGACGACTTCGTGTGGTGTGGTAGCAAGATCGAAATCGCCAAACAAATCGGCAACGCCGTGCCGCCGCTCCTGGCAGAAGCGATAGCGCGCCACCTCATAGCCACTGTGTTGGCCTAAACGTGAGCAACGCCGTACCCCAAGCCATCCTCAACCTCCTCGGATGGCGGAGTGTCAAGGGCAGATACAGCATCGACGGTAAAATGCCCAACATCGCTGACAAAGCCAGTCGTCCCAGCGTGGAAATAGCCGCCGCAGTCTTCGACCAACTAGGGGTCACCCGATCAACCGAAGCTCCGGGCCAGACAGCAGGAAGCAAGTTCGAGAAGGCCATCGAGCAGATCCTCGAAGAACGTCTCTGGCAGCTAGTCCCAAACGGCAAATGGACCACCGACCGCCGCAAGATCACCGAGTTCGCGCAGTACGAACACCTGGCCCGTATCAAACTGATAGCCGAAGCGGACCCCACCCTCAGGTCGTCGCTCGGTACCGACTACCTCATCAAACCAGACATTACGATAGGCATCAAAGCCGGTCCCCGTCGACATCTTCATGCTGCAGTGTCGTGCAAATGGACCATCCGCTCCGACCGCGTCCAGAACGTCCGCCACGAAGGTGTCGTGCTGACAAGACACAGACGAGGCCGCCAACCCCACTTCGTCGCCGTCACAGCAGAACCACTCCCCTCCCGGCTCGCCGCCATAGCCAGAGGAACCGGCGAACTCGACTGTGTCTACCACATAGCACTAAAACAGCTCCGCGCCGCATGCCAATACAACCGCAGAGCATCAGACACCCTCGAGGAGCTAATCGAACAAGACCGGCTCCGTTCCCTCGGGAAGCTGCCCGACGTGATCGCCCGTTACTAGCCCCAATTCTTCACGGGGTTGGTGGTGGGGGTGGGCGGCACGGCGGACGCACCGAAGCCGGTGTGATAGCACGAATCCTGCAACGTCTTCTAGCGCTCACCGCTGCGATCTGGCACAACCAAACCACCAATAGACCCGGACCCAGCCCGCTCCCTAATCGCCTACGACCACTAACCATCCCTTGGAACTAACCGTCTAGGCTCCTGGCAAGCAATCGGAAGGCTCAAGAATGGAAGACGAGTACGCTTGGCCCCGGCCGGGCATGAGTCTCTTCGAGACGAACAACACGAGAGACTGGCGTCCGAACGCGAATATGTCCTGGGGACCTAATTGGACAATCTACCAACACGGCTATGCAGAGGCGGCCAAGCTGCTGATGCGACACACTGCGTCGGGCAAGGACCAGGACTTCTTGATCTACCCGATTCTGTTCACAGCTCGTCAGGCGATCGAGTTGGGTCTCAAGGAGATCATCCTGTGCGGAAATCGACTTCTGGACCGAGACGACCCGTATCCGATCAGCCACGATCTATGCCGTATATGGAAGATCGCTAAGGCTCTGCTCGCCGATGCCGAAGCTCTCCACCATCCCGGCGCTTCAGACGACGAGGCGACCACAGCCTTTGAGGATCTGGTCATGCAGCTCAGTGCCGCGGATCCCCACTCGATGACCTTCCGTTACCCGGTCGACACGAAGGGCCGACCATCCTTCGTCCTCGGCAACAGCAAGGGTAAGGTCCCCTCGTTGATTAACACGCGTGACCTCAACCAGACACTGGACGCGATGTTCAATTACCTAACGGGAGCCGGTGCCTGGTTGGCGGACATCCTCGAAACGCTCGATGATCTGCGTGCCGAGTTCTCACCAGGCGGCGAACCATCCGATTCCTACGCCGAGGAGTTCACGGGTTCACCGGCACCCAACAGTTTCGCAGCCTGGGGAATCCTCGTAAACTGACCCCCTCTCCGACAACAGCGCCCGAAACCCACGAAGTCGCGCAGCC
>MKWU01003151.1_pt1 | contig 22508 bp, 10 predicted proteins | sample 809101 | NCBI WGS metagenome assembly MKWU01 (sample SAMN05860141, study PRJNA318959) | sponge metagenome | host: Aplysina aerophoba | place: Slovenia: Piran, Adriatic Sea, Gulf of Piran | collected 2013-05-07 | reverse complement strand
CGCGCCCGGGCTACCGGCGGGCGGGAGAACACGCCCTGTCATGACAAGGACATTGAGCTGGCTTTGGCCTCCCTTTCCCTCAAGAGGGGAAACTGGCCGCAGTTCGATGAACTGCGACTCGAAACCCGCCGCTTTCCTGGATTTGAATCGCATTTGTGTCTGAGTCTTCGTTACTTCCGGGAACTGCTGGGAACCCTCCACATTGCTCCTGGGCACTCAGGACTTCTGGGAAAGGCGATAAAGTCTGCCGTCCTTGCCATAGAGGCCGGCGGACTCATGAATGCCTCCTGCATCAGCCAGCTGGCGCATTGTATTCGTTTGTTGTCGTACTGGCCGGACGTCTTACTGCAAAAACGAGGCATCCAACACAAGGATGTGAGGAAATTCGGCATCGCAGCGAAATTTCTCTTTGATACGGCCGACCAGATTGCTCCCTCCCGTCAGCGAATGGAAAAAGATCAACACTGGCGAGCCAGGGAACGGAAGCTGCTGGCCTTGCTGTCGTAGCCAGCACAGGGCCCAGGCCCCGCTATTTGCGCTGGCGCACTGACCTGTCTTGACACTGTCACCTGCCAGCCAGGCATGGCTTGCCCGCCCGGCTTCCCAGGACAGGGCCTGCTGCGGCAGCAAGCATCCATCGTCCGTTCCTCTGGCAGCCATGTCTGCTTTTCTGACCAATTTCTGAACAAACTCTGCTCCGTTGCAATCCAAGGCTTTCGTCGCCGCTCAACACCTGCGGCCTGCAGGCACGGCATAGGAACGGTAACAACACTATGAATCCATCAGGATATTGTGGGAGAGGCAAGGGCTATGACCGCGCCTCCTCCTTACGCGGCACACAGCCTCAGGCGGGGCACGCCACCTCTGCTTCTGGCCAACGACACTATTTCTCCCAGGCACAGGAGCGGGGTTATAGACAGCGACCGCTGAGCCAAAGGTATCCCCAACGCTATCCGGGGCAGGCTCGCGCACCGGAACCAAACGACATTAGCAAAGCTTTCCGACTGCTGCGCACCAATCCTTGGCAGGCTCTGGATGCTGCTGAGGTTCTAGTGGACAGATACAGTACACATCCCTCCCATGGTGTCTCTGTGTTTCTGTTAAAAGCGAGAGCATTGTTGCAGCTGAACAAAATTGACGACTGTATTGCTTTCATCAACTCCCTTGAAACGCGAGCGCAGAATGACAAAGGCTTGTTGATGACCAAAGCCAGAGCCCTACAAACCAGGGGCTCCTTTAATGAAGCCCTGGCACTTTTCCAGCATCTTTATGTCAATTACCAGGAGGCCTACAAAGATCACAAGGTACACGGCCTGGGCCTTGGGCGTCTTCTCCAGCTCATGGGGGGAGCAGACAATCTGGAAAAAGCCTTGGCCATCTATACAAGGCTGCGCGCCCGGACGGCGGGAGGACGGGTGGGCAGCCCCTGTAATGCCAAGGAAATTGAGTTGACCCTTGGCAGACATCTCGAGGTCATGGGGGGAGGCGACAATATGGAGCAGGCCCTGGCTATCTATACGAGGCTGCGCACCCGAGCCGCTGCCGGCAAGGTCAATACGCCCTGTGATGACAAGGATATTGAACTGACCCTTGGCAGACATCTCCAGCTCATGGGGGGAGCTGACAATCTGGAAAAGGCCTTGGCTATCTTCACCCGGCTGCGCAGCTTACGTGCAGCCGGAAGAGTGAATACCCCCTGCAATGACAAGGAGATCGAACTGACCCTTGGCAGACATTTCGAGCTCATGGGGGGAGCTGACAATCTGGAAAAGGCCTTGGCTATATTTACCCGGCTGCGCGCCTTGCGTGCAGGCGGAAGGGTGAAGGCCCCCTGTAATGACAAAGAGATTGAGCTGGCCCTCGGCAGACTTCTCCAGCTCATGGGGGGAGAGGACAATCAGCAACAGGTCCTGGCTATCTTTACCCGACTACGCGCCCAGGCGGCCGGAAGCACAAACACCCCCTGCAATGACAAGGATATTGAACTCACCCTTGGCCGACATCTCCAGCTCATGGGAGGAGGAGACAATCTGGAAAAAGCCCTGGCCATCTATACGCGGCTGCGCGCCCGGGCTGCCGGCGGGCGGGCGAACAGGCCCTGTAATGACAAAGAGATTGAGTTGTCCCTCGGGCGGCTTTTCGAGCACAAGGGAAGCGAGCCGGATCTGGAACAGGCCCTGGCCATCTATACGCGGCTGCGCGCCCGGGCTACCGGCGGGCGGGAAAACACGCCCTGTCATGACAAGGACATTGAGCTGTCTTTGGCCTCCTTGTCCATCAAGAGGGGAAACTGGCCGCAGTTCGATGAACTGCAACTCGAAACCCGCCGCTTTCCTGGATTTGAATCGCATTTGTGGCTGAGTGTCCGTTACTGGCAAGAGCTTCTGGAGACAAAGATCCAGTCTTGCGCACACTCAAGACTTATGGGGAAAGCGATCCGTTCCGCCGTCCTTGCCATAGAGGCAAGCGGGTTCACGCATGCCTCCTGCATCAGTCAGCTGGCACATTGTCTTCGTTTGGTGTCGTGTTGGCCGAACGTCCTGCTGAAAAAACGAGGCCTTCAACACAAGGAAACAAGGAGATTCCGCACGGCTGCAAAATTTCTCTTTGATACGGCCGACCAGCTTGCCCCTGGCCGACAGCAACTGGAGAAAGATCAACACTGGCGAGCCAGGGAACAGGAACTGCTGGCCTTGCTGTCGTAGCAGCACAGAGCCCAGGCCCCGCTGTTTGCGCTGACGCACTCACCTGTCTTGACACTGTCGCCTGCCAGAGCAGCATGGTCTGCCCGCCCGGCCTCCCTGGACAGGGCCTGCTGCGACAAGCATCCATCGTCCATTCCTCTGGCAGCCATGTCTGCTTTTCTGACCAATTTCTGAACAAACCCCTTTCGTTGCAATCCAATGCTTTCGTCGCCGCTTGACACCTGCGGCCTGCATTCACAGAATCGAAACGGTATCAACACTATGAATCCATCAGGGTATGGTGGGAGAGGCACGGGCAATGACCGTGCCTCCTCCTTACGCGGCCAACAGCCTCAGCCGGGGCACGCCACCTCAAAGCCGTGCCAGCGACACTATTTCTCCCAAGGGGCGGATAGAGGTTATAGACAGCGACTGCTGAACCAACGTAAACACTATCCGGTGCATCCTCAGGCGCCGCGACAAGTGAGCCGACACCAGGACACTGACACCAGTGCGCTGACACATGCGCTGACACAAGAGGAGATTCGCACGGCTTTTGGCTATCTGCGAACCCATCCCCAGCGTGCTCTGGAGGCAGCTGAGGCTCTGTTGCACAGACAGGGTTCACAATCACATTCCTTCGCTATCCAGATTGCACAATTAAAAGCCAGATCCTTGTTTCAACTCAACAAAGCTGACGCCTGCATTGCTTTCATCGATTCCCTGCAACCCAGGGTGCGAAATGACAAAAGCTTGTTGATGACCAAAGCCAGAGCCTTGCACGCCAAGGGCTGTTCCGATGAAGCCTTGCCACTTTTCCAACACCTTTATGACAAGCACAAACTGGCCTACAAAGATCACAAGGCGCACGCTCTGGGCCTTGGTCGGCTTCTCCAGTTCATGGGGGGAAAGAATAATCTGGAAAAGGCCCGGGCGGTCTTTACCCAACTGCGCAGCCGGACGGCTGGCGGAAGGCGGAACAGGCCCTGTGATGACAAGGACATTGAGCTGGCCCTTGGCAGACTTCTCGCTCTCATGGGGGGAGAGGACAATCGGCAACAGGCCTTGACCATCTTTACCCAGCTACACACCCGTATGACTGGCTCAAGGGTGGACACCCCCTGTAATGACAAAGATATTGCACTGACCCTTGGCAGACATCTCCAGATCATGGGGGGAGCTGCCAATATGCAAAAGGCCATGGCTATCTTTACCCGGCTGCGTATCCAGGCGACCGGAGGAGAGGTAAACACCCCCTGTAATAACAAGGAGATTGAACTCGCCCTTGGCAGACATCTCCAGCTCATGGGGGGAGCTGCCAATATGCAAAAGGCCATGGCTATCTTTACCCGACTGCACACCCGGGCGGCGGGGAGAGTGAGCACAGCCGGTGATGACAAGGAGATTGAGCTGGCTCTTGGCAGACATCTCCAGCTCATGGGGGGAGCTGCCAATATGCAAAAGGCCCAGGCTATCTTTACCCAACTGCGCACCCGGTCGGCGGGGAGGATGAACACCCCCTGTAATGACAAAGAAATTGAGCTGGCCCTTGGCAGACACCTCCAGCTCATGGGAGGAACAGACAATCTGGAAAAGGCCCTGGCTATCTACACACGGCTACGCACCCGCGCGGCCGGAGGGCGGACAAGCACGCCCTGTAATGACAAGGATATTGAGCTGGCCCTTGCCAGACACCTCCAGATCATGGGGGGAACTGACAATCTGGAAAAAGCCATAGCTATCTTTACCCGACTACGCACCCGGACGGCCGGCGGGCGGGAAAACACGCCTTGTCATGACAAGGACATTGAGCTGGCCCTTGGCAGACATCTCCAGCTCATGGGGGGAGCTGCCAATATGGAAAAGGCCCTGGCTATTTTTACCCGGCTGCGTACCAGACATGCGGGAGGGCGGATGAACACCCTCTGTGATGACAAGGAGATTGAGCTGGCCCTTGGCAGGCATCTGGAGCTGATGGGAGGAGCCGACAATCTGGAAAAGGCCCTGGTTATCTTTACCCAGCTACGCACCCGTGCCGCCGGGGGACTGGTCAATACGCCCTGTGAACACAAGGACATTGAGCTGGCCCTCGGGCGGGTTCTTGAACTCAAGGGGGATGCGCAGGATCTGGAACAGGCCTTGGCCATCTATACCAGGCTGCGCACCCGTGCTGCCGGGGGACTGGTCAATACGCCCTGTGGTGACAAGAACATTGAGTTGTCCCTCGGGCGGATTCTCCAGCTCAAGGGGGGCGACCAGAATCTGGAACAGGCCTTGGCCATTTATACGAGACTGCGCGCCCGGATGGCCGGCGGGCGGGAAAACACGCCCTGTGATGACAGGGATATCGAACTGACTTTGGCCTCCTTTTTCATAGAACAGGGAAACTGGGCAGCGTTTGATGCGCTGCAACTGGCAGCCCGCCGCTTCCCTGGCATTGAACCGCATTTGTGTCAGAGTGTCCGCAGCTTGCGTGAACTTCTGGAGACCCAGAACCTTTCTCCCGCACACTCAAGGCTTCTGGGACAGGCGATACAGTCTGCTGTTCTTGCCGTAGAGGTCGGCGGGATGAATGCCTCCTGCCTCAGTCAGCTGGCGCATTGTCTTCGTTTGTTGTCATGCTGGCCGGACGCCCTGTTGAACAAACGAGGCATTCAACACAAAGATGTGAGCAGGCTGAGCACCGCTGCGAAATTTCTCTTTGATACGGCCGACATGATGACTCCCAGTCGACAGCGACTGGAGAAAGACCAGCGCTGGCGAGCCAGGGAACGGAAGCTGCTGGCCTTGCTGTCGTAGCCAGCACAGGGCCCGGCCCCGCTGTTTGCGCTGACGCACTGACCTGTCTTGACGCTGTCGCCGGCCAGCCAGGCATGGCTTGCCCGCCCGGCCTCCCTGGACAGGGCCCGCTGCGGCAGCAAGCACCCATCGTCCGTTCTTCTGGCAACCATGTCTGCTGCTCTGACCAATTTCTGAACAAACTCCTCTCCATTGCCATCCAATGCTTTCGTCGCCGCTTAACACCTGCGGCCTGCTGGCACAGCATCGGAACGGTATCAACACTATGAATCCATCAGGCTATTGTGGGAGAGGCAAGGCCTATGACCGCGCCTTTTCCTTACGCGGCACACAGCCTCAGGCGGAGTACTCTACCTCTGCTTCTGGCCATGGACACTATTTCTCCCAGGGGGAGGAGCGAGGTTATAGGCAGCGACCGCTGAGCCAAAGGTCTCCCCAACGCTATCCGGGGCGCGCTCGCGCACCGGAACCAGACGACATTGGAAAAGCTTTCAGACTGCTGCGCACCACTCCTTGGCATGCTCTGGATGCTGCTGAAGTTCTAGTGGATAGATACAGTACACATCCCTCCCATTGTGTCTCTGTGTTTCTATTAAAAGCGAGAGCATTGTTTCAGCTGAACAAAATTGACGACTGTATTGCTTTCCTCAACTCCCTTGAAACGAGAGCGCAGAATGACAAAGGCTTGTTGATGACCAAAGCCAGAGCTTTACAAACCAGGGGCTGTTTCAGTGAAGCTTTGCCGCTGTTCCAGCATCTTTATGTCAATTACCAGGAGGCCTACAAAGATCACAAGGTACACGGCCTGGGCCTTGGTCGGCTTCTCCAGCTCATGGGGGGAGAAAGAAATCTGGACAAGACCCTGGCTATCTTTACCCGGCTGCGCAGCCGGGCTGCTGGGGGACGGCAGGACACCCCCTGTGGTGACAAGGAGATTGAGCTGGCCCTCGGCAGACATCTCCAGATCATGGGGGGAGCTGCCAATATGGAAAAGGCCCTGGCTATTTTTACCCAGCTGCGCACCCGGGCGGCTGGCGGAAGGCGGAACACGCCCTGTGATGACAAGGAGATTGAGCTGGCCCTCGGCAGACATCTCCAGCTCATGGGGGGAAAGGATAATCTGCACTTGGCCCTGGCTATTGTTACCCAGCTGCGCACCCGGGCGGCTGGCGGAAGGCTGAACACGCCCTGTGGTGACAAGGAGATTGAGCTGGCCCTCGGCAGACTTCTTCAGTTCCTGGGGGGAGCTGACAATCTGGAAAAGGCCATGGCTCTCTTTACAAGGCTGCGCCGACGTGCGGCCGGCGGGCGCGAAAACACGCCTTGTCATGACAAAGCGATTGAGCTGGCCCTTGGCAGACATCTCCAGCTTATGGGGGGAGCAGACAATCTGGAAAAGGCCCTGGCTATCTTTACGAGGCTGCGCACCCGTGCTGCCGCCGGAAGGATTGATACGCCCTGTGATGACAAGGAGATTGAGCTGGCCCTCGGCAGACACCTGCAGTTCATGGGGGGAGCGGACAATCTGGAAAAGGCCTTGGCTATCTTTACCCGGCTGCGCACCCGGGCCGCCGCTGGAAGGGTTGATACGCCCTGTGATGACAAGGAGATTGAGCTGACACTTGGCAGACTTCTCCAGCTCATGGGGGGAGCTGACAATCTGGAGTCGGCCTTGGCTATCTATACCCGGCTGCGCACCCGGGCCGCCGGAAGGGTTGATACGCCCTGTGATGACAAGGATATTGAGCTAACACTTGGCAGACATTTCCAGCTCCTGGGGGGAGCAGACAATCTGGAAAAGGCCTTGGCTATCTTTACGAGGCTGCGCACCCGTGCTGCCGCCGGAAGGATCAATACACCCTGTGATGACAAGGATATTGAGTTGTCCATCGGGCGGCTTCTCGAGCTCAAGGGAGCTGGGCAGGATCTGGAACAGGCCTTGGCCATCTATACGAGGCTGCGCGCTCGTGCGGCCGGCGGGCGGGAAAACACGCCCTGTCATGACAAAGATATTGAGTTGACACTCGGACGGCTACTTGAGTTCAAGGGAAGCGAGCAGAATCTGGAACAGGCCTCGGCCATCTATACGAGGCTGCGCGCTTGTGCGGCCGGCGGACGGGAAAACACGCCCTGTCATGACAAAGATATTGAGCTGGCCCTCGGCAGACTTCTTCAGATCCAGGGGGGGGCCAACAATCTGGAAAAGGCCTTGGCTATCTATACCCGGCTGCGCCGACGTGCGGCCGGCGGGCGAGAAAACACGCCTTGTCATGACAAAGAGATTGAGCTGACACTTGGCAGACATCTCCAGCTCCTGGGGGGAGCCAACAATCTGGAAAAGGCCTTGGCTGTCTATACCCGGCTGCGCACCCGGGCCGCCGGAAGGGTTGATACGCCCTGTGATGACAAGGATATTGAGCTGACACTTGGCAGACATCTCCAGCTCATGGGGGGAGCCAACAATCTGGAAAAGGCCTTGGCTGTCTATACCCGGCTGCGCACCCGGGCCGCCGCTGGAAGGGTTGATACGCCCTGTGATGACAAGGATATTGAGTTATCCATCGGGCGGCTACTCGAACTCAAGGAAGGTGAGCGGAATCTGGAACAGGCCCTGGCTATCTTTACAAGGCTGCGCACCCGGGCGGCCGGCGGGCGGGAGAACACGCCCTGTAATGACAGGGAGATTGAGCTGGCTTTGGCCTCCTTTTCCCTCAAGAGGGGAAACTGGCCGCAGTTCGATGAACTGCGACTCGAAACCCGCAACTTTCCGGGATTTGAATCGCATTTGTGTCTGAGTATCCGTTACTGGTATGAGCTTCTGGAGGCAGAGAGCATGTCTTGCGCACACTCAAGGCTGCTGGGGAAAGCGATCCGTTCCGCCGTCCTTGCGATAGAGAAAAGCGGGTTCACGAATGCCTCCTGCATCAGTCAGCTGGCACATTGTATTCGCTTGTTGTCGTGCTGGCCGCAGGTCCTGCTGCACAAGCGAGGCCTTCAACAAAAGGGTGTGAAGGGTTTGGGCACAGCGGCACAATTTCTCTTTGAGACGGCCAGCAAGATTGCCCCTTGGCGACAGCAACAGGAGAAAGATCAACACTGGCGAGCCAGGGAACAGAAGCTGCTGACCTTGCTGTCGTAGCCAGCACCGGGCCCAGGCCCCGCTGTTTGTGTTGAGGCACTGACCTGTCTTGACGCTGGCGCCGGCCAGCCAGGCATGGCCTGCCCGCCCGGCCTCCCTGGACAGGGCTTGCTGCGACGACAAGCATCCAGCGTCAGTTCCCCGGGCGGTCAGGTTGGCTGTCCTGACCAATTTCTGAACAAACTCTGCTCCGTTGCAATCCGATGCTTTCGTCGCCGCTCAACAGCCAGTGGCCTGCAGGCACAGCATCGGAGCTGTATCAACACTATGAGTCCGTCGAATCCGTCGAATCCGTCAAGGTATGGTGAGAGGGGCAGAGGCTATAGGCGTGCCTCCTTCTTGCGCAGCACACAGCATCAGACGAGGCATTCCACCTCTGCTTCTGGCCACCGACACTATTTTCCCCGGGGGGCGGAGAGAGGTTATAGACAGCGACCGCTGAGCCAAAGGTCTCCCCAACGCTACCTGCAGCAGGCTCGCGCACCGGAACAAGACGACATTAGCAAAGCTTTCAGACTGCTGCGCACCAATCCTGGGCGTGCTCTGGCTGCGGCTGAAGTTCTCCTGGATAGAAACAGCGTACCCCCTTCCCGCTGTGTCCCCATTTATCAATTAAAAGCGAGGGCCTTGTTTCAGCTGGAAAAAATTGACGACTGCATTGCTTTCATCAACTCCCTGGAAACGAGAGTACGCAATGACAAAGGCTTGTTGATGGCCAAAGCCAGAGCTTTACAAGCCAGGGGCTGTTTCAATGAAGCTTTGCCGCTGTTCCAGCATCTTTATGCCAGGCACCAGGTGGCCTACAAAGATCACAAGACACAGGGTCTGGCCCTTGGTCGGCTTCTCCAGCTCATGGGGGGGAAGGACAATCTGGAAAAGGCCCTGGCTATCTATACCCGGCTGCGCAGCCGGGCTGCTGGGGAACGGCAGGACACCCACTGTAATGACAAGCAGATTGAGCTGGCCCTTGGGTATCTTTTTCAGCTTATGGGGGGAACAGAAAATCTGGAAAAAGCCTTGGCCATCTTTACCCAACTGCGCACCCGGATGGCTGGAGGACGAGACATCTCCTGTGGTGACAAGGATGTTGAGCTGGCCCTTGGCCGACATCTCCAGCTCATGGGCGGCTCGGATAATCTGCAACAGGCCCTGGATATCTTTACCCAACTGCGCACCCGAATGGCTGCCGGACGAGACACCTCCTGTGGTGACAAGGATGTTGAGCTGACCCTTGGCCGACATCTCCAGCTCATGGGCGCCTCGGATAATCTGCAACAGGCCCTGGATATCTTTACCCAACTGCGCACCTGGTATGCAGCCGGAAGAGTGAACACCCCCTGCAATGACAAGGATGTTGAGCTGGCCCTTGGCAGACATCTTGCACTCATGGGCGGCTCGAACAATCTGGAAAAGGCCCTGGCCATCTTTACCCAACTGCGCACCCGGATGGCTGCCGGACGAGACACCTCCTGTGGTGACAAGGATATTGAGCTGACCCTTGGCCAACATCTCCAGCTCATGGGCGGCTCGGATAATCTGCAACAGGCCCTGGATATCTTTACCCAGCTGCGCACCCGGGCGGCTGGTGGAAGGGTAAACACGCCCTGTGAGGACAAGGAGATTGAGCTGACCCTTGGCAGACATCTTGCACTCATGGGCGGCTCGGATAATCTGCAACAGGCCCTGGATATCTTTACCCAGCTGCGCACCTGGTATGCAGCCGGAAGAGTGAACACCCCCTGCAATGACAAGCATATTGAGCTGGCTCTTGGCAAACATCTTGCACTCATGGGCGGCTCGGATAATCTGCAACAGGCCCTGGATATCTTTACCCAGCTGCGCACCTGGTATGCAGCCGGAAGAGTGAACACCCCCTGCAATGACAAGCATATTGAGCTGGCCCTTGGCCGACATCTTGCACTCATGGGCGGCTCGAACAATCTGGAAAAAGCCCTGGCCATCTTTACCCAACTGCGCACCCGGATGGCTGGAGGACGAGACACCTCCTGTGGTGACAAGGATGTTGAGCTGACCCTTGGCCGACATCTCCAGCTCATGGGCGGCTCGGATAATCTGCAACAGGCCCTGGATATCTTTACCCAGCTGCGCACCTGGTATGCAGCCGGAAGAGTGAACACCCCCTGCAATGACAAGGATATTGAGCTGGCCCTTGGCAGACATTTCCAGCGCTTGGGGGGAGCAGACAATCTGGAAAAGGCCTTGGCTATCTATACAAGGCTGCGCACCCGTGCTGCAGGCAAGGTCAATACGCCCTGTGATGACAAGGACATTGAGTTGTTCCTCGGGCGGGTACTCGAACTCAAGGGAGGTGAGCAGAATCTGGAACAGGCCCTGGCTATCTGTACAAGGCTGCGCGCCCGGGCTGCCGGCGGGCGGGAGAACAGGCCCTGTCATGACAAAGAGATTGAGTTGTCCCTCGGGCGGCTTCTCGAGCTCAAGGGCGGCGCGCCGGATCTGGAACAAGCCTTGGCCATCTATACGCGGCTGCGCGCCCGGGCTACCGGCGGGCGGGAGAACACGCCCTGTGATGACAAGGACATAGAGCTGTCTTTGGCCTCCTTGTCCATCAAGAGGGGAAACTGGCCGCAGTTCGATGAACTGCGACTTGACCCCCGCAACTTGCCTGGATTTGAAGCGCATTTGTGTCTGAGTGTCCGTTACTGGCATGAGCTTCTGGAGGCAGAGAGCCCGTCTTGCACACACTCAAGACTTATGGGGCAAGCGATCCGTTCAGCCGTCCTTGCCATAGAGGCAAGCGGGTTCACAAATGCCTCCTGCATCAGTCAGCTGGCGCATTGTCTTCGCTTGTTGTCGTGCTGGCCGAACGTCCTGTTGCAAGGACGAGGCCTTCAGCAAAAGGGGGTGAAGGCTGTGGGCACAGCCGCACAACTTCTCTTTGAGATGGCCAACAAGATTGCCCCTTGCCGACAGCGACTGGAGAAAGATCAACACTGGCGAGCCAGGGAACAGAAGCTGCTGGCCTTGCTGTCGTAGCCAGCACAGAGCCCAGCCCCCGTTGTTTACGCTGACGCCTGCGGCCGCAGCCTGGACCAACTTCTGAACTGATTCCTCTTTATTGCGGTCCAACGCCCCGTCAATTGCCGGCGCAAGCGGCCTGCCAGCGCCCATCGGAATGAGGTTTGTCAACATCATGAGTCCATCAGGATATTGCGGGAGACACTATAATCGTACACCTGCTGTACGCGGCAGCCAGGGGTTTCCTGGGCGCCCCGTTACTGGTACTCCCGGCGCACAATACGCCTTCACGCAGGAAGAGCGCAGAGGTTATGGGCAGCGGCCGCTGAACCAACGCCAGCACTATCCGGTGCACCCTCAGGCGCTGCAACACCTGAGCCGACATCCGGGTGCTGACACCAGGGCGCTGATACAAGAGGAAATTCGCACGGCTTTCAGCTATCTGCGAACCCATCCTCAGCGTGCTCTGGAGACAGCAGCAGCGCTGTTGAACAGACAGAGTTCACAGGGTTTCTTCGCTATCCAGATTACACAATTAAAAGCCAGAGCCTTGTTTCAGCTGGGCAAACCTGACGACTGCATTGCTTTCATCGATTCCCTGCAACCTGGGGTACGAAATCAAAAAAGCTTGTTGATGACCAAAGCCAGAGCCTTACAAGCCAAGGGCTGTTTTAATGAAGCCTTGCCACTTTTCCAGCATCTTTATGCCAATCACCAGCTGGCTTACAAAGATCAAAAAGCACACGGTCTGGGCCTTGGGCGGCTTCTTCAGCTCATGGAGGGAAGGGATAATCTGGAAAAAGCCCTGACTATCTTGACCCAGCTGCGCGCCCGGACGGCTGGCGGAAGGGTGAACACGCCCTGTGATGACAAGGATATTGAACTGAGCCTTGGCAGACTTTTCCGACTCCTGGGAGGAACTGCCAATATGGAAAAGGCCTTGACCATCTTTACCCGGCTGCGCAGCCGGGCTGCTGGGGGATGGGAAAATACCCCCTGTGGTGACAAGGATATTGAGCTGACCCTTGGCAGACATCTTCAGCTCATGGGGGGAGCAGATAATCTGGGAAAGGCCCTGGTTATCTTTACCCAACTGCGCACCTGGTATGCAGGGGGACGGGTGAACACGCCCTGTGATGACAAGGATATTGAGCTGACCCTTGGCAGACATCTCCAGCTTATGGGGGGAGAAGACAATCTGGAAAAAGCACTGGCTATCTTTACCCGGCTGCGCACCCGGAATGCGAGAGGACGGATGCACACCCCCTGTAATGACAAGGAGATTGAACTGGCTCTTGGCAGACTTCTCACGCTTATGGGGGGAGCTGTCAATATGAACAAGGCTCTGGCTATCTACACAAGGCTGCGCACCCAGGCCGCCGCCGGAAGAACAAACCACCCCTGTAATGACAAGGAGATTGAGCTGGCCCTTGGCCGGATTCTCGAGCTCATGGGGGGAGAGGACAATCTGCAACAGGCTCTGGCTATCTACACAAGGCTACGCACCCGGATGGCAGCCGGAAAGGTAGACACCCCCTGTGGTGACAAAGATATTGAGCTGAGTCTTGGCAGACTTTTCCAGTTCCTGGGAGGGACAGCCAATATGGAAAAAGCCCTGGCTATCTTTACCCGGCTGCGTACCCAGGCGGTCGCCGGACGGGCACACACCCCCTGTGATAACAAGGATATTGAACTCACCCTTGGCAGACATCTCCAGCTTATGGGGGGAGAGGACAATCAGGAATTGGCCTTGGCTATCTTTACCCGGCTGCGCACCAGCCATGCCGCCGGAAAGGTGAACACTCCCTGTAATGACAAGGAGATTGAACTGACCCTCGGCAGACATCTCCAGCTTATGGGGGGAGCGGGCAATCTGGAAAAGGCCCTGGCTATCTTTACCCGATTGCGCACCTGGCATGCGAGAGGACGGACGAACACCCCCTGTCATGACAAGGAGATTGAGCTGGCTCTTGGCAGACTTCTCCAGATCATGGGGGGCACGGACAATCTGGAAAAGGCCCTGGCTATCTTTACCCGGCTGCGCACCAGCCATGCCGCCGGAAAGGTGAACACCCCCTGTAATGACAAGGAGATTGAACTGACCCTCGGTAGACATCTCCAGCTTATGGGGGGAGCAGACAATCAGGAATTGGCCCTGGCCATCTTTACCCGATTGCGGACCTGGCATACGAGAGGGCGGACGAACACCCCCTGTCACGACAAGGAGATTGAGCTGACTCTTGGCAGACATCTCCAGATAATGGGGGGCGCGGACAATCTGGAAAAGGCCCTGGCTATCTATACAAGGCTACGCACCCAGGCCGCCGGAGGCCGCACAAACACGCCTTGTAATGACAAGGAGATTGAACTGTCGCTTGGCAGACATCTCGAGCTCATGGGGGGAGCGGGCAATCTGCAAAAGGCCCTGGCTATCTACACAAGGCTGCGCACCCGGGCCGCTGGCGGCAGGATCAATACGCCCTGTGATGACAGGGGCATTGAGTTGTTCATCGGGCGGCTTCTCGAGATCAAGGGGAGCGAGCAGGATCTGGAACAGGCCCAGGCCATCTATACGAGGCTGCGCGCTCGTGCGGTCGGCGGGCAGGAAAATACGCCCTGTCATGACAAGGAGATTGAGCTGGCTTTGGCCTCCCTGGCCATCAAGAGGAACAACTGGCCGCAGTTCGATGAACTGCGACTCGAAGCCCGCCGCTTTCCTGGCTTTGAGCCACATTTGTGTCTGAGTGTCCGTTACTGGACTGAACTTCTGGAGGCAGAGAGCATTTCTGGCGCACACGCAAGGCTTCTGGGAAAAGCGATCCGTTCCGCCGCCCTTGCGATAGAGGAAAGCGGGTTCACGAATGCCTCCTGCATCAGTCAGCTGGCGCATTGTCTTCGTTTGTTGTCGTGCTGGCCGAACGTCCTGTTGCAAGGACGAGGCCTTCAGCAAAAGGGCGTGAAGGGTTTGGGCTCAGCCGCACGATTCCTCTTTGATACGGCCAACAATATTGCCCCTTACCGACAGCAGCTGGAGAAAGATCAACACTGGCGAGCCAGGGAGCAGCACCTGCGGGCCTTGCTGTCACGGCAGCAGACTTCCCGGGGACAGCAGTATCCGTTGACGCACTCACCGGTGTTAAGGCTTTCATCTGCAAGAACAGCCTCGCTTGCCCGCCCGGCTTCTGTAGAGAGGGCTTGCGGCGACAAGCCCCCATTGTCCGTTCCTCTGACGGCTGCGCCTGCTGCCCTGACAGACTTCTGAACAAATGCCTGTTCATTGAAGTCCAACGCGCGGGTCTCCTGTCAACTCCAGCGCCCTGCGGGCACAGAATCGGAACCATACCAACACCATGAATCCACCAGGTTATTGTGGAAGAGGCCGGGGCTATGACCGCGCCTCCTCCTTACGCGGCAACAAGCACCAGCCGGGGAACTCCACCTCTACGCCTTGCCAACGACACTATTTCTCCCGGGGGGAAGAGCGAGGCTATAGACAGCGACCGCTGAGCCACAGGTCTCTCCAACACGACCCGGGACAGACTCGCGCACCGAACAACGCCGCCCTGAACAAAGCTTTCAGCCTGCTGCGCAGCAATCCAGGGCGTGCTCTGGCTGCAGCTGAAGTTTTCCTGGACACAAACCGTGCCGCCCCTTCCCGCTGTGTCCCCTTTTATCAATTAAAAGCACGGGCCTTGTTCCAGCTGGGCAAAATTGACGACTGCATTGCTTTCATCAATTCCCTGGAAACGAGAGTGCGCAATGGCAAAGGCTTATTGATGACCAAAGCCAGAGCCTTACAAGCCAAGGGCTACTTCACTGAAGCCTTGCCACTGTTCCAACATCTTTATGTCAATCACCAGGTGACCTACAAAGATCACAAGACACACGGCCTGGGCCTTGGGCGACTTCTCCAGCTCATGGGGGGAGCAGACAATCTGGAAAAGGCCCTGGCTATTTTTACCCAACTGCGCACCCGGACGGCTGGAGGACGGGCGCACAGCCCCTGTGATGACAAGGAAATTGAGCTGGCCCTTGGCAGAATTCTCACGCTCATGGGGGAAGCTGACAATCTGGAAAAGGCCCTGGCTATTTTTACCCGACTACGCACCAGGCGTGCGGCCGGACGGGTGAACACCCCCTGTGATGACAAGGATATTGAGCTGACCCTTGGCAGGCATCTTGCTCTCATGGGCGGCTCGGACAATCTGCAGCAGGCCCTGGCTATCTTCACCCGGCTGCGCACCTTGCGTGCCGGCGGAAGAGTGAACACCCCCTGTAATGACAAGGATATTGAACTGACCCTTGGCCGACATCTCCAGATCATGGGGGGAGAGGACAATATGGACAAGGCCCTGGCTATCTACACAAGCCTGCGCGCCCAGGCGGCCGCCGGAAGGGCAAACACCCCCTGTAATGACCGGGAGATTGAGCTGACCCTTGGCAGACATCTACAGCTGATGGGGGGAGCTGCCAATCTGAAAAAGGCTCTGGATATCTATACGAGGTTGCGCACCCAGGCGGCCGCCGGCAGGGCGAACATCCCCTGTGATAACAAGGAGATTGAGCTGACCCTTGGCAGACATCTCCAGATCATGGGAGGAACAGATAATCTGAAAAAGGCCCTGGATATCTATACAAGGTTGCGCACTCAGGCAGCCGCTGGAAGGGCAAACACCCCCTGTAATGACAAGGAGATTGAACTCACCCTTGGCAGACATCTCCAGATCATGGGGGGAGCGGACAATCAGGAGTTGGCCCTGGCCATCTTCACCCGGCTGCGCACCTGGCATGCGGCCGGACGGGTAAACACCCCCTGTAATGACAAGGAAATTGAGCTGAGCCTTGGCAGACATCTCGAGCTCATGGGGGGAGCGGGCAATCTGCAACAGGCCCTGGCTATCTATACGAGGCTGCGCGCCCAGGCCGCCGGGGGCCGCACAAACACACCCTGTAATGACAAGGATATTGAACTGACCTATGGCAGACATCTCCAGCTGCTGGGGGGAGAAGACAATCTGGAAAAGGCTCTGGCTATTTTTACCCGATTGCGCACCTGGTGTGCGCAAGGACAGACGAACACCCCCTGTAATGACAAGGAGATTGAGCTGGCTTTTGGCAGGCATCTCCAGCTCATGGGCGGCTCGGACAATCTGCAGCAGGCCCTGGCTATTTTTACCCGGCTGCGCACCTGGCATGCCGGCGGAAGGGTAAACACCCCCTGTAATGACAAGGAGATTGAGCTGGCCCTGGGTAGACATCTCGAGCTCATGGGAGGAGCCAACAATCTGCAAAAGGCCTTGGCCATCTATACGAGGCTGCGCACCCGGGCTGCCGCCGGAAGGGTTGATACGCCCTGTGATGACAAGGACATTGAGTTGTCCCTCGGGCGGCTTCTCGAGCTCAAGGGAAGCGAGCAGGATCAGGAACAGGCCCTGGCCATCTATACAAGGCTGCGCACCCGGATCGCCGGCGCACGGGAAAACACCCTCTGTAATGACAAGGAGGTTGAGCTGGCTTTGGCCTCCTTGTTCGTCAGGCGGAAAAACTGGCAGCAGTTCGATGAGCTGCGACTCGAAGCCCGCCGCTTTTCTGGATTTGAAGTGCATTTATGTCTGAGTGTCCGTTACTGGCATGAACTTCTCGAGGGAGAGAGCATTTCTGGCGCACACTCAAGGCTTCTGGGGAGAGCGATCCGTTCCGCCGTCCTTGCGATAGAGGAAAGCGGGTTCACGAATGCCTCCTGCGTCAGTCAGCTGGCGCATTGCATGCGTTTGTTGTCGTGCTGGCCGAGCGTCCTGTTGCAAGAACGAGGCCTTCAACAACAGGGTGTGAAGGGCTTGGGCACAGCCGCAAACTTTCTCTTCGAGACGGCCAACAAGATTGCCCCTTGCCGACAGCGGCTGGAGAAAGATCAACACTGGCGAGCGCGGGAGCAGGAACTGCTGGCCTTGCTGTCCTGGCAGAACACTGCACGCAACTTGTAGTATCAGCTAACGCACTCACCTGTGTTACGGCTTTCATCGCCAGAACGGCCTCGCGTCCAGGCCCCGCTTCTTTGGCGCGGCCTTGCTGCGACAAGCACCCATCATCCGTTCCTCTGGCGGCTGTGTCTGCAGCCCTGACAGATTTCTGAACAAACGCCTGTCCATTGAAGTCCTGTCCATTGAAGTCCTGTTCATTGAAGTCCTGTTCATTGAAGTCCTGTTCATTGAAGTCCTGTTCATTGAAGTGCAACGCGCTTGTCCCCTCTCAACGCCAGCTGCGGCTGGCACAGAACCGGAACGGTATCAACGCTATGAATCCATCAGGATCTTGTGGGAGAGGCTGTGGCTATAAGCGTGCCTCCTCCTTACGCAGCAAACAGCCACAGCCAGAGCACACCGCCGCAGCTTCTGGCCAGGGACATTCTTTCGCCCGCAGGGAGGATAGAGGTTACAGACAGCGACCGCTGAGCCAAAGGTCTCCCCAACACTACCCGGGACAGGCGCTCTCACCGGAACAAGACGAGCTTGACAAGGCTTTCAGCCTGCTGCGCACCAATCCTGGGCGTGCTCTGGCAGCAGCTGAAGCTCTCCTGGACAGAAACGGAGCCGCCCCTTTCCACTGTGTTCCCCTTTACCAGTTAAAAGCGAGGGCCATGTTCCAGCTGGGCAAAATTGACGACTGCATTGCTTTCATCAACTCCCTGGAAACGAGAGTGCGCAATGACAAAAACTTTTTGATGACCAAAGCCAGAGCCTTACAAGCCAAGGGCTGCTTCAATGAAGCCTTGCTACTTTTCCAACATCTTTATGTCAATCACCAGCTGGCTTACAAAGATCACAAGGCACATGGTCTGGGCCTTGGGCGGCTTCTCCAGCTCATGGGGGGCGCAGACAATCTGGAAAAAGCCCTGGCTATTTTTACCCAGCTACGCGCGCGAACGGCTGGAGGACGGGTGAACACCCCCTGTAATGACAAGGATATTGAATTGACCCTTGGCCGACATCTCCAACTCATGGGGGGGGCACACAATATGGAAAAAGCCCTGGCCGTCTTTACCCAGCTGCGCACCTGGCGTGCGGGCGGAAAGATAAACACCCCCTGCGATGACAAGGATATTGAGCTGACCCTTGGCAGACATCTTGCGCTCATGGACGGCGCGGACAATCTGCAACAGGCCTTGACGATCTTTACCCGGTTGCGCGCCCGGGCTGCTGCCGGACGCAGCAGCCCCGGTGGTGACAAGGATATTGAGCTGACTCTTGGCCGACATCTCCAGCTCATGGGCGGCCCGCACAATCTGCAACAGGCCCTGAATATCTTTACAAGGCTGCGCACCCGGCATGCAGGCGGAAGGGTGAACACCCCCTGTAACGACAAGGAGATTGAGTTGGCCCTCGGCAGACATCTTGAGCGCATGGGGGGAGCAGACAGTATGGCCAGGGCCCTGGCTATCTTTACCCGGCTGCGCACCCGGCATGCAGGCGGAAGGGAAAGCACGCCCTGTAATGACAAGGAGATAGAACTGACTCTCGGCAGACATCTCGAGATCATGGGGGGAGCAGACAATATGGACAAGGCCCTGGCCATCTTCACCCGGCTGCGCAGCCAGCATGCAGGCGGAAGGGTAAACACCCCCTGTAATGACAAGGAGACTGAATTGGCTATTGGCAGACATCTCGAGCTCATGGGGGGAGCTGACAATCTGGAAAAGGCCCGGGCTATCTTTACAAGGCTGCGTACCTGGCATGCAGGGGGAGGGACGCCCCCCCCCTGTCATGACACGGCGATTGAACAGGCTCCTGGCCGACATCCCGCGATCATGGAGGGAGCAGACAATGCGGAAGTACGGATGAACACCCCTTGTTATGACAAGGAGATTGAACTGACTCTTGGCAGACACCTCGAGATGATGGGGGGAGCCGACAATATGGCCAAGGCCCGGGCTATCTTTGGCCGGCTGCGCACCCGGAATGCGGGAGGACGGCAGAACACCCCCTGTAATGACAAGGATATTGAGCTGACCCTTGCCAGACATTTCCAGCGTGCAGGGGGAGCAGACAATCTGGAAAAAGCCCTGGCCATCTGTACGAGACTGCGTACCCGGGCAGCCGGCGGGAAAATCAATACGCCCTGTAATGACAAGGACATTGAGTTGACACTCGGGCGGCTTTTCGAGCTCAAGGGGGGCGAGCCGAATCTGGAACAAGCCCTGGCTATTTATACAAGGCTGCGAGCCCGGGCTGCCGGCGGGCGGAAAAATACGCCCTGCAATGACAAGGATATTGAGTTGTTTCTCGGCCGGCATCTCGAGCTTCGGGGAGGTGCTGACAATCTTGACCGTGCCTTGACTGTTTTTACAAGGCTGCGTGCCCGTGCCGCCAGAAGCATTGATACACCCTGTGCTGACAAGGAAATTGAGCTGGCTCTTGGCAGACTTCTCCTGCTCAAGGGAGGCAAGCAGGATCTGGCACAGGCTTGGGCCATCTACACGAGGTTGCGCACCCAGGCCGCCGGGGGCAAGCCCAATACACCCTGTAATGACAAGGACATTGAACTGGCTTTGGCCTCCTTATACAACGAGAGGGAAAACTGGCCAGCATTTGATGCGCTGCGACTCGAAGTCCGTCATTTTCCCGGTTTTGAAGCGCATTTGTGTCTGAGTGTTCGTTATTTCAATGAGCTGCTGAAAACCCCTGGCGTTTCTCCCGCACACTCAAGGTTGCTGGGGAAAGCGATGAGCTTTGCCGTCCTTGCGATAGAGGAAAGCGGGCTCATGAATGCCTCTTGCATCAGTCAGCTGGCGCATTGTCTTCGTTTGTTGGCATGCTGGCCGGACGCCCTGTTGCGCGAACGAGGCATTCAACACAAGGACGTGAGGAAATTGAGCCGGGCTGCAACATTTCTCTTTGAGATGACCTGCAAGATGGCCCCTTGCCGAAAGCAACTGGAGAAAGATCAGCATTGGCGCGCCAAGGAGCAGGAGCTGCGGGCCTTGCTGTCGCGGCAGCATAATGTACGGGGACAGCAGTATCAGTTGAGGCACTGACCGGTGTTGACGTTTGCACCGACAAGACATGCCTCGCTTTCCCTTCCTGCTGCTGTGGCCAGCACCTGCCGCTGCGACAGGCATCCATCCCTGGTTCCTCTGGCCGCCAGGTTGGCTGTCCTGGCATTTTCTGGACAAACCCCACTGCGTTGCCATCCAATGCACTCGTCCCCTCTCAACGCCAGCTGCTGCTGACACAGAATCGGAACCAGGGCCATCAACACCATGAATTCATCAGGGTCTTGTGGGAGAGGCCGTGGCTATAAAAGTGCCTCCTCCTCACGCAGCAGACAGCCACAGCCGGGGCACTCCACCTCTGCTTCTGGCCAGCGACACGATTTCTCCCAAAGGGCGGCGAGAGGTCATAGGCAGCGACCGCTGAGCCAAAGGTCTCCCCAACACTATCCGGGGCAGCCTCGCACTCCGGAACAAGACGACATTGACAAGGCTTTCAGCCTGCTGCGCACCAATCCTGGGCGTGCTCTGGCTGCAGCTGAAGTTCTCCTGGATAGAAACGCTGTCCCCTCTTTGCGCTGTGTCTCCATTTATCAATTAAAAGCCAGGGCCTTGTTGCAGCTGGGAAAAATTGACGACTGTATTGCTTTCATCAACTCCCTGGAAACGCGAGTGCGCAAGAACAAAGGCTTTTTGATGACCAAAGCCAGAGCCTTGCAGGCCAAGGGCCGTTTCAGTGAAGCCTTGCCACTGTTCCAACATCTTTATGTCAATCACCAGCGGGCCTACAAAGATCACAAGGCACACGGCCTGGGCCTTGGGCGGCTGCTTCAACTCATGGGGGGAGCAGACAATCTGGAAAAGGCTCTGGCTATCTTGACCCAACTGCGCGCCCGCGCCGCTGGAGGACGGGCGCACAGCCCCTGTGATGACAAGGATATCGAGCTGACCCTTGGCAGACATCTCAAGATCATGGGCGGCGCGGACAATCTGCAACAGGCCCTGGCTATCTTTACCCGCTTGCGCACCCAGGCGGCCGCCGGAAGCACAAACACCCCCTGTAATGACAAGGATATTGAATTGTCGCTCGGCAGACATCTCGAGCTCATGGGGGGAGCGGGCAATCTGCACAAGGCCCTGGCTATCTATACGAGGCTGCGCATCCGGGCCAGCGGAAAGGTTGATACACCCTGTGATGACCAAGACATTGAGTTGTCCCTCGGGCGGCTTCTCGAGGTCAAGGGGAGCAAGCCGGATCTGAAACAGGCCCTGGCCATCTATACGCGGCTGCGCAGCCGGCTCGCCGGCGGGCGGAAAAATACGCCCTGCAATAACAAAGAAATTGAACTGGCTTTGGCCTCCTTGTACATCAAGAGGAAAAACTGGCCAGCGTTCGATGAACTGCGACTTGAAGCCCGCCGCTTTCCTGGATTTGAACCGCATTTGTGTCTGAGTCTCCGTTACTGGCATGAACTTCTGGAGGCCGGGAGCATTTCTCCCACGCACTCAAGGCTTCTGGGGAAAGCGATCCGTTTCGCCGCCCTTGCGGTAGAGGAAAGCGGGTTCACGAATGCCTCCTGCATCAGTCAGCTGGCCCATTGTCTTCGTTTGTTGTCGTACTGGCCGAACGTCCTGTTGCAAGAACGAGGCCTTCAAAAAAAAGGTATGAAGGGGTTGGGCACAGCCACACTCTTTCTCTTTGATACGGCCAACACCATTGCCCCCGGCCGACAACGACTGGAGAAAGATCAACACTGGCGAGCAAGGGAACAGGAGCTGCTGGCCTTGCTGTCGCGACAGCAGGCTGCACAGGGACAGCACTAGCAGTTGACGCACTCACCGGTGTTAATGCTTTCATCGGCAACAACCGCCTCGCGTCCAGGCCCTGCTTCTTTGGCCAGGC
>MKWU01003150.1_pt1 | contig 22513 bp, 22 predicted proteins | sample 809101 | NCBI WGS metagenome assembly MKWU01 (sample SAMN05860141, study PRJNA318959) | sponge metagenome | host: Aplysina aerophoba | place: Slovenia: Piran, Adriatic Sea, Gulf of Piran | collected 2013-05-07 | reverse complement strand
GGGATGGGAACTCCTGTATATGTAAGTGTCGGATAACACGTTCATATACCATGGATCCCATCCCCATGCAAAGGCTTTGGTGATCGATGCGGGCTAGGCACACGACCGCGGTCCTGGTCCTGTAGTTTTCGTTAACTTTCGTTTCAGATTTTCCTAATTGAGACGAGGGCGAGTTTCCTGATTGACTGAAGGGTTCAAAGGATCGTGTTGTCCCAACAGCCAGGAGCTACATGATCAGGAATTGGGAATTGGGAGATAGGCTATGGCGATGCAATTGACAGGGTCTACTGCCGATCCGCGAATCTCAAGGCGAGTGTTTGCGAAAGGTATGGCGGCCACGGGCGCTGTGGCGTTGCTCGCTGGGGCAGCAAAGCGCACTTTCGCAGCGAACAAGGGCGGCACACTCAAGCTGGGCATGCAGGGTGGCAATGCCAGCGATGTCATGGACCCGATGCTTGGCGTCGATAACGTGATCCGAGCAATTTGTTACGCGACATACGATACACTTGTGGAATTGAGTCCGTCTGCGGAATTGACACCGTCTCTCGCCACAGATTGGTCAACGGACAAGGAGGCAAAGGACTGGATCTTTGACATTAGGAAGGGCGTTGAGTTCCACAATGGCAAGACGTTGACCGCTGCCGACGTAGTCTACTCTATTCAGCGCCACATGGGGCCTGACACACAATCGCCTTTTGTGTCTCTCCTGGCGAGTGTAGATACGATCGTTGCGGAAAACGATCACCAGGTGCGTATCGTACTCAAGGACGGTAACGCGGACTTTGTCTACTTTTTCGAGGACTACAAGCTCGGGATTGTTCAGGACGGATTTGACGATTGGAATAACGCTATTGGTGCGGGCGCGTACAAGCTAACCGAATTCGAGCCTGGCGTCCGAGCGATCGGAGAAAGAAATCCGAATTACTGGAAAGAGGGTCGCGCACATGTGGATTCCTATGAGTTGGTCGTTGTCAACGACTCGACCGCTCGGTCAAATGGATTGTCGACGGGTGTGTTCCACGCGATCAACTCAGTCGAAAGGAAGGTTGCGCTCCGGCTCGCTGAATCGCCGGGGATCGCCATCATTGTGTCGCCTGGAAAAGATAACTATACATGCGCCATGACCGCGTCCGCCGATCCCTATTCGAACAATCACCTCAGGTTGGCCATGAAATACGGATTCAATCGCCAGCAGGCGATTGACAGGGCCTTTTCCGGATTTGGCGACGTGGGGAACGATCACCCGCTCGCAAGATCGGATCCGTTCTTCCATTCAGAGCTTCCTCAGCGCGAGTACGACCCAGACAAAGCCAGTTGGCATTTTCAGCAGTCCGGTCTTGGGAGTCATTCTGCGGAGCTTTTCACCAGCCCGGCGGCCGGTTCTGAAGCTATTGATGTAGCGCAAATCTACCAGGAGGCACTAAAGCAAGTGCAGGGACTGGACCTGACGATCACCCGGACGCCGGCCGATGGATATTGGTCGAACATCTGGATGAAGAGGCCGTTTTTCATGTCTTACTGGACTGCCCGGCCGACAGCGGATCTAATCCTGTCATACGCCTACACGTCGTCAGCAAAGTACAATGAGTCGCAGTGGAAGAACGAAAAATTCGACCAGCTCATAACGGCAGCGAAAGTGGAGACGGACTTCGATACGCGGAAACAGATGTACTGGGACGCGCAGGAACTCCTGCACAACGAGGGAGGCTCCATCGTCTACGCTTTTCCCGACCTTATTGATGCGCATGGCGAGAAGCTAGGCGGTCTTGGGAAAGATTTCGTTCGGGCCTTTGCAGGCGGTCGCGTGATCGAAAGGGTTTGGTTGGAAGGGTAGCTTAGAGGTCACTCCCGCCTCGGGGCCGTGGTTTCGGTCAACTCTGGCACCTGTCACGACATGCGCATCGTGCCGATTGAATCGTGCCCTTTGAAGACGTGAAGGCGGAAACGCCAAATCAGGTTCGCGTCCGCTTGTCGTCCGGCAATGCCGACTTGCCGTACTACCTCGAAGATTACCGGGCGAGCGTGATGCCGGCCGGCTTCGATGACTGGAGCAATCCAGTCGGCGCGGGCGCTAATCGAATGACGAAGTTTGACGGGGGTGTCTCGGTGGCAGGCGAACGCAATCCGAACTACTGGAAGGAAGGGCGCACGTCGACAGTTATGAGGTGACGGTCATCTCTGACGCGGCCGCGCGGATGAACGCGCTCGTCACCGGCGCGGTTCAAGTGATCAACAAGGTCGACTCGAAGGCCGCACGGTTACTGGGTTCGTCCGGACAAACCACTGTCGTGGTCTCTCCGGGCAAGAACCACATGACCATGGCAATGGACTCCACGAAGGCGCCGTTCACGGACAACAACGTGCGGCTCGCGCTGAAGCATGCCATCGACCGGGAACATGTTCTCTCGCTGGCCTTCGCAGGTTACGGCACAATCGGCAACGACCATCCGGTGCCGAAGTCGGACCCGTTCCATCACAGCGAATTGCCGCAGAGATCTTACGACCCCGAAAAGGCCAAGTGGTATCTGTCCGAGGCTGGCTTGGACAATCTGGCGGTCGAGCTCTTCACCTCCAGTGCCGCCGGGGTGCAAGCGGTCGACACAGCCCAGGTCTTCGCTGAATCGGTCAAGAAGGTCGACGAGCTGGACCTGTCGGTGAACCGTGCGCCGTCTGACGGATACTGGTCGAACACCTGGATGAAGGAGCTGTTCTTCATGTCCTATTGGACCGCGCGTGCCACTGCGGACATGATGCTGATCTATGCCTACACCTCTACCGCCAAGTACAACGAGTCGCGGTTTGCGAGCGCCAAACTCGACCAAATCCTTGATACCGCGCGGTCGGAACCGGACTTCGAGAAACGCAAGCGGCTCTACTGGGACGCCCAGGAGCTTCTGAACCAGTCGGGCAGCTCGATTGTTTACGCCTTTGCGGACTGTATCGACGCACACGGCCCGGCTGTGGGCGGGTTCGTTCCGGATGGCGCACGCGAAACCGGCGGCGGCCGCGCGATCGAGCGTCTCTGGCTCAAGGGCTGAGCGGTCGGAACCGAAACCTCCCGGGATACTGGAACCCGCCTCGATACAGGTTCGAGGCGGGTATTTTCCATGTTCGCGTCGGCATCGGGTGTTCGGGCGCCTGGGGTGTCGCGCGGGAATCAGCGATAGCGCGCAACGACGTCGCCCAGAACGGAAGCGTCGGGGACAAAGCCGAGGCCGGGTTTGTCCCCGGGAATGAACATCTCGCCGTTTTCGTGAACGAGGCTTACCTGGCCAGTCACGGTATCGACGATGTCAACACAGGACAGGGCGCCAGCCATCTGTTTCGGGTCTCTTGCGTGCGCGAGATGGGCGGTTGCGACCGTCGCGATTTCCGCCCCGATCACGTCCTTGATCCAATAGGGGATGCCAAAGACGTCCGCGATGTCGCAGATCCGGCGGGCCTTCGATAGCCCTCCAACCCGGCCGATCTTGAGTGCGATCGCATCGGCGATCCCCCGGCTTGCGACGGCAGCAATGTCCTGAGTCGTCACGATAACCTCATCGGCGATCAGCGGCAGCCCGATCTTCGGCCGGAGCGACTCGAGCTGAGCGATGTCGTAGACAGGCTGTTCGAGGAAGATCGGAAGATCGTCGAAAGCCCGCGCGATTTCCAGCGCTGTCGCCACGTTCCAGCTTCGGTTGGCGTCGACGATGAGCCGGGTCTTCCGGTCAAAGGACGCAATCGTCTCGCGGTAGGCGTCGAAGTCGTCCCAGTCGGGTTTGGCGATGTGGAGCGAGAATTGGCGATAGCCCTTGCCCCGATAATACTCCACCGCGTCCGTCATGCCCTGGACGCTTCCCGGCACCGAGGCGATGAGCGGCAAGCGTTTGCTCTGCATGCCGCCCAGGAGGGCGTAGATCGGCAGTCCCGCATCTTGGCCGAGAATGTCCCAGCAGGCGTAGTCGATCCCGGTCTTGACGTAGAGCTGCTGGTCGACCGCGGCGTCCATTCGGGCGTGGATCGCCTCGGTCATCCGGGGGTCCTGCCCGATCAGCGCGGGCGCGAGCTCTTCGATCACGCTCTGCACGCCCCCCGGAAGAGCCGGCAGATAATTGGCGCCGAACGGGCAGACCTCGCCCCAGCCCAAAAGCCCCGTATCGGTCTCGACCGCGAGAATCGTGGACTTGACGGTTGTAAGAGAGCCCTTCGCGCTCCTGTAAGGTCCCAGGGAGATGCGGAGGTCGACTTCGTAGCAGCGGATTTCTCTTATCTTCATCGCCGCCTCAAAACGCGTGTTCGCTGATCGACTTCAGTTTCGGGAACAGGCTCGAGACATCGTCGGCCTTGTCGATCGACAGGCAGGCTTCGATCACGTCGTCGATCTGGTCGCCGCTCAACAGGTTTCCAGCGCACTCGACGAACTTGTTGCGCAGACCCTCATCGGACTGCGTCGCCTCGTGCATTTCGAGCACTTCCTCGCGGGTGACCTTGCGCTGGAAGGTGCGTCCGTCCTTAAGGTCGATCGTCACGTGGGCCGAGGTATGCTCGCCGTCGAATTCCGGTCCGTGGACCATGTCGACCCGACCGATGAGTTCTCGCACATCTTTCCGGCGATAGTTTTCTTCCCGGTAGGACCTTGGCGTGATGGGTCCCTCCAGCACGGCAATCGCCTGGAGATAGGGCGAACTGTGGTCGGCCGTCTCCTTGTTGTCCGGATAGCGCTTGCGCGGCGAGGCGGTGTGCGTGACGGAACGCTTGTTCGAACGAACCGTAATCTTCTCGATCTGCTCGGGCATGATGTCGTGCTCTTCCACCAGCGTGCAGGTGGCGTGCAGGTGCCCGCGGGTCGTGAGCTCTGCGCAGGCCGACTTGAACTCGGTATCGAGGATATGGAACCGGTTGCTCCATTCCCGGTCGAAATCGAAGTTCTCGCGTCCGCCGAGAAGCGAGTGCGCCCACCCGCGATCGCCTTCGAAGATTCGCTCGCTTCCCGTGCCGCCGCAGGCAGCGAGTTGAGCGGCGATCATCCCCCCGTTGGCAATGACGCCGTCGGCGAAGTTCTTGCTCATGTGATACGCTTCGTTATCGGCGTCGAGGATGTCGAGGCCCGCGTTCATGCTTCCGGTGAGGCCGTAGGCGTTGACAAGTTGCTCGCGGTTGAGCCCGTAGAGACAGGCTGCAATCGTGGCCCCGCCGAAGGCGTGGACCGTGCCGTGGTGAAAGCCGTTTTTCTGGAGCGTCGTGTCCTTGAAGCGAGTGATGGCTTCGGCCATGATTTCGTAACCCGCGACGATCGCCTCGATGAGCTTGCGACCGGACACGCGCTCGGTCTCGCCAATTGCGAACGCAACGGGAAGAGAACCGCTGGGGTGACAGCCCGCCACCATGCTGGATCCGAGAAAGATGTCGAAGTCGTCGTTGTAGTCGAGGTAGCGCAGCATCGACTCGTTCGCGATGATCGCGGCGTTGGTCGTCACGCGCAGATCGGTGCCGATGATCGTGGCGGCACCGCCCCCGCCGAAACGGCGCACATAGTCCCGGACGGTGCGACCGGTGGGGCTGTCGTAGCCACCCATTGTACAGGCGAGGGCATCCACGAGAATGCGCTTGGCGGTTTCGACTACATCCGGAGGCAAGGTGGCGTACTCGATCGAAAGCACCCTGTCCGCAAATGTCTCGCTTACGGTGATGGCTTCATCCCTCGCGGGTTGCATGATTTGCGACTCCTTCAACCGCGGACCCGCGGCGCCAACCTACTCCCGGTACGGCAGCGAGCGCCAACGCGGAAAAGTTAAGCGACGCCTCAGGTTTTCTTTCTTTCGACCGGCCGCTCTTTGGCGATGATGGCGAGTTGGGAACAAACCGTCCGCGCGCGGAATGTGATACGGCAAAGTGTCATGACAAACGGGACATCGAAGGAACCGGCGCTTCTGCGCATCGCCGGATGGGCGGATTCGGTCGGCCTCGATAATGGCGACCATGCCTGGATCGCCGAGGACGCCTTCGTCGACATATTGGCATGCATGGCGGCGGGTGTGGGTGAGCCGGTAACCGAACGCCTGATCGATGCATTTGGTGAAAGCGGTCGGGGGCAGTCCGTGATCCTGTTCACGAACGCCACCAGCGCTCCGGCCACGGCCGCGCTCGTGAACGCGACCGCGGCTCATGCGACCGAGCTCGACGACTGGGACAACGCGACCGAGGCGCATATGAGCGCCGTTATCGTGCCGGCGCTCCTTGCAGTTTCGGAGCCGCGACGAACGTCCGGCGCGGCATTGATCGACGCGTTTCTCATCGGTCTCGAAGTCGGCATGATCTGCGGGGAGGCGATCAACCCCGGGCATCTCTACGGCGGCTGGCATCCGACCTCGACAATCGGAAGCCTCGCCGCCGCCGCGGCCTGCGCCCGCCTCCTCGGGCTTGACGAGGCGCGCATGGCGCACGCGATCAGCCTTGCCACGACGAACGCCGGACTGAAATGCCAGGTCGGTACGATGGCCAAGCCGATGTTCGCAGGAACGGCGGCGCAGTGCGGAGTGCAGTCCGCGCTCATGGCGGCCGCAGGCATCACTGCCTCTCTCGATGCACTGGACGGGCCCAACGGCGTCGAGGCAATCCGCAGCAGCGGGCAGACCGGCGGCTTCGACGAGGCGCTGCAGGGGCTCTACCGCAGCCGCTGGATCGACCGTTTCGCGCTCAACCGCAAGCCCTACCCCACCTGCGGGATCGTGCATCGCCCGATCGACGGTATCGTCAGCCTGATGACGGAACACTGTCTTCGCTCACGCGACATTGCGCAGGTCGACGTGCGTCTCTCGCAGATCGAGCACGATTACTGCGGCATTTCCCGACCGGCCAATGTGGACGAAGCCCGTTTCAGCGTCGCCTTCGGCGTGGCTCGGACGATCGCTGACGGGCGACCTCCCGTGGGACGTCTGGTCCCCGGGATGCTGAAGGACGACGCTTACAGGACGGCGCTCGACAAGGTTCATGTGGGCATTCACGAAAACCCGTCCGAAGGGGAGCACTATCCGCCTGTCCGGGTCGAGATCGCTCTTCCGGACGGCCGGAGCGTTCAGACCTCGGTCCCCTTCGCGAAAGGTTGGCCGGAGAACCCGCTGTCGCGGGCGGACATACACGAGAAGTTCAGGGTCAACGCCGGTGCGGTGCTGGGAGATTCGGGCGCGGCCAATCTGCTGGATGCTCTAAAGGATCTCCGGAATGCGCCGATGCTCGAGGAAGTGCTGCGGCTCTCCTGCCCGGTATCCGCTCCCCGGAGCCGAAGGAGTTGATGCGCCGATGCGGAGCCGCGAGTTTGCGCTCCGGGCTGGCAGGTCGGGCGCCTTGGGGAGCATGACTCCGGACGACCGAACCGCGGGTCCTCGCCGGTCGCTCTTGAGGTGCCGCGACAATCGTCGCTGACCGCGCGGAAGGAACAGCAGAGCGGATCGGGCGACTGACGAGACAGTTCGATGCTGCCGCTGACAACAATCTGCTCGCGCTCCGGTTTCGGCAGAACCGCCGGCAGCCAACGGCCTGAGATGGAGGCATCGCCATGAACACCCGGCGGTGTCGACTTTCCGATATTCGTGCGGTCATGCGTGCAGCCATCCTCGAAGCGGAGGCGTGAGCCGTACGGGACAGGATCGAAACGGCCGCGCTCGGATCGAAGGATCGGGAAACGATCGTTGAAAGTGCGATCGGTCTGGTCCGCACCGTCCGGGCGCGTGCCGGTACGTCGGTCATGCAGGGTTTTCTTGCTGAGTACGGCCTGTCGACCCGCGAGGGCGTGGCTCTGATGTGCCTGGCCGAGGCTCTGATGAGAGTTCCGGATCCGGAAACCGTCGATGCCCTGATCGAAGACAAGATCGGCGCATCGGACTGGGCGGCCCATCTCGGGCATTCGAGTTCGCCGCTGGTCAATGCGTCGACCTGGGCGCTGCTGCTGACCGGTGAAGGTGCTGGGCGAGGCAGACCGCGGATTGGCGGGCGCCTTGCACGAAGCGATCAGGCGCCTCGGCGAACCGGTCATCCGCGCCGTCGTCGCCCATGCGATGAGCGAGATCGGGCATCACTTCGTGCTCGGACGGGACATGGCCGAAGCCAGGGACCGGGCCGCTGCATCGGAAGCGAAAGGTTACTGCTTTTCCTACGACATGCTGGGTGAAGCCGACCCCTGAGGTCGATGCGGGTTGACAGATCCCGAAGATTATCGTACTCACAACGTCATCACAACTGGAGCTGAGATTGGAACCATGCCCGATCGAGCCTCGCAGACGCAAACCATCAATCTTCGCGCATCGGCGAATCAGAAATCGCTGATTGACCGGGCGGCGAAGCGTCTGGGGAAATCGCGCACGGAGTTCGTCCTGGACACAATGCGCGAAGCCTCCGAAAACGTTCTGCTCGACCAGCGCCTGTTTCTTGTCGAAGCGTCGGTCTTCGACGCCTTCGAGGCGGCGCTCGACTCGCCGCCCGAGCCGAATGACGGTCTGCGGCGCACGCTGACAATGCCGGCGCCCTGGGACACGTGACCGCCGGGGCATGGAGTTGACCGGCCCCGAGCCGATCACCGCCGATCATGTTGTGGCAGAATTCAACAGTGGCCGACCCGTGCTCGACAATTGGCTGGCGTCTCGTGCGCTCAGGAATGAACGGGAGGGCGGTTCGCGCACCTACGTCGTGAGCGACGGCGGTGCCGTGACCGGCTACTACTGCCTCGCCGCCGGGTCCGTGACACACAGTGTCGCGCCGGGAAGAATCCGGCGAAACATGCCCGATCCGATCCCAGTCGTGTTGCTGGGCCGCCTGGCGGTCGCGCGGTCCCACCAGAGAAGGGGGATAGCCCGTGCACTGGTCCGGGACGCCATCCTGCGTACGTTGCAAGCAGCCGAGATCGCCGGGAGCAGGGCACTGCTCGTCCACGCACTCGACGAAGACGCTGCCGCATTCTACCGGCATCTGGGTTTCGTCGGGTCAGCGATCGATCCTCTCATTTTGATGTTGCCCCTAGCGACGGCACGTAACGTTCTCGGGCGTTGACGGCAGGTGCCGGAGAAGCCCACCTGGCCAAGTTCGGGACTCCTTGCCAGACAATGACGGTGGCTGCGATGCATATGGCGTTCATGAAGGTGTGGACACATCAACCGTAGCGGATCGTGATGCGGCACCCGTCTTTCAGTCCTGCGAACAAGCGTTCGACGAGACCGCGCTGCCTATAGCGTCGGGCGTCGAGCCCAACAGGCTGCTTGCGGTTCCCGCAACCCGGAATACACTGCCTGATACCTCGGTCGGCGATCCGGACGTCGGCGCCGGGCAGCGTGGTCACGGCACGGCGATAGTCAGCCCATGTTTGACATTCTGCAAAAAAGCGATGTAGATTCAGTGAGGTAAGATTCCAAGTGGCACTACAAGTGGGGTATTGCGACTGACAAACCACTCTTCGTGCCCGATCAGGAAGTGGCGTCCGACTACAGTCTTGCAGAGGTTTCAGAGTTCGCGCCGCAAGTCCTGCAACGCGCCACGAGCGCCGGACCGGATCACAGCATTCGGGTCGTGCTGGTCAGAATGGAGTTCGAAGCGTGATTCTTGGCGGCGGTGGTGTCCCTGACCGGGTGACACGGGATCGCCGAGGCCACGCCATCGCCTATCTCGGCTACGGTGATCGTCGACAAGAGAGGTTCACCGGAATGCGCATCCATCCCTTCTGCCAACGCCACGATGTCTTCACGACGGCCAGTTGCCCCTCTTGAGAGAAATCTGTATCCACCAGTTACATGATGGCGCCTACAGGGCGGTGTCCCGCAACGGGCTCGTGTCGCGCGGCGGCAGATCGCCTTCTTCGAGTTCCGAAGCGGCGAGAAGGCGGCCGAACGACGGGACCTGGCAAAGGCGATTCCATTCGTCGAGGCCAACAAGCACGGCCCGGGGCTGTCCCCGGCTGGCAATGAAGACCGTCTCGCCCTTGGCGGCTCCTTCCACCAGGTCCGACAGCGTGGCCCTCGCCTCTCGCAGATTCACCGTCCGCATGGGAACTCATCCTGAACCAGTGTTGTCATCAGAGCCCCTATCGCCGCAACAGTGAGGCGCAGGTGAGCACCTCGTCTGGACCGGCTCCGGAAGGCTGTCTCAACATAAACCGGTGTCCCCTGATGGGGCCACCCCATCTACATGCCGCCGCGGAAATCGGCGGTCATCGGCTTGCGCTTAAGGACTGGCGGACCAGCGCTTTCGGGCTCATTCCTTCCAGGGTTCAAAGGCCGCGGGAAAGACGGCTTCGATGGGTACGTTGTCGGGCCAGTAGTCGGCGAAACGGTCCCATGCCTTCGTGCTGGATTGGCGTACGCCTTCGAGAAGAGCGCCGTCGTCCCATGTTAGCAACCGGCCTTCCTTCACCAGGGTGCGGCCATCGACGATGACGGTGTCGATCACCTCGCCGTCGCAGCACTGGATGAGCGCTTTCAGCGGATCGAGGAAGGGGCCCACGCGCAGCCGCTGGAAGTCGACGATCAGGATGTCCGCCTTGGCCCCCGGGGCAAGACGACCAAGATCGTCGCGGCCCAGGGCTCTGGAACCTCCCAGGGTGGCGGCATTGAAGATATCCCTGGTGGCGACCACTTCGACGTCGCGATCAGCGATCTTGCCGGTGAGCGCAACGGCTTTCAGTTCCCCCAGCATGTCCTGGGGATAGGAATCAGTGCCGATGGCCAGATTGATCCCGGCATCGAGATAGCGCTGGAACGATTCGAGATGGACGCCCCGTCGGGCAAAGACCGTGGGAGAATGGGCCACACTCGCGCCACTCCCGGCGATGAGGGCGAGATCGTCCCCGCGCGTGAAGGCAACCTGCGAGTGGCCGGACGTGTAGAGGCCGTGACCGAGGATCACTTCGGGCCCGAGAAAACCCTGCTCATGCAGCGCGGCGACCGGCGTACGACCGGTGTGGCGTACCGAGTCCTGGAACTCCAGCACCGACTCGGCAACATGCATGGTGATGCCGATCCGGTGTTTGGCCGCCGCCTCCTTGACACGGCGCAGCAGTTCATCTGAAGAGAGATGATACTCGAGGGGCACCAGTATGGCGCGCACCCTGCCGTCGTAGGCGCCGTCCCACGCCTCGACAAAGGCAAGGGCCTGGTCCAGCGTTGCCAGCCCATCATCGGCATGCCAGTGGATCTGGTGGCGCCCGCTCTGGTCGTAGTAGTGATGCGCCGAGCGCATTCCCGGTGCCGTGTAGAGGCGGATTCCGAGTTCGCCCGCATGGGTCGCCAGAGGTCCAAGTCCACCTCCGGCAACCTCGCCACCGAGTTCGCCACCCATGTCGACCACCGTCGTCGAACCGAAGCGCAGCAGGCAGGCCAGACTGTAGCGGATGGCCATATCCACGTCCTCGAAATCGTGGATCGTCGGACCGTTGATCCCCTTGGTGGTGCAGTAGTTCATGAAGCCGGAACGGAAGAGGTCGGCACGGCCGCCATCAAGGATCATGCGATCTCCGGTATGGGCCCCGACATGAACATGCGCGTTGACGAGGCCCGGCATGACGAGATGCCGGCGGGCATCGATCGTCTCGTCCACGTCTTCGTGCCAGGACTGTCCGACATGTAGGATGCTGTTGTCGCGGTAGACAACCACGCCATCGGTGAGAATACGGTGACGTTCTCCGTCGAAGGCAACGATCCAGCCGCCCCTGATCAGGGTCGTCTTTCCGGACATCCCTCAAGCCTCCTCCAGTTGATTCATCCTACCCGGTCGGCCCGACGAAATCTGTCGTGGCCCGGTCTCTTGATACAGGCGCCGGGACACACGACCGTGGCTGACATGTCTTCAGGCATGACCAAGCTTCGACAGCACGGTCCACAGCGTCGTACCTTCAAGGCGCGTCACCAGCCGGTCCCGCGCAAAAAACGATTTGAACGAAGGCCGCTTTGCGGCCATGGGTGGTTGATGTCATGAGTTGATGGTGTTGATGGTGGCCAGACCGCGGTTTCCTCGTTGATACCTTTCTTCCTGGTGCTCCGACTGTTCGGAGCCTTGACCAACCAGGGAGCTGTTGATGAAAGCCACAACGACGAGCGGTGGGACTCCGGCCCGCCAGAAGATGATTGCAACGATGGACATGAAGGGTCTGTCGTTGCGGACGCAGGACAACTATCTGCGCAGTGTCAGCGCGCTTGCGAGGTTCTACGATCGCCCGCCCCAGACCCTGTCGGCCGAGGAGGTTGGCGCCTGGGTGCTCGCTCGGATCGACGCGGGGCGTTGTCCGCGCACGACCAATGCCGAGGTGTCGGCCCTGCGTCTGTTCTATGTGGACACCATGGATCAGCCGGAGAAGGTCAAGGGACTTCATTGCCGACGGGTTCCTGACCGGCTGCCGCGATCCATGGCGCAAGCCGACGTCAGTCTTCTGATCGAGGGCATCAACGATCTGCGCTACCGCACCGCGACCCTTCTCGCCTACGGCTGCGCCCTGCGCATCTCGGAGGTCGTGGCGCTGAAGGTCAGCGACATCAGGAGCGAAGAGAGGCTGCTCCACATCGCCAGCGGCAAGGGCGGTCATGAACGCATGGCCCATCTGCCCGACACGGTGCTCGAGGCTCTCAGACGCTACTGGAAGAACACCGTGCCGCACCCCGATCCCTGGCTGTTCCACGGCGCCAGTCCGGAGCGGCCGATGACCGCCGAGAGCCTGCGCACGGCCTTCAACACAAGCCGCGAGCGAGTGGGCCTCGATCGCGGCATCACGTTCCACTGTCTGCGCCATGCCATCGCGACACATCTCTACGAACGCGGGGCGCAGATCAGCGTGGTCCAGGACTATCTCGGGCACAAGTCACCCGAGGCGACACGGGTCTATGCCCGAGCCACGGGTGTCATGTACCGCACACTCGACCATCCGGTCAAAGAGGTTGCTCGTGGCTTGTGAGTGAGCGCCCCGGACACGCCCGGCGTGGCGGACATCTTCCGCCAGGCCGGGCCCGCATACCGTGAGGGTCATCGCCTTGACGCCGTCGCGCTGAAGGCGATGACGTGCATCGAGCACTGCCGGACGCCAGCCCTCGGCGGTACGCTGTATCGTTGCGACGCGTGCGGTCACCTCCATGCCGTCTGGAAGTCCTGCGGCAACCGTCATTGTCCAACCTGCCAGGGCGCCGCGGCACACGCGTGGATGACGAGACAGGCAGCCTGCATCCTGCCGGCCCCTTACTTCCACATCGTCTTCACGCTGCCGCCGCAGGTCGCCCGCATCGCCTTGCAGAACCGTAAGGTCGTCCTCGGCATCCTGTTCCGCACCGCCACACAGACCCTGCAGGTCATCTGCGCCGATCCCCGGCGCCTCGGCGCCAGGATCGGCGGCACCGCGGTTCTCCACACCTGGAACCAGAAGCTGGCGTGGCATCCCCACGTCCACTGCGTGGTACCCCATGGCGGCTTCGACGTCTCCACCGGCGAATGGAAGACCGCAAGCTCCCGCTTCTTCGCCCCCGTCAAGGTTCTCGCACGCTTCTTCCGCAGGCGCTTCCTCGAGGACCTCGCAAAGGTCCATGGCGACCTGGAGTTCCATGGCACGTTGACCCACCTCGCCGAACCACGCGCCTGGTCCCGGCTGATGACGCAGGCGCGCACGACCGACTGGGTCGTCTACGCCAAGCCGCCGTTCAACGGTCCCGAGGCGGTGATCCGCTACCTCTCGCGCTACACCCACCGCATCGCCATCTGCGACGCCCGGATCCTCGCCTTCGACGGCAACACCGTCACCTTCCGCCACCGCAAGCCCGTGGCAAAGGCCGCCGACAGGCCGACCTACGGCACCATGACCCTGCCGGTCGAGCAGTTCATCCAGCGCTTCCTGATGCATCGCCTGCCAAAGGGCTTCCACCGCATCCGCCACTTCGGCATCCTCGCCAACAGCTGCCGCAGGAAGACCCTGGAAACTGTGCTGCATGACGATCAGCGTGACGCTGGTCACGACATCGAACCCGGGGACGAAACGGCCAGCGCGCCCGCCTGTCCCAGCTGCGGGAAAGCAACCGTGCCCGTCACCACTCTCGACAGGAACCTCTCCGGCGAGGATCTCGCCCGAACCATGGAGAAAATCAGGACGCGCGGGCCGCCATGATCATGACGCCGAACGGCAGACCCCCGGTCAGCGGCCCCCGGAGCGCTGCACGTCCATGCGTGCCCGCCTCGCCACACCGCCCGAAAAACCTCGCCCGGGCCCCGTCACCATGCCAGGATGGGTCACTGATGGCCGATCATGCGGTCCATTCCGGGCCTGCAATACCCGCTGACGCACCGTAAACAGCTAGCCCTACCTCCCGTTCAGCAACTCCCACTCCACTTTCTTCAAGACGTGAGACCGAGCCTGGCGCGGCTTCGTTCAAACTCGACTAGTGACGGCGCTCCGGCCATCACTAATCAAGATCGTAGGGGTCGACGCGGAACAGGTGATGGCGATCACGATCCTCGACGTGGTCGACTATCACGGACGAAGGAGGAAGAGATGGCGACAGCAACCAACCAGTTCAGCCCGGACTACTCGGTCTCGCCCGGATGGGTCCTCGAGGAGCGCCTCGAGGTCGAAGGGATTTCACATGCCGAATTCGCGCGCAGGTGCGGTCGCTCTCCCAAGCTGATCAGCGAGATCATCTCGGGCAAGGCGCCGCTCGAACCGGCAACCGCACTGCAGTTCGAGAAGGTGCTTGGTGTCGATGCCACTATCTGGCTCGGGATCGAATCCGAGTATCGGCTTCACCGGGATCGGGAGACCGAGGCCCGAAATGCAGCCGTTTCGGCAGAATGGATCAAGACCTTCCCCGTCCGGGATCGGACATAGATGCTGTGTCGAAGTTGCTGGCGTTCCTTCGAGTGGGCTCAGTCGACGCCTGGATTGCTCTCCATGGCCTGGGCAATGTGGCTTACCGCCACTCTCCGAAATCAAGAGCAGCGAGGTTGCGCTGGCCACCTGGCTCCGGCTCGATGAAATCGAAGCCGAACGCCAGGCGCGCACGGAATACAGCGAGAGCCGGTTCAGGCATGCGGTCCGGACTGTTCTCGGAGCTGGCGATGGTCGCGCCCAGTAGCGTCGAGCTTGTATCAAGCATTACTCGACTGTCGGCACAGCGCGGGAAGGCATCCGAAGCAATTCGGCAACCGAAGCCCTGAAGAGTCTGGGCCTCCCGCTGGAACCGCAAGACAGCATCGATCAATCCCACAGGGACGTGATTTCGGGTAAGGGATTAGCTTGCGCGAACGGGCGAATGCGCGGGTGATCCAGGGCAGGTTGTCCCTATCCCTTCGGACCCATCAGGTCGGCATGGCCGAGCGGAAGGAACAGGCGCATCGGGTTGTCGGTGAGCGGCACGAAGCCAAATCTCTCATAGAAGCGTTTCGCGTCGTCGTTCGCGGCATCCACGATCAGGGCGTGCATGGCCACGGTTTCACTGGCAGCCACGGTTCGCTTGACCGCATCGGCGAGAAGCATGCGCCCGAGACCGCGTCCATGCGCCGAGCGGTCGACCGCAAGCCGGCCGATCAGGGCGCAGGGCACCGGATGGCGCGGCAGTTTGCGGGAGAGTCGCTCGGGCAGTGCGGTGAGGTCGATCGACAGGGCGCTCAGCGTGTAGAACCCGAGGACAGCATCGGCCTGGCTGGCGGTGCAGACGAACACCCGCGCGATCCGGCGCCGGATATCCTGGCCGGCCTGGCGCGCCAGATAGCGGTCCAGTTCGGGAAGGCCACAGGAAAAGACAGCCCGGTCGTGCCGCTTTCCGAGCGGCTCGATAACGAGCGTATCGGACTCGATCAACGCGAGTCGACGCGCCGGGCGTGCTCGGCCAGGGCCGCGCGGAGGCGGTCGTTCGGCGGAGGCGGATCGGAGAGCGCTTCGAAGAACCGCATCGCATCCTCGCGGGCGAGCGCGATGGTCTCGTGACGGCGAACGGTCTTCTCCGCGTTCTCCAGCGCGCTGGAGACGATGAAGGCGCTGACGGTCTTGCCTTCGACGGACGCCGCCTGCTCAATACGTCGCTTCGCCGTTTGGCTGAGCCGCAGATTGATGCGCTCGCTTCGGACCGTGTCGGTCTGAACCATGATGGCAACCTTCACTTGGAACACCAATGTACGTCGTTTCGGTGCCTCTTGCAAGGCTGTGCAACCTTCAACGATGATAGAATGCGCTTCATCATCGACAGCATTGCGAAGTTCGACCCTCGGCGGTACTGGTAAAGGAACGGCTGCGCATTGCATGCGATTTCTGCGCAGATGCAGCAAAGCGTTGCACACCACGCCGCAAATCTCTTCATGGGGATGGTCGCCAGGCGCCTTGAGGGGTGGCCTCAGACAGTGGGTTGATGTCGACGATCCGTTGCGTTCAGGACCGTGCCCCCGGCGGCGTGTCAGCACATTACCGTCAACTCACGGCTCCGGGCTCGCTCCGCCATGGCGGTGTCTTGAGGAAGATGCCCGGGTGAACACAACCGGGTCTGGCGATGATGACGACATCACGCCGGTCTTCTCATGACAGACCGCCCCGGCCGAGGAAGGGAAGCGTGTCTGTGGCATGTGTCATTGCCTGAATCCGGTGTAGTGTGCGGCTTTGTCGAAGGGGGTTAGCGGGAAGATGGCGGTGCGTCGGGTGTGCGTGTTCTGCGGTTCACGCCAAGGTCATGATTCGCGGCACCTGAGGCACGGCGCCGACCTCGGGCGGCTTCTGGCCGAGGCCGGGCTTCAGATTGTCTACGGCGGTGGCGGAGTGGGAATCATGGGAGTGGTCGCCGATTCCGCCATCGGTGCCGGAGGTTATGTGACCGGGGTCATTCCGTCTTTTCTGGCCGCGCGGGAACACAGCCATCCCGGCGTTTCCAGGTTGATCGAGACACCGGACATGCACACAAGGCGCATGACGATGTACGAGAACGCGGATGCCTTCGTCTCGCTGCCAGGGGGCATAGGCACCCTCGAGGAAATCGTCGAGGTGGTGAGCTGGATCACGCTGGATATCCATACGAAGCCGGTGATTCTCGTTGATTCCGCGTACTGGTCACCCTTTCTGGTCCTGTTGGGACACATGGATGACCACGGCTTTTCCCACCGCAGTCTGAGGGACTGCGTGGACGTTGTTGACGAACCGGCCGATGCGGTCGCGCGCCTCGTTGCAGGGATCTCCTGACAGGCGTTTCCCGGGCCGCGCTCCGACGCTCGGAGAAAGGAAGGAAGAAAATGCAGCAGGGGCGCTGCGGGCCGGGCGGGGCGGTCACGCGGTGTCGATGCATGCGAGTTCGTCGAGAGCGGCAACGATGGCGGTGGCCATCGCGGGTTCGTCGGGCATGTGCCCGCCGTGCTCGACGATGCGCAGATCGGCGCGGGGCCAGGCCTTCCCGAGACGCCAGGCTTCGCGCAGCGGCGTGCACATGTCGAAGCGGCCGTGGACGATCGTTGCGGGCATGTGCGCGAGTCGGTCGCAGCGCGACACGATGTGGTCTTCGCCATCGAGAAAGCAGTCGTTCTCGAAGTAATGGGCCATGATCCGGCCGTAGCTTGCGCCGCCGTCATCGTCGCCCTCGGTAAGGCTGGCGGCGCGAGGATGAAAGTAGACCGAGGCGGTCTCCCAGGCTCCGAGAGCCCGTGCAATGTGGGCTGCGTCCCCGGGATCGTTGCCGCGTATGCGGCGGTAGGTCGCGGCCTCGAGATCCTGCAAATCACTGGGCGGGAAGTGGGCCACGAAGCGGTCCCAGGCCTCTGGATAGACCATGTTGGCGCCGAACTCGAAGAGCCAGCGCTGCGTCGATCGGTCGGCGAGCCATACACTCCAGACACAAAGGGCGCTGACACTCTCGGGATGTGACTGGGCATAGATGAGGGCGAGGGTCGACCCCCATGAGCCGCCGGCGACGTGCCAGCGAGCGATGCCGAGATGCTCGCGTATCCTCTCGATGTCGGCGACGAGGTGCCATGTCGTGTTGTCGTCGACGAGTCCGCTCGGCGTGCTGCGGCCGGCGCCACGCTGGTCGAAGGCAACGACACGGTAGCGCTCGGGATCGACGAGCTGGCGATGGCGCGGCGAGATCCGGCCGCCCGGTCCGCCGTGGAGGAGAACGATCGGCACTCCGTCGGGATTGCCGCTTTCATCGACATGGAGTTCGTGGCTTTCGGACACCTCGAGACGAAAGGTGCGGCGCGCCCCGCAGTCCGGATAGACGATGCCGGAAACGTCGGGTGCGGTCATGGGGTCAATACCCCCTTGCAGGATCGATGAGATTGGCGAGTGGCTCGCCCCGCACGAAGCGATCGAGATTGTCGAGAAAGACCTCGATGCTCAGCCGGTCGTAGTCCTGCCAGGTCTGCATGCCGCCCACGTGAGGAGTGATGTGGACGTTCTCCATGTCCCACAGCGGGCTGTCGTGAGGCAGAGGCTCCCGGGCGAAGACATCGAGGGACGCGGCACCCACGTGTCCGGACTGCAGGGCCGAGATGAGTGCGTCCTCGTCGACGACCCCGCCCCGCGACATGTTGTGCACGATCACGCCCGGCTTGGCGGCCGCAAGCGCGGCGGTGCCGATCAGCCCGCGCGTTGCGTCGGTCAGCGGTGTCACGACGATGACATGATCGGAGAGCGCCAGGACCTCGTTCAGCCGGTCCGGCCCCACGACATCCTCGACCCCGTCGAGAGGCTGTGGCCGCGCACGCACGCCGTAGACGGTCATGCCCAGGGCGCGGCCGACCCGGGCGCAGGCACGGCCGATCCTGCCCAGGCCGACAACGGTCAGCGTACCGCCGGTCGAGCGGGTGACGTCGTGGGGCTGCCAGAGATGCGCCCTTTGCTGATCGTGGTAGCGGAAGAAACGGCAGTTGATCGCGATCAGGCGACCGATGGCGAACTGCGCCATCGCCTCGTCCTGCACGCCACCGGCGTTGCAGACTTGTACCGTCCCGGGATCCCAGGGGGTCAGGTGGTTGATGCCGGCGCCCGAGACATGGATGAAACGCAGCGAGGGCTGCGCCAGCAGGGCCGCGCGCGGATAGGGCCGGCGTTCGAAGCGCTCGGTGTAGGCGACGTGATGGTCGCCGCGCGCGGCATCCGGCAGGGCGTCGAAGCTGTCGCACGTCGTGATGACGGCGTCGGGGTGGCGTTCGGCGACCGCGCGCGCCACCATCCCGGGCCGCTCGGTGTGAACGAGAATGCGCAAGGGTCCGGTCATCCGTGTCTTTCCTCCTGGACGGGCACAACCATACCAGTGCTCCCGTCGCGTGTGTCGAGGGGCACCCGCCGGCCCTGTGCAGACAGTGAGGAAGTCGGAATGGCACGTATCGAGTTTCTCTACCTCGACCGTCATGAGGTCGAACGGCTCCTGCCCGACGTTTCGGTTGCCATGGAGATCGTAGAACAGGGTCTCGTGGCTCACGGCCGCGGCGATGTCGTGCTGCCGCCCAAGGCGCATATCCATCTCGACGAGCGCTACAACGGCCACTTCAACGTGCTGCCCGGCTACGCCGGTCACATCGACCGCGCCGGAGTGAAGGTGGTGGGCGACTACGTCGACAACTGGAAACACGGCCTGCCCTCGGAGGTGGCGCTCCTTTCCCTCTACGAGCCGCGGACCGGCGTCCCGCTGTGCCTGCTCGACGCCACCGCGACGACGTGGCTCAGGACCGGCGCGGTAACCGGAATCGGCGTGGACCACCTCGCACGCAAGGACGCGGCCATCCTCGCTCACCTGGGCGCGCGCGGCACCGCGTTCTCCAACATCGCGGCCATTGCGGCGCGGCGCCCCCTGGCGGAGGTGCGCATCGCGAGCGCCCGGAGCGAAACCCGCGAGGCGCTTGCCCGCAAGGTCGAGGACGAGCTCTCGCTGCGGGCCTTTCCCGTCGCCAGCGCCCACGCCGCGGCCGATGGCGCCGACATCGTGGTCGAGGCCACGCGCCTGGAACGGCCCGAGGTCCTGGTGCGCGACGCCGTGCTGAAGCCGGGATCGCTTCTGGTCACTTATGGCTGGGTCATGGCGGTCGACCCGGCAAACGCCACGGCCTGCGACAAGCTCGTGGTCGACGACTGGGAGCAGTGCACGAAGGGCGGCACCTTCCATCCCCTGATTCGCGATCGCGTGCTGACGCGCGACTCCGTCTGGGGCGAGATCGGCGAGATCTGTTGCGGCGACAAGCCCGGGCGCATGAACGAAAGCGAGAGAATCACCTTCTGGCACCGCGGCTTTGCCATCAGCGATGTCGTCCTCGGACACTGGATACACGAGCGGGCCCTGCAGGAGGGAGCGGGCCAGCGCCTCCTCCTGTGGGACGGTCCCGACGAGTGAGCCTTGCAGCGATCCGCCGACCCGAGGGCGGCGCAAGCGGTCAGCGCGTAGTGCATCAGTTTGAAATCTGACCTGTCCCCAGCGAACCCGGTATCCTATATGCTTAGCAAGAAGCATGGGAGAGTTGCATGCCCAAGGGCCCCGACGGGCAAATGCGTCCAGCCGATGTGGTCGGCAACGCCGTCAAGGTCATGCGGATCGTGACGGGTGAGGATGAGGAAGGGTACCAAGACGACGGCAAGGACCCGGCCGCAAGAGCCTTGGGTGCGAAGGGCGGGAAGGCGCGTGCAGCGAAACTCACCCCTGACCAACGATCCGAGATCGCCCACCTTGCAGCGGAAGCGAGGTGGCGCAAATCCAAGTAGCTATGCTGCGGCCTCGATTTCAGCCAAGTCTCTCACAAAGTCGAAGACCATCTGAATCGGCTCCACGTTTGCGTGGCGATCATTATAACTGTCAACGTCGATTTTGAGCTGACGACAATCTCCCACTATCTGCTGACGACGTTGCTGAAACGATAATTTCATATGCTCGCGTGTGGCCGTTCGCAGATCATCCCAGAGAACTAGTTGCTCGCTACCACGCCTTACTGTAGTAGGATGCTTGACCCTGACCCTGCGGCCTTGGGCGTCCGTAGTATATTCCTCCCGCATGGCCCGGGAGATATCCTCAGCACACTTTGTCAGTGCTGCGGACTGCGGTAGTTCCCATTTCCCGTTGCCAATCGCCCATGCTGCGATTGTCTTAGTCGATGCGGGCCACGGCTCACCAGAAATTCGGTAGTCCGCGACTATACGCTGCATTTGTTTGCTATATGATGCCATTGTCTTCTCCGTACCCGACCTGTACAGTATAGCCGTAACCGTCTGTTAATGCGGTCTTGGTAACAATGTGTCGGATTTTGATCTGGAACCGCCTGAAGAGATCCCACCGTTGAGTTCTCTTCTGAAGTTGTCCAGCCACAATTCCAGGATGGCGCTCCATCAACCTAGAAAAACCGATCAGGCGCTCGGTAGAGTATGCTGGATCTAACCGATCAACAAAGTCACTCATGTCCAACTGTGGCACACAAAACTCCGCCGCAGCTTCGTTGGCCAACCGTTCCTCTTCTGACTGATCGGCAGCCCCCGATAAGTCTTCTGGTTCGTCCACGATCGGAACGGACTTGCCGTCATTGTTCAGCACATGCTCCAATTCGTGTCGTAGGTTGAACCAAAAGTTGTCAATGCGATCAAGCCGCATGGATAAACCCACCACCGGATACTTGTTTTCTAGCCAAAAGCACACTCCCTCTATCTTAGATCTTGGGATAGGCTCCACCACTAGAAACCGCACACCAACGTCAGTGAGTATTCTTGGAGCGTGGCGCGCCTCCTCGGGCTCTTGCATCAGAGATTCAAGCTCACCTAGAGCCGCACGGAGACCTTTCGCGGAATAAGTGGGGACGCGCAATGCGTGCGCCAGTTGCTTAACCCGAAAAAGCCATGCCCATTGTGTTGGCGTCAGACGCTCTTCCTGGCTTCTTGTTTTTCGTGCAGCGTGGGAAAACGAGATGGACTCATCAATTGAGTTCAGAGCAAAATGTTTAAGGACTCGAGCCTCCAAGACATCGGGATTACTTGACGCCTCAATCCAACCACGTTTGATCATGTCCCGAACGGGGAACCGGTTCCGCAATCTCGCTGAGCGAGCTATTGTATCGGGGGCCGGGTCCGATTTTCCGAGCCGGTACGACGCCTCCATGTTCAGCCAAAAATACGGACTAGTGCCCAGCGCCGCCGCCAATTCTTTTGCGGTAGAGGGGGTTATGCCTCGCTTGCCAGAGATAACTTCGTTTACTAGTCGCTGGGACCGACCAATGATCTCTGCAAACTCGTCCTGTGTCCAATTGCGCGCCTCAAGTTCATCGCGCAAATACTCCCCAGGAGGAAACACCTCAGCGGGAACTCTATCAGTCATCGCATCCTCCCATACTAATGGTAGTCCACAACCTCGATGATCTTGACCTTTCTATCCTGTCCCTCCCCATCGAATTTCACGATTAGACGGTACTGGTCGTTGCATCGAAGTGAGTGGCAACCCTTTCGGTCTCCCTTTAGCCCGCATCGATCACCAAAGCCTTTGCATGGGGATGGGATCCATGGTATATGAACGTGTTATCCGACACTTACATATACAGGAGTTCCCATCCCCATGGTTACACAGTGTACATCACAGCAATT